>JACXTT010010013.1_pt1 | contig 12853 bp, 7 predicted proteins | sample 9270951 | NCBI WGS metagenome assembly JACXTT01 (sample SAMN15532306, study PRJNA645909) | rock metagenome | isolation source: weathered quartz diorite | place: Puerto Rico | collected 2017-06-21 | reverse complement strand
TCTCGAGGGCCGCGGCGTAGACGGAGGCGACGACGCCGCACTGCGCGCACTTGTCGCGCTCGACCGCCGGTGCGCCGCAGCGAGGGCAGGCGGTCGCCATCACTTCACCGGCTGCGGCGCCGGCATCGCCGCGCGCGCCCATCGCTCGAGCGGCACGGCGCGGACCAGCTCGGCCGCGGTCTGCTCGACGGCCTTTCCGATCGAGCCGACCAGCGCCTTGCGCATCGCCGTGTTGTACCAACGGCCCGCGTCGGAGCTCGAGAACCGCACGTATTCCGAGAGCTCGTCGTCGTCCAGTGCCTGATACGTGTAGAGCATCGACATCGTGTGCACCTCACGCAGAGATTCGTATGCCCGAGCTCGCACCTGCGCTGCTCGGTCGTCGAGCTGCCCCGGCCGCAGCCGGGCTTCCGGCGGTCCAGCCGCCGAGACGGCGCTGGCCAGGCCTCGCGCGATCGCCGCCACGAGGTCCGCCGAGGTTTCGTTCGCTCCGGTCACCCAATCCAGCCGCTGGACAAGCTCGAGGCGCCGTGCCGGCGGGGGGTTCGCCTTGACGCTCGCGGCGTAGTCGGCCAGCTTCTGGTCGGCGCTCGGCTCCGAGGACGCGATCTCCAGCGCGATGATCTTGCGGGCCACGGGAGTCCTGAGCCACGCGGCCGTCGCTTCCAGATTCGGTCGATCCACCTGAGGGCGGAACGTGTCCCGCACCGCACCGTAGACCGACTCGAGCCGCAGCGATTGGGCCAGGACCCGCTCGATGGCGGCCATGTCAGCGGCGCTCATCTGGCCCGGTCGCGGCCGCAAGTCTCCGGCCACCCGACTCAGGAGTCCTCCGAGCTGAAGGCGTGTTCCCGACAGCTCGAGAAGCTCGTCGACCTTCGTGGGGCCGGATCGGGGAATCGGAGCCGGCGGCACCGTCGCCTTCGCGTCACGCGCTTTTGGCGGCGGCTCTTGTGTCTTCGCCTCCGGGCTCCTTGGCTCCATTGCCCGCGGGTCCGGCGTCTTGGCCTCGGGCCCCTTCGCCTCGGGTGTCTTGGCCTGAGACGCCGGCGTCTCCGCGCCCGGCGCCTTCGCTTCGGGCGCCTTCCGCTCGGGTGCGGGCTTCGTCTCCGGCGCGCCGATCTCGTGCGATTGCGGCGGGCGATCGGAGTAGTTGACGTTGCCCTGGTCGTCGACCCAGCGGTATGTCTCCGCGCCGCCCGTGGCGGGCAGCAGGGCGAGCGCGACGATCGCCGTCAGGACCGGCGCGATCCGATCAGTCATAGTTCCATCCGAGGATCGTCCGCGGATCCGGGGCCGGCGGCAGGACCGCTCCGGGCCCCCAGCGATCGAACTTCGCGAGGAAGTCCTGCACCTCGGGTACAGGCACCTTGCCGGTCGCGAGGAATGCGAGGGCGGTGCGCGCCTCCTTAGCGAAATCGTCGTACTTGCCCTGCGCGTAGAGCACGCGCGCGAGGGCCAGACGCCCTCCGGCGTCGTCCCCGAAGAGCTGCACGGTCTTTCTGAGGTGCATCTCGGCCTCGGGGTAGCGCTCGAGATCCGAGAGCAGCTTGCCGAGGTTCCGGTGCGTTCGCCACGATTCGGGATCGGCCTGCAGCCCGCGCTGCAGCCAGCCGAGCGCGGCCTCTCGATCGCCGAGCTCCGCCGCGATCGCCGCGCGATAGCTGTAGGGGCGCGCGAACGTCGGCGCCAGGCGGATCGTCTCGTCGAACAGCCGCGTCGCGCCGTCGACGTCGCCGTCCCGCAGGTAGCGCTGGCGCGCGATGAGAAAGAGCTGCTCGGCGCGCTTGGAGACCTCGCGGTTGCCGCCCAGACGAACCTTGAGATAACGGGCGCCGGATTCCTTGTTCGTGGCCGACGTCGTCACGCGGGTGCCTTCGATGACCATCAGGCGGCCCAGCCGCACGTATCCTTCGTCGGAGAGCCACTGGCCGTACCACCAGATGCAGTCCGCCGCCTCGGGCTGGCCCAGGGTGGCCAGCCGGAACGCCTTGAAGGTGTCCTCGCGCTCCGCACCCGCGCGCGATTTGGCCTGCGCGTCGCCGCAGTAGTTCTCGCCCGGCTTCACGATCGCGTACGAGCGCGCGAGCTGGCGGGCCTGCGCGAGGTCGCCCTTCTCGGTGAGGATGTCGAGCCTGATCTGTACGATGTGCTCGAGCGAGGGATGATCGCGCAGCAGCGCCGGCTGCATCGAGGTCGGCGCCCACTGGAAGAGCCAGCGCACGTGGGCCGGATGAAGGGCGAGGAGGCGATCGAGCTGGGCGAGCGCGCGATCGTAGTCGCCGACGCGCACCGCGAACGACGCCGTGCGGTAGATCAGCTCGGGGTCGTCGGGGGCGAGCGCCGCCGCGCGATCGTAGTAAGTGCGGGCCTCGTCGAACTCGCCCATGAACTCGGCCAATCCGGCCCGGACCGTCTGCGCGCGCACCGACGTGGGGGCCGCGTTCGCCGCGCGCCGCGCCAGGCCGAGCGCCTCTCCGTATCGGCCGGCTTCGAACGCCGCCTGCGCCCGGTCGAGGTCGCTTCCAGTCGGCGCCTGGCGCTCTTGGGCGGCGTCGGCCGCCGCAATGCAGAGAGTCAGCGCGATCGCCGACGCGATGGCCTGGACCGTGCGGAGGGTCATCGCGCGCTGAACGGTGTCGGTCCGCGGCGGGCGTCGCGCCCGTATTGCGCGTTGAGCACGCTCCGCGCCTCTTCGAGACCCGGCTCGAGCCGGAGGGCGACCTGGAGCTCTCGAAAGCCCTCGGTCTGGCGGCCGGCGTTGAGGAGCAGCCAGCCGAGACTCGCGTGAGCGTGAGCGTCGGTCGGGTTCATCGACAACACGCGCTCGTAGGCGGCCAGCGCCTCGTTGTAGCGTCCGAGCCGGGCGGCGGCGAGGCCCCGGTTGGACTGGGCACGAAGGTGGTTCGGGTTGACCTCGAGTGCCTTGGCGAACCAGGTCAGCGCCTGCGCGTCGTCGTTCTGGCTCAAGTAGAGCCGTCCGATGTTGTTGTAGGGCCACGAGAACGCGGGATCGGCCGCGATGGCCTTCGTGTAGGCGGCGAGCGCCTCGGCCGGTCTGTTCCGGCGATGCTGCAGCTGCCAGCCCGTCACGTTCAGCGACTCGGCGAGCTTGGACACCTCGCGCTCGGGCAGGCGATAGCGCAGCACCCACTCGGCCTGCGCCTTGACCTCGGGCTCGCGCGAGCGCTCGGCGCGGTCCCGCAGCATCAGCCGCCCGAGCCGTGCGAGCCCTTCGTCGGCGACCCGCTCACCGAGCAGTGCCGCGCAGTCGGCGCGATCGGGCTCGAGCAGCATGGCCAGCAGCGCGCCCGTCTCGCCCGTGATCGGCAGATCACCGACCCGGCAGTATTCGCCCTGGTCTCGGAGCCAGCCTCGGGCGCGCGCGAGGGCGGTGGCTTGCTCGCGGCGGCCGGTCTCGACCAGGGCGCGAAACACGTACTGCGGCACCGTCTCGCGGGACGACCGGAAGGACGCGCGGCCGATTCGAGACGCGGAAGGCAGGCACACGCTCCACACGGCGGATACGCGCGGCCAGACCTTCGGCACGCACGTGACGAACATCACCGTGCCGACCTCGAGGCCAACCGAGGTGTGCTCGCTCCACGACCCGTACGCGTGCTCGAGCGACTGGATCGCCACGTCCACCTGGCCCATCCGATCGGCCATCTCGCCAAGACGGCGCCAGGTCGTCGTTGAAGGAGCACGCCGAGCCGCCGCCTGGTAGGCGCTCAGCGCTTCGTCGAACTCTCCGAGGGCCTCGGCGGCCTCTCCCAGAGCCAGCTGCGCCGTGGCGGAGTCCGGAGCGAGCCTCGTCGCGGTACGGTAGTGCTCCAGGGCGGAGAGCGGATCGCCCTGCTTCGTCGCCTGGCGTCCGGCGCCGACCGCCGCGCCGGCCTGGCGCGACATCCCGCATCCGGCGAGCAGAGCGACGAGGCCGAGAGCGCCGAGCGTCGGCGCCCAAGGCCGAGCACAACCCATCTACCAGGAATAGCGTGGGCGCGAGAGCGCGACAAACAATCGTTTCGGTGGCACCCCGAGGGCCGAAGCGCGCGATGCGTACTAGCCGTTGGGGCGGTTCGCGCCGACGCGCACCTCGATGCCGGCGTGCGGCGCCGGCGCACCGTCGGCGATGCTAAGCTGACCGCAGGCCGTCCGAAGACCGCTCAACGCGGCGGCGGCCGGAGCATTTTCACGTGCCGACTCGAAACGCCTCCGCGTCGATTAGACCGGCGATTCGTTCGCTCCGGCGCATCGCCGTGACGGATCGGAGGGCGATCGCCGTCATCGCGGCCGCGGCGATCGTCCGGGTCCTCTTCTTCGTCGCCGCATTTCCGCTCTTCAACAATGTCGACGAGGTCGCGCACATCGACCACGTGATCAAGGTCGACCAGGGAGCGACGGCCCTGGACGGCGGATTCGAGGTGGCCACCCGCGACCTGATCTTTCTCTATGGCTACGGCGTCAGTCTCGACGGATCCGAGCTACGGCTCTACGGCAGCCCGGAGTACCGCGAATCCCGACAGCCGCCGGAAGCGTCGGCCATCCCGATGTGGATGGTGCCTCCGGCCGTCCGGAGCGCCGTCGAGCCGACCGCCAAGTCCGTGTGGGTGGCCCGGGTCAATCACGAGGCGGGTGAGCCGCCCCTGTATTACGGTCTCGCCGCGGCGTGGGCTCGTCTCGGGCGGAGGCTGGGACTTGGCCAGGCGCGCCTTCTCTACTGGATCCGATGCATGGACGCGGCGGTCGTCGGCCTTCTGGTCGTCCTGGCGGCCGCGTTTGGCCGGGCATTCGACCCGGGCAGCCGAGCGCTCTGCCTGGGCATGCCATTGCTCGTCGCGGCGTTCCCGCAGAAGGTCTTTTTCTCGATCACGAACGATGTCCTGTCGCCGCTGGTGGGAGGGCTCGCGATCTACATGGCCCTCAGGCTGCTCGTCCACGAGCGCTCGCGCGGCCGCGATGCCGTGCTCGTCGGCGTGCTGGTCGCCCTCGCCATGCTGACCAAGCTGACCAACGGGCTCCTGGTTGCGATGATTCCGGTGCTCGTCGTGCTGCGCGCCCGGCGTGCCGGCCCGACGGCGGCCGGCCTCCTGGCCGGCTGGCTCACACTCGGGATGACGATCCCGCTCGCAGCCTGGCGGCTCGTGGCCGGCGCGTCGGCGTTTCGAGCGGGCGACAAGGTCGCGGCCTTCGGCTGGACGTATCGACCGCTCGCCCGGTACGCCGAGCACCCGATCTTCACGGCATCCGGCGCCTGGTACTTCGTCTCGCACCTCGTGAGCACTTTCTGGCGCGGCGAGTTCCAGTGGCACGGCGAGCCACTGGCGCTGGCCGCGATGGACGTGACCTACGTCGGGCTCTCGCTGGCGCTTCTGAGCGCCGCGGGGTTTCGTCTCCTGCGCGAGCGGCGGGCGGCCCCGCGCGATGCCGGCCTCATGAGCCTCGTGATCGTCGGCGCGGGCGTGGGCCTGCTGGCCGCCCTCTCGATCATGTTCGACTTCGGCACGTTCTACTATCCATCGCGCGAGCTGCCGTTCTTCGTCTCGGGCCGACTGATCGGGGCGGCGCTCTTGCCGTTCGTCGCTCTGTTGATCTACGGCCTCGAATGGCTCGTGGCGAGGACCAGGCTCCGGGGATACGAGCTCTTCGTGATCCTCGACCTGGCGGTGATCATCACCGCGATCGAGGTCGTGCTCGCCTTCGAAGCCATCGCGAGCCCATTCAACTGGTTCCACATGGGCTGACGCTTCCGGCGTGGCGGCGCGGGTAACATGGGATCGTGAACCGAGGCTTCCTGAAGCGGGCGGGCCAGGTCGCGGCCATCCTGGCTGCGTTGACCGGTGCGGCGAGCGCGAGCGGCGCGGATGATCCGGTGATCGATCCCGACGTCCGCGCCGCCGTCGACAGCGGAACCGTCCGGGTCCTCGTCGATCTCCGCGTCTCCAGCGCCGACACGTCGGCGATCGCGCGCGCCCAGGACGAGGCGCTGCGCCGCCTCGGTGGCACCGGCGCGCGACTCGTGCGCCGCTACTCGAGCGCGCCGCTGCTGGCGCTCGAGATCGACGCGGCGGCGCTGTCTCGCCTCGAAGCGATGCGCGATCTCGTCGCCCGCGTTCGCACGGATCGGATCGTTCCGCTCGACGAAGGCCGCACGCCGCGCCGCTGATTCTCACCGCCGACTCTCGCGGGTGACGCCTTCGGGCACCTCGGCTGCCAAAGCGTCACGCGACCGACCCCGCGAAACCCTTCTGGAGAAGGGGGTTGCGGATGGCACAAGGGTTGCGCACTATAACCGGCCATGTGGGCCTGGCTCCGGTCGCCAATTTCCGTAAATCTGCTGCTGCTCGCCCTCATCCTGCCTGCTCCCGCGCTCGCGGCGCCGCCGGATCCGAATCCGGGAGTGGTGCCGAGCGCGCTCCACGATCAGGCACTCGCCCAGGGCGAGGTGCGCGTGCTCGTCGAGCTCGCGCTTCCCTCCGGACGCGTCGCGGATAGCGTGCTCACGATCCAGGCCCGCGCGTCGTTCAGACAGGAGATCGCCGACACCGGCGCGCGAATCCTGAGCCGGCTCTCGAATCAACGGTATCGCGTGCTGCGCCAGTTCCAGACGTCGCCGCTGATGGCGCTGAGCGTCGACTCCTCGGCGCTCAGGGCGCTCGAATCGTCGAGCCTTCCGATCAAGCGCGTGATGGCCGACCGGCTCCACAAGCCGGTGTTGATGGACAGCGTCCCGCTCATCGGCGCCGATCAAGCCTGGGCCGCCGGCTTCGACGGCACCGGCAAGACGGTGGCGGTGATCGACAGCGGCGTCGATTCCGCGCATCCGTTCCTTGCCGGCAAGGTGATCGAGGAGGCGTGCTATTCGACGACGTCCGGGACCTACAGCACGACGCTCTGCCCGAACGGCGCGGACCAGCAGATCGGGCCGGGCGCCGGCATCTACTGCCCGCTCGATCTCGAGGGCTGCTGGCACGGGACGCACGTGGCCGGCATCGTCGCGGGCGACGGAACGTCGCTCGATCTGCCCATCTTTGGCGTCGGCCGCGGCGCCACGCTCATGTCGATCCAGGTCTTCTCGCAGATCAACAGCTTCATCGACTGCGGCGGCGCGCCGCCGTGCCTGGGGGCCTACACATCGGACATCCTGGCCGCCCTCGAGCACGTCTACGAGCTGCGTACCGTACACGATTTCGCGTCGGTCAACATGAGCCTCGGCGGTGGGCTCTTCAGCGCGGCCTGCGACGACCAGCCGTACAAACCCTTCATCGACAACCTGCGCGCCGTGGGAATCGCGACGGTCGTCGCGTCCGGCAACGACGGCTCGACCAGCCAGATCAGCGCGCCGGCGTGCGTGTCGAGCGCGGTGAGCGTCGGCGCCACGACGAAGGACGACCAGGTCGCGAGCTATTCGAACGTCGCGCCCTTCATGTCCTTGTTCGCGCCCGGCGACGAGATCCTCTCGTCCTACCCCGGCGGGGAGTTTGCGGTGGCCAGCGGCACCTCGATGGCATCCCCGCACGTGGCGGGCACGTGGGCGATCTTGAAGCAAGCCGTGCCGACGGCGAGCGTCGACGACATCCTCCAGGCTCTCACCAGCACGGGGTTGCCGATCACCGATCCGCGCGCGGGAGGCGGCACCACCAAGCCGAGGATCCAGGTCGACCTCGCGCTGAGCGTCCTGCTGGGCGAGACCCAGAACCCTCCGGCCCTGACCGTGACGCCGCTCGCGCAGGATTTCGGGACGGTGCCCGCCGGGAGCTCGGCGGATCGAACCCTCACCGCCCAGAACACCGGAGGCGGGATTCTCTCCGGCAGCGTCTCCGTGAATCCCCCGTTCATCATCGTCTCCGGCGGCACCTTCCACCGAGGCCCCAACTCGACCCAGTCCGTGGTGGTGCGCTTCGCGCCGACGGTGCCCGGCGTCTTCTCGACGAACGTGACGTTCACCTCCAACGGCGGCAACGTCACCGTCGCCGTCACCGGCGTCGGCGCGGGCGTCAGCTCGGTCGCCCCCACCACCGTCGACCTCGCTAGCCCGCCGGCGACCTTCACGATCACTGGCAACGGCTTCGCGAACGTCGGCTTCGGTCTGCCGATCGTGAACTTCATGCGCGGCACGACCTTGATCGCTCAGGCGCGGGTGACCGCCCTCGCCGGAAGCACCACCTTGACGGTGCCGTATCCGACGCAGACGACGGCGATCACGCCAAACATGCCCGGTCTATCGGTGGGGCCGGTCGTGGCCCAGGTGTGGCAGCAGACCTCGGCAACGCCGCCGTTCACGCTCCTCGGGGGCGCCGCGATCACGGTCGTCGACACGCGGGGCGTGAGCGGGATCACGCCGAACCCGATCGACCTTGCGAGCTCGCCGGCGAGCTTCACCGTCACCGGCGGCGGCTTCGCGGACCTCGGCTTCGGCCTGCCGATGGTGAACTTCGTCCGTAACGGTACGTTGATCGCTCAGGCGCGGGCGATCGCCGTTGCCGGGAACACGACCCTCGCGGTGCCGTTCCCGACGCAGGCGACGGCGATCACACCGAACATGCCAGGGCTGTCGGCGGGCCCGGTGCAGGCCCAGGTGTGGCTGCAGACCTCGGCCACGCCGATTTTCAGTCTGATCGGGAGTGCGGGCCTGACGGTCAACGATACGCGTCCGGCACCCAGCGTGAGCGGGATCACGCCCAACCCGATCGATCTGGCGTCGCCGCCCGCGAGCTTCACGATCACGGGCACCGGTTTGGCAAACCTCGGCTTCGGCCTGCCGATGGTGAACTTCATGCGCGGCACCACGCTGATCGCGCAGGCGCGCGCGACGGCGCTCACCGGCGGCACGACCCTGACGGTGCCGTACCCGACGCAGGCGACGGCGATCACGCCGAACATGCCGGGGCTGTCGGCGGGGCCGGTGCAGGCCCAGGTGTGGCAGCAGACGTCGAGCACGCCGACCTTCAGTCTGGCCGGGAGCGCGACGCTCACGGTCAACGACACACGCCCGGCGCCCACGGTGAGCGGGATCACGCCGAACCCGATCGATCTGGCGTCGCCCCCCGCGAGCTTCACGATCACGGGCAGCGGGCTCGCGGATTTCGGCTTCGGCCTGCCGGTCGTGAACTTCATGCGCGGCACCACCCTGATCGCGCAGGCGCGCGCGACGGCGCTCACCGGCGGCACGACCCTGACGGTGCCGTACCCGACGCAAGCGACGGCGATCACGCCGAACATGCCGGGGCTGTCGGCGGGCCCGGTGCAGGCGCAAGTGTGGCAGCAGACGTCGAGCACGCCCACCTTCAATCTGACCGGGAGCGCTGCGCTCACGGTCAATGATTCGCGGCCTGGCGCGAGCGTGACCGGGATCAGCCCGAGCTCGATCGATCTGGCCGCTCCGCCCGCGAGCTTCACGATCACCGGCACTGGCTTCGCGGATCTCGGCTTCGGCCTGCCGGTCGTGAACTTCATGCGTGGCACGACCTTGATCGCGCAGGCGCGCGCGACGGCGCTCACCGGCACGACGTTGACGGTGCCGTTCCCGACGCAGGCGACGGCGATCACGCCGAACATGCCCGGCCTGTCGGCCGGCTCCGTACAGGCGCAAGTCTGGCAGCCGACCTCCGCGAGCGCTTTCACGCTGATCGGCAGCGCTGCGCTCACGGTGACTGACACGCGAGCCTCGGGGGGCATCACGCCGAGCTCGGTCGAGCTCGCGACGCCGCCCGCGAGCTTCACGATCACGGGCACCGGGTTCGCGGACCTGGGCTTTGGCCTGCCCGTCATCAACTTCATGCGGGGCAGCACCTTGCTCGCGCAGGCGCGCGCGACGGCCCTTACCGGCGGCACGAGCTTGACGGTGCCGTTCCCGACGCAGTCCACCGCGATCACGGCCAATCTGCCAGGTCTGTCGGCTGGCTCCGTGCAGGCCCAGGTGTGGCAGCAGACGGGGAGCGGCTCGTTCAGTCTGGCCACGACCGTCGCGCTCACCGTGACCGACACCCGACGCGTGGATGGCATCTCGCCGGCCTCGGTCAATCTCGCGGCTCCGCCGGCCTCGTTCACGATCACGGGTATCGGCTTTTCGAATCTCGGCTACGGCCTGCCGGTCATCAACTTCATGCGCGGCACCACGCTCCTCGGGCAAGCGCGGGCCACCGCCCTCACCGGCAACACGGCCTTGACCGTGCCTTTCCCGACGCAAGCCACCGCGATCACGCCCAATTTACCGGGTCTGTCGGCGGGTTCGGTCCAGGCTCAGGTCTGGCGCCAGGTCACCCCCGGCTCCTTCACCTTGATCGGAAACGCGGATCTGACTGTCACGGGCCCCTGATCCGTCGTCTCGCCGGAGCGAGGCGATCCGGTAAACCCGCGCCTCGTCAGCTCTGATCGGTCCGCACACGTTTGATGCTGGGCTCGATCAGCCGGCGTTGAATAATGAATCGTATGCCTTCTGCAGGGCTCCTCCTGACGCGGTTGATCCCCTCGGTCAGGCGGCGTCCGTCGGTGGCCGACGACTCGTCCAACCAAGCTCCTTCGAGAGCGCCCGACACGGTGACGGCGGCGGCGGTGTCGGTCGTCCTCGTCAGTGCTTTGCTCATCTTCTTCTCGCTCGACGCCCGCATCCTGTGGATCGACGAGGCCGAGACCGCGCTGCTGGGCCGCAGCGTCCTCGTGCACGGCGTGCCCACGGCCTTCGACGGCCGGAACATCGTCTCCCAGGAAGTGGGCCGGGAATACGGCTCGGACTACGTGTGGCGGTGGACGCCGTGGCTCGACAAGTACCTGGCCGCCGCGGCCTTCGCGGTGCTCGGGGAGTCGACGTTCGCCGCGCGCTTTCCGTTTGCGCTGCTCGGTCTCCTCTGCGTCATCTCGGTCTATCCCCTGGCGCTGGCGCTCTTCCGCGACCGCTGGGTCGGGGTCCTCGCGATGGCGTTTCTCGCGCTTTCCGTTCCGTTCATTCTTCACGTCCGCCAGTGCCGCTACTACAGCCCGGTCATCCTGTGCACGATCTGGGCTCTCTACTTCTTCGTCGGCATGGCGCGGGGACGCCGGTTCGCCGTCGCCGGCTTCGTGGCGGCGACGATCTTGCTTTTTCAGTCGAGCATCCTGAACGCCGCCGCGACGATGGTGGCACTCGTCCCGTGCGTCTTCGTGTACCGCTTCGATGGCGCGGCCCGGCGCCGCCTCGCCCTCGCGGCCGGTCTGGTGCTCCTCCTCAACGCGCCGTCCGTCTCTCTCTTCAGCCCGGCGACGTCGGAGCCGCGGCTCTATCCATACTGGGATACTCTGCGCGTTCACCTCGCGCTGACGAATCGCTACACGTTCCCGTTCTTGGCGCTCGCGCTCTTCCTGGCACTCGCGTGGTGGATGCGCCGCCGCCCGCTGGTCGAGCTCTGGGCCTGGCGCCCATTGCTAATGCCCGTCGTGTTCCTCGCCGTCTACCTGCCGGTGGTCGCGGCGGCGCCCTGGTTCTTCTATCGCTACACGGTGGGCTTGCTTCCCGTCGCCGCCGTCGTGCTGGCGTTCATGTGCGCGAGCCTCTGGCGGTGGAACCGCCTGGTGGGTGCTCCGATCACGGCTTGCCTCGCGCTGACGGCGCTGTTCCATGTGGCCTTGCCGCTATCCCAGCCGTACTTCAAGATGGCCGAGCTGGCCAAGCGCCGGTCCTTTCACGCCTACGACGTGCTTTTCCCGCTGGGGAACGTCCTGCACGAGGTCACTCGTCATCCGTACTCGGGTCCCATGGACGTGCTCGTGGCCATGCTCGCCCAGACCGCGGCGCCGACCGACCGGGTCTTCGTCAGCTACGGCGACCTGATCGTCATGTTCTACACCGATCTGGAAGTTCGGGGCGGCCAGTCGGGTCAACCGCTCGAGGGGTGGCCAGAACCGGAGTGGATCATCATCCGCAACCCCTTCTCGTTCGTCGATCGGCCCCAGCATCGCGCGTATACCGAGCGGAAGCAGAGCTGGGTGCGCAATGCCCTGGACTCGAACCACTACCTCCCGCTGCTGGGCCCGTCGACGGACACGGCGTGGGACAACATCCCGGAGCCGCATCTGCACTGGTACCGCGTGCCCGAAGGCGGCCCGCCGATGGGGATCGCTCACCGCCGGACGCCCTAGGAGGCCGGCCCGGCACGCCTCACGCGCCGTGGGCTCACGCCGGGCGGTAGCGGGTGGTCCAGAGCTGGAACGCGAGGAGCGTGTAGAGCTTCTTTCTGTGGTCGCGCCGCCCGCTCTCGTGCTCGGAGAGCAGCCGTTCGACCGTCTCGGGGCGAAAGAGGCCGCCGCGACGGATCGCGTCCCTGCCGCACAGGTCGCGCACGAGTGGGCGGAGCTCGTCGCGGAACCAGTGGCCGAGCGGGATCCCGAAGCCCTTCTTCGGCCGTCCGAGGATCTCGGAGGGCAGAACACCGGCGAGGGCGCGCTTGAGCACCCACTTCGTCGTGAGGCCGCGGAGCTTCAGGTCCATCGGGAGGCGTGCCGCCAGCTCCACGACGCGACGATCCAAAAGGGGCACCCGAACCTCGAGCGAGCAGGCCATGCTGGCGCGGTCGGTCTTCGTCAGCACCCCCTCGCCGAGGTAGCCCTTGAGGTCGAGGTAGAGCATTCGCTCGAGGCCTTGCACCGAGGGCGCCGCCGCGAGGATCTCGTGAAAGGCCGCGTACGACGGCGGCGCCTCCATGCGGGCGAGCGCCTCGCGTGTGAAGAGATCTCGCTGCTCGGCGGGCGTGAACGAGCCGAGCCAGACCGCGTGGCGCTCGACGTCGGCGTACTCCATGCCCTCGAAGAACCGCTTGAGCTTGAAGTCGAGGCTCAGGTTGCTGAGCGAGACCGGCAGGCGCTCGACGGCGGGCCGAAC
>JACXTT010010012.1_pt1 | contig 12854 bp, 18 predicted proteins | sample 9270951 | NCBI WGS metagenome assembly JACXTT01 (sample SAMN15532306, study PRJNA645909) | rock metagenome | isolation source: weathered quartz diorite | place: Puerto Rico | collected 2017-06-21 | reverse complement strand
GGAGACGGTGGCGAGTGAACGCCCCCGCTGCCGGGTGCAGCACACGCCTACGAGGCGTAGGCTGAAGGACGTAGAAAAACACCATCGGCAGACCCAACATCTGATAGTCTCCGCGCAAGCCGTATCCCACCTGCGCGGGAAGGAGAACGTCATGGAGTCGAGTTGGCTGAGAGTTCAGAGCGTGTCGCAGGGGATGTTCCCGGGCGAGTTTGCCGTCGTGACGAGCACCTCGGACGGTCGCGAGATTTCGCTCTTCGCCCCGGGATACTGTGTCGAGGAGAACAAGTCGCTTCTTCGGGTGTCCGTGCTCGACCGTGCTGGCGAGCGGACCTTGATCTCTCTTCCCGCAAACCCCGTTACGTTGGACTGCTCGCGCTACGTCACCGTCCCCTCGAAGGAGCTAGTCAAGCTGTAGGACCGCAACGCAGATCGGATGATCCTCTCGAATAAAGGCATCCAGCGCGCGCTGGACGAAGGGCGTTTGGTCATACGACCCGAGCCGCTGCCTCGCCGCCCAACGGTGGAGCAACCTAACTGCCCATACGACACGACAGCTGTCGACCTTCGACTCGGCCGGATCATCTCGATCCCGAAAACGGGAGCGTTCACGTACGACTTACGCCAGGGCAGTATCGCGAAGTTCCTCGCGGAACAGTGTACGGAAGTCGATCTGACTGTAGTGCAGAGCCTGGCGCTCCAGCCTGGGCAGTTCGTTCTTGGCCAGACAATGGAGTACGTCGAGCTGCCGATACCCAAGAAGGGTAAGCCGCTCGCCGCGAGGATCGAGGGCAAAAGTTCCTTCGCGCGTTGTGGCCTTCTTGTTCACTTCACCGCGCCGACCGTCCACGCAGGATTCTCCGGAACGTTGACGTTGGAGATGAAAAACCTCGGCCAGAGTCCGATCCTGCTCTACATGGGTGAAGCGATCTGCCAGCTGATCCTGGAAGTTGTGGAAGACCTACCGTTCGAGAACCCGAGTCAGTTCCAGGGCCAGACGACGCCTCCAGGAGCGCCTCGTCGATAGCTTCGACGTTAGGTCTTCTGCAGGCGTGTCTGGATCTCGCGCCGCTTGTCGGCTACGGCTCGCACGATCTCGTCCCACTCACTGGCGCTGAAGCGCAGGAAGTAGTCGCCTCGGGGCGGGCTGTACTCATAGACGTCGATCACCACCGTGCCGTCGGGTCCAACAACATCGACACCGACGCGCTCGTGCTCGGCGCGGCGTTCCCACAATCGCCGGGTGCTCGGGGGGTCTTGATGTGAAGTAGACATTCGGCCTCCCTCCTCGTGGTTCATCGTGCCCTCCAGGCGGGCACGTCGCTGCACTAGTTGAAATGCTTGAGGAGTAACTGCTCTACGAACCCGAGAACGCTCTCGACGGCCGCTCGGTCAATGACGTCCCATTGCGCGTGCAGTGCATGGTTGCGAAAGTTTAGGTACGAGAGCGCTATGCCCAATTGGGGTGCAACAAGAAGGCCCGCATCTTTCAGTTTTCCGATGACGGCGTCCAGCTTGTCACGCCCGATGACGCCAGCGTGCTGCGTCGCGATCCGCCGAATCGTGTCCTCGTAGGCGGCGGCGGTCAAGACCGCAGCGACATTCTTGGCGCCTTCCGTCCGCTCTGCCAATGCGGCTCGGGCCAACTGGATCAGATCGGCCAACACGTCGGAGGTGACTCGCCGCTCAAGGGATGAGAGTAGCCCGCCCTGAACTTCACTACTTAGGTTTTGCAGCGTGCCACTCACCGCGCGCGCGACGTACTGCTCGCGATAGGGCGGGTCATATTGCCTAAGATCGTCGATTCGCTTGAGTAGCACTGTAATCTGTTCGGCCTTCGGCCCATACAGCATGGTCATCATTGTCAGCGCACCAGTGACCAGCATCTCTGGCTCGGCGTGGCTTCCGCACAAAACTAACAGCTCGTCGATGCGTGCCAGTATCTCGCCCTTGGTCACTGCGCCCTCTTAGTCTTCGCCTTCGTCCACCGCGCTCTTACTGCTTTCCGCGCCGCTGCACTGCGCTCTTCTTGGCTGGCTGAACGCCATCGAGCTGTAGCCGCCTTCTTCGCGATGGCGCTGCGCTCGTCTGACGTGAGCGCGCGCCGCCGAGCCTTGCCGCCCTGGCTCGCGAACCAACGCGCGTAGTCGGCAACACTCTTCGGACGCGCCATCCTCGCGATGGTAGCACGACTAGCCCTCGGAGCTAGCCTCACTATCCATGCAAGCAAGCACGTATTGACTCCACTGCGTGCCTCATGAGAGGATCGTTCACCGTCCCGATTGGCGGGGCGCGCAGTGAACACCGAGCAGGAGGGCCTTCGATGAAGCGGAAGTCGACGCGGTTCAAGTGGCTCGTCACGATGGAGACGATCTTCCACCTGGAGCTGGTCGCGTGCTTCGTACGCGAGCGCCACGGCCGGCGCGGCGTCCGGCAGTTCTATCGGTCGCTCGCTCCACTTGTTCGCTGAGGGGAGGGCACAGAGAGATGGGGAGTCTGTTCCGACCGAAGTACGCACCCGCCGGCATGTCGTTCAAGAATGCCAAGGCCGATGGCCTCTTGAAGGAGTCGGCAGTCTGGTGGCTCAAGTACCGCGATGCGCGCGGCGTGCTGCGTCGCGAGTCTGCCGAGACGGAGAAAGAGCAGGAGGCGAAGCGCCTGCTGAAGCAGCGCGAGGGCGCGGCCGTCGAGGGGCGCGTCGTCATGCCGCGCGCGGATAAGGTAACCGTCGGCAAGCTGCTCGACGAGCTGAAGGACGAGTACACGGCCAACCAGTGCCGGTCAACGGAGCGACTGACGTTCTCGATCAAGCGCCTGACACCGTTCTTCGGACACCTGCGAGCGATGCACCTGACGTCGGCGGATGTCACCAGGTACAAGACGCAGCGCCGGGGTGAGAGCGCCGCGAACGCCACGATCAACCGCGAACTGGCGGCTCTGAAGCGGGCGCTCACGCTCGCGCACCGGGCCGAGCGCATCCCGCGCGTGCCGTACATCGCGATGCTGAGCGAGAACAACGTCCGCAAGGGCTTCTTCGAGCGCGACCAGTTCGAGGCCGTCCGCCGGCAGCTCCGCGAACACCTGCGGCCCGTCGTGACGTTCGCCTACATCACTGGCTGGCGGGTGCCGAGCGAGGTGCTGACGCTGCAGTGGCGGCAGGTGGACTTCAAGGCCGGCATCGTGCGCCTGGAGCCGGGCACGACGAAGAACCGCGAGGGCCGCACCTTCGCCATGACTGCCGAGCTGCGCGCCTGCCTGGAGGCCCAGCGCGCGCTCACCGAGTCGACGCAGAAGACGACGCACCAGGTGATCCCGTGGGTGTTCCACCGCAACGGGGCGCCCATCAAGGACTTCAGGAGCGCGTGGGCGACCGCGTGCGACGCGGCCGGCGTCCCTGGGCGCCTACCGCACGACTTCCGCCGGACGGCCGTCAGGAACCTGGAGCGCGCTGGCGTGTCCCGGTCGGTCGCGATGAAGATGACCGGCCACAAGACCGAGGCCGTCTACCGCCGCTATGCAATCGTCAGCGAGGCCGATCTCCACGAGGCCGCGCTGAAGCTGGCTGCGGTCGAGCTGGGCAAAGTTCTGGGCAAAGTGGGCGCCGTCGGTGAGTAGAAGCGTCACGCAAGCGTGCGATAATCCTCACACGCGAGAGTGGCGAAACTGGCAGACGCGCTGGACTTAGGATCCAGTGGGCGAAAGCCCTTGGGGGTTCGACTCCCCCCTCTCGCACCATCGCAATATCAGGATGTTCTGCGGAGACGCTAAGGGCCACGGATTGAACCGGGCCCTTGTTTTGTCCCCCTTTTGTCCCCTTAGGTTGGTGTAGCCCATCGTTTGCGCGTAGTCTTGAATTCACGCCACGCTTCAATCAGCTTGTCTTCGATGGGACTCATCGCGTGCCTCCTCATCGCTCAAAGCCGCTTCAACGCCTCCCACGCCAGCCGCTGCGTCGCGTGCCAAGGCGTGCGCTCCCCCGCGGTAACTAGTCCGTCGACTCGACTCATTCCTCCAGGGTGACCTTGGATGGCTTGAAGCGATACCACTTGTCCACGCTGCCACCACAAGGAACGATGACGCACACGCCGATGCCCGATGAAGTGTGCTTGATGACGAGCGCACCGTCGCTGCTCTTCATCAGCCGAACAGCATTAGTCTCAATACCAGCCGCCTGCCCACCTCCGACGAACTCCCGTGTGCTCAACTCGATCACACCGTCGCGACACTGATAGTCGTTGGCGCTGGCGACCAGACGCCGTTGCGTCGTGGCCCTCTCAGTGTCGCGCCAGGTGCTAATCTCGATCACGCCGGCCTCCGACTCTTTGAGGGCGAGAGTATTTGCGGCCCCGGCCTTCGAGTTCCTCGGGAAAAGGAAGTGCGACGCCGGGTAGGCATCATCGCCCCAATCTTCGTATCTGCCGGCGATTGAGCCGCAGCTCGTACCGGAGGCTTCGAGCGGGGCCCAATCGGCCGGGTAGGCTGGATGGGACAAGGCGCAGCCACAAAACACGAACGTCGCCAATATCAAGGCGACAGTCTGTCCAAATCGCAGAGCGCGGTCATATGAAGGCATGGCGCAGGCGACCAAGCCGAGCGCTGCGCGGAGGAGCAGGCCGCATTGGTCGAGCATGACTACTCGATCACGCGATCCGCTCGTGAAACAAGTGCAGGAGGCACCATAATTCCAAGCGCCTTCGCAGTCTTCAGATTGAGCGCGAGAGCGAACGTCCTGGGTTGCTCGATCGGAAGGGCCGCGGGCGACGCCCCGCGGAGGATCTTGTCGACGTACGTCGCGGCTCGTAGAAACAGTCCGGTCAGGTCAGGACCGTAGGAGATAAACGCCCCGCGGTCGACCATCGGGGCAAGTACTGCCATCACGGGTATACGGTGCGTTAGACCGAGCGTGGCGAGGCGGGCGCCGTTGACGGAGAACAACGGAGTTTCAATCAGTAAGACCGCACCAGCACCCCCAGCCCGTGCGGTGCGAAAAGCGTTGTCGAACTCCTCTATGCTTTTCACCGTTCCGTGCGAGATGTGTACTCCCAGGCGGCGGGCCTCTGCGTCCACGGTGTCCGTTGATTCGCGGCTCGGTGGGTTCAGGCTTGCGTCCCACAAGATCATCACCCGACGGAGGCCGGGTACCGCTTCCGTCAGAAGTTCGAGTCGTTTGCCGGTCATCAGCTCAAATGGGGCGATGGTGACACCCGTTAGATTTCCCCCGGGCTTGGCGAGGCTGCCCACCAGACCCTGGGCCACGGGGTCCGAAGAAGCAATCATCACGATCGGGATCGTCGACGTGGCCGCCTTCGCTGCCGCCGTCGCCTGCATTCCCGGGGTCAGGATGATGTTTACCTTCTGGGCAACCAGATCGAAGGCGAGCGTAGAGAGTCGGCCCGGATCTTCCGTCCAGCGGCGCTCGACTAGGAGAGTCCGCCCCTCGACCCAGCCGAGTTCGGTGAGGCGCGTGACAAAGGCGTCGATTGGTGGAGTTGGACGGGCAGGTGAACCGGTGAGAAGCATCCCGAGCCGCGGCGCTTGCTGCGCTTCGGCGGCGAGCCGCGTGGTCAGCGTTCCTACTGTCAGCCCTCTAAGGAACGTGCGCCGATCCATCACTCGATGACCTGGTCCGCCCGTAGCAGTAACGTCTGAGGAATCGTCAGACCCAGCGCCTTCGCGGTCCTCGTGTTAATGATGAACTTCAATTTGGTCGGCTGCTCAATGGGAAGGCCAGCGGGCTTCTCGCCTTTCAGAATGCGATCCACATAGTCCGCTGCGCGGACGTAGACATCCGGAAAGTGCACGCTATAGCAGAGAAACGCGCCGCTGTCGGCAAACGCGGTCGTGGCCATCGACGGTAGCCGGTACTTCTGTATGGCGGCAAACAGCGCGACCCGGTCCACGAAGAATCGTCCCGAAGACAGAATGAGAAGGGCCTGAGCCCTGGCTCCGGCTATGGTGCGTAAAGCGCCGTCATAGTCATAGATGGAGCCGTAAAGTTCGTGCGACACCAGGGCAACTTGCAAGACCTTCGCGGCAGTCTGGACATCGTCATGCTGTCCGCGTGTCGCGGCGTCGAATACCACGCCAATACGGCTGGCGGACGGCACAGCTTCGTGCAGCAGTTCGAGCCGCTTTGCGGCAATGTCGGTTTGGAGCACGGACAGTCCGGTGATGTTGCCTCCAGGCCGCGACAGGTTTGCCACCTGACCTGAGGCCAATGGGTCGAAGTCGATGAAGACCATGACGATCGGCGTTGCGCCCGCGGCCGACTTGAGGGCATCGAGGACGAACCGGGACCCCGCGGCAACAATGACATCCGGGTGGCGCTTCGTGAGGTCCGCGGCGAGCGCTGGGAAACGGTCTATCTGCATCTCCGCGGCCTGAAGCTCGAACAAGAGATTTTGGCCCTCTGTGTATCCAAGCTCCCGCATTCGATCTAGGAACACACGACTGAACGGAGTGGCGACGGCGAACATCGCAACGCGGACCACTCGGTTGGCGACCTGCCCCTCGACAACGATTGGTGCGACGAGGCCCCCCACCAGTGTGGCTATGAACCCTCTCCGGTTCATTACTCGATGACGTGATCCGCTCGCAACAGAACTGTCTGCGGGATGGTCAGGCCGAGGGCCTTGGCGGTCTTGAGGTTGATGACGAGCTCGAACGTGCTGGGTTGCTCGACGGGTAAATCCGCGGGCTTAGCTCCCTTCAGGACTTTGTCTACGAAGAACGCGGCCCGCCGATAATGCTCCGACATGCTGATCCCATAGGACATCAGCCCACCGTCGTCAGCGAACTGCCTCGTCTCGTAAATCGCCGGCAGACGGCTCGCCGCCGCGAATTCAATCGCTCGCCGTCGGTGAGCGCTGGTGACGGTGTCCGCCAGTACGAGCAGGGCGTCTGGGCGGTGCTTGCTGATCGTCGCAAACGCCGTTTCGAAATCGCCCGGGCCTTGCACGCCCACCGAATCAATCGCTACGCCCAGCGCTCGCGACGCCGACTCCGTCTCTCGGAACCTAAGCACCATGCCGGAATTCGCGGTGTTCCAGAGCACTGCGGCTCGCGCGAGTCTCGGCATGGCCTGCTTGAACAGATCCAGGCGCTTCGCGCTCAATTCGGGCGCAAGCAGAGACAGCCCGGTGATGTTTCCACCTGGTCTGGCCAGACTGCCGACCAGCCTGGACCCGACCGGGTCACTGATAGCGGCCATGATCACTGGCGTCGTGGTTGTCACCTGCTTGACCGCCAAAGCGGCAGGCGTGCTGAAGGCCACGAGTACGTCGACTTTGAGTGCCACCAACTCCGCCGCCAGGACCGGATACCGCTCGGTCCGGCCCTCGGCATAGCGCCATTCCAGGAGCACATTCCGCCCTTCCACCCATCCGAGGCCACGAAGGCTTTCGACGAATGCCCGGGCCGTGGGCGAAGGCTCGGACGTCGGCGCGAATTCGGAGAAGAGGATTCCGACTCGGGGGACCTTCCCGGGCGCCTGCGCCTGGGCAGTGAACGGCGCAACAAACAGGCTGAAGGCGAGAACGACCGCGAGCCCAATCCGCCGCATGCGCTCCTCGGTGAGGATGGCTGGCGGGAGTTTAGCAGAGATGGACTATTGCGGCGTCGCTCGCGGGCTCATTCGATAACGCGATCCGCACGCAGGCCGAGGGCGCGAGCGGTCTTAACGTTAACCAGTAGATCGAGCTTCCTGGGCTGATCGACCGGTAGTGTCTCGGGCCGAGACCCTCGCAGAAGCTTGTCCGCGTACTCTGCGGACTGACGGGACATCTCAACCCCGTCAGGCGCATACGCCATTAAGCACGCGGCCTCGGCGAATTGGACCGACTCAAAAATCGAGGGTAGCCGGTGTGTCAGGGCGAGTTCGGCGATGCGCTTGCGGTCGCGGAAGAACGAGGCGCTCGGCAGCCCCAGCACCGCTTGCACTCGTCCGCGCCGCAGCTCCTGGAAGGCGTGGTCCGGCGGATCGTCAACGTGAACGTCCACAACCTGGATATCGGTGGCCAGCGTGCGCCCCGCGGTGACTAGCTCGTGGGCCCAACGGTCGCGAAGCGGGTGGCTGGGGTTGACAATAACGCCGACGCGCGAAAGGCGCGGCACGGCCTCCTTCAGGAGCTGAAGGCGCTTGACGTTGAGATCGGCGGCGATTGTCGTGATACCCGTCATCGTCCCGCCGGGCCGCGCCAGGCTCTGCACCATCCCGAACCCGATCGGGTCGGAGATCCCGGAGAAGACGATGGGGATACCGTGAATGGGGGACCAGTGGCGGAAGTTCGCGCCAACTTTCTCAGGCACCGGGCCGAACACGGGAGCAGCCGGGCCCGGGGCGACGATGACGTCGGGCTTAAGCGCCGCGATCTCCGCCCCGAGGCGCGGCCGATCCTCCACCGCGGACACAGTACGGCGCTCGATCTGGAGTCGAGGGCCCTCGGGGCGTCCGAGTGCGCCGAGGGTGTCCCGGAAAGCCGCGAAGAGTTCGGGCGGCTCTGAGCCCGCCGAGACATCCCAGATGTAGACGATGACGGCTTGCCGATTCGGTGCCTGCGCCTCAACCGAGGAGAGCGACACACTCAGCGTCGCGCCGAGCACCGCAGCGACCCGCGCCCAAGCGCAACACCTCATGCTCTCAGCCCCGATCCGCCTCATTCGCCCTTCGGTGGGAATGGCTGGCGGGGAGTCTAGCTGAACGCCACGCCACGCACCAGCGCCCTGGTCCTGGAGGAGCACGGCGGCGCAAACAAGACAAAAAGAGCCACGCCCCTCCCGGTGCTCTGGAACGAACGCGGCCCCTTTCTTTGCCTGATTCTTAGCCTGACGCACCGGTCGTCATCGGTCGCCATGGGTCCTTCGCGTGGTCGTGACATGCTGCTAACCGCACGGAAAGACACGATGCGGCACGATGACGACATGCGGAGAGGGGACCCCGGACGAACTTAGGATCCAGTGGGCGAAAGCCCTTGGGGGTTCGACTCCCCCCTCTCGCACCAAAAGATTTCAGCCTTCTAAACCGTCGCGGTCCGCGACTGGCCGACTCCGTTGCGTCTGGAGTGCGTGATCGTGTTGGCGAGCGTGATCAGTACAGTGACGAAACGCCGACGCATCGCAGAGGGCGGTGAGACTGCCGCGAGCCGCGTCAATTCGGATGGCGCGCGCTGGGCACGAAGGGTGTCCTCGACGATCTTCTCCGACGCATACCAGTTGACGTCCATGACCTCTCTCCGTGGCCACAGTCGCGAGAATGAACTATCACCTTCCTTTTTCCCGATCAATGCATGTGGTTCGTCCAATCAGGACGGCACTACAGGTGACAAGCAAACCCGCCGCTCTAACGAACCTCACTGACGTTGGCGGGCTGGCAGCGGACGGTCGGCGAGATGGCAACCCCGCGTCCTTGCGCCTGCTCCAGGAGCTCGCACTCGGCGTGTGTCGATCCGCCGACGAAGGAACCGACCGGGAGATACGTGGCGGGGGTGAGCCAGAATCCCGTCCCCGCGCCGAGGTTCAGGGCACCGCACGTCGCCGGGATGATGTGGGTCTGGCTCTTGGCGTCCAGCGTCCGGACTCTTTCGCACGCCGCCAGGTCTGTCGAATAGAGGACGCGACTAGGCCCGCCGGACCTCGATTGGCCGATGTAGCCCCAGCCCGTCCCGATAGGCAAACGGACCGCCTCTTTGGCGCATCCCGCGAGGGTGAGCAGCAAAATCAGCAGTGTGAACGGAGCCAGGGTGAAGAGCGCGCGGCGGCGAGTCGGGTTTACTCCGACCGCGGAGGAACCTTGACCCAGGCCTCTGGGCAGGTAGGTGCAGTCGGGTAGTAAGCCTGGGCGCTCGAGCAGTAGTACCAGTACGCCTGCGGCGGCTGCTCCACGATCACCGGTGCCGGCTGCACGACGACCTGAGGCGGAGGCGGGTAATACCACCATGGATCCCACCAGAACGTCGGGCCGACCACGACGACCCCGCCATGTCCGCGGAAGTGACCGCCGTGCTGGAATCGCGGCGCGGGAAGCACTGGATGCCGCGGAAGTGGCGGATGTCCACGAAATGCCGGCGGTCTGGGTAGCGGTGGCCTTCCGCGAAATCCCGGGGGACCCGGAAATCCGTGCCCGCCCCGATCGAACGCAAGGCTTGGACCCGCTGACGCGAGCACGAACGTCAGCGCCACGAGGGAGGCCGCCAAGACTCGTTTCGCCATCAACATCGCTACGAACAGTAGACCTCCGTGCGGCTGTAGGTGTCAAACGGAGGGGACGGCACAGGAATTCAACGCTCTTTGAAGTCGACCTGCACCGACTGACACACCCGCGCCCCGGTGCCGTAGTCGCGTGACTGACGACGCCCGGTGGCCTCACACTCCTCCCGCGTCAGCGCGCCCAGGTAGCCGTCCACGTCCACGGCTGGGACGATCCAGTAGCCGTTACCCGGCGCCAGAGTCAGCTGCCGACATTCGGCCAGATAGACCGGCGCGGCGGCCCGCCGGGCATATCGGGCGCGGAGAGTGTTGCACGCCACGCGATCCCACGTGATCAGGAGCTCTTCGGCGCCCGACGACGTCGGCGCCGTGTAGCCCCACAACGGTTCCGTCGGTAGCGCCAGCGGGTCGGCTGCGGTCGCGCATCCGGCCAGCACGGCGAGGACCGACAAGAAGGTGGCCATCCGGATCATCGTTCGCCCCCAATCCGCTGCGGCGCGTTTGACGTTCTATCGAGCAAGCATGAGTGACGAGAGCATCCTGCGCGAAAGAGCCCGAGAAGTCATCAGAACCGGAAAGTTGCCCAGCCGACGGCCGGACCGCATGTGGGGAGGCCCAGGCGCCGACGCTCACTGTGCGGTGTGTGGCACGACGGTGCCACGCGCCCAGGTTGAGTTCGAGATCGAGTTTTTCGAGAACGGCGACGAGTCCAAAGTGGACAAATATCACGTCCACGTGCGCTGCTTCTCGGTGTGGGAGCTCGAACGGCGCAACGCGACCGTGACCGCATCCAAGCCCTCTACCGACGAGGTTGGCTCGACATCTCGCGAAGATGGTCTCGGCCGCGAGCTCGTATCGCTCTGGCAGACGCCCGCGCCTTCGGAGTCGAGCTGAGGCGGGCGGGCCCATGAGCGCTGGCGGGTTGACGAGCCTCTATGCCGAGCGGCATCATATCTGGCCGTGGACGTCGAACGACGACCAGCGGAAGGCTCGCCCGAGCCGCGGCCGGCGACCCTCGGCGATCTGCTCTACGCGAACAGAGCCAGGACGCCCGCATCCGAAAAGGATTGGGTCACGGTCGTGCAGGCCATCGCGGCCGGCGATCAGCTCGCGCTGCACGCGCTGTACCTGGCGACGCATCGGCTCGTCTTCACATTGATCATGCGCATCACCGGTAACCGCGAGACCGCCGAAGAGCTCACGCTGGACGTGTTCCACGACGTCTGGCGGAAGGCTTCGACGTACGATGCGGCGAACGGCCCGGTCGTGGGATGGATCATGAATCAGGCGCGGTCGCGGGCGATCGATCGGGTGCGCTTCGATCAACGCAAGAAGCGCGTCAACACGCAGGGCTCGGATCCGTCGATAACGACTCCCGCGAGCGGCCCACACGAGGCCTTCGACTCCGGCGAGCAGGGGCGCGCCCTCCGCGACGCGCTGAGCGTGCTTACCGCCGATGAACGACGCGCCATCGAGACCGCGTTCTTCTCGGAGCTGACGTACAGTGAAGCGGCGACACGATTGAACCAACCGCTTGGAACCGTGAAGACACGGATCCGCTCCGGGCTGGCGAAACTCCGATCGGCACTTGCCGGAACGTCGAAAAATCTATGAGCTCAGGATCGGCCGAACACGATCGCGACTATCTGGAGCTGGTGTTCCTGCACGCCCTGCGAGCGCTTCCCGCGAACGAGATTCCCGTGCTCGAGGCGCATCTCGCTGCCTGTGCGGATTGCCGGCACGAGATGGATGCGCTCGGTCCGATCGTCGGGGCCTTCGTCTCCTGGCCAACCGATGTGCTACGCCCGGCGGACTCTCTATGGGAGCGACTCGCGCAGCGAATCGGCGTGGAAGCTCGGGCGCGGGTCGGAGACGCGCTCGCGATCCGCGAGCAGGTCCCTGAGTGGCAGGAACCTGCGCCCGGTATCTTCTGCAAGCTGCTCGCGACGGATACCGAGAGGGATCGCGTGAGCATGCTGGTTCGGCTGGCGCCGGGCGTCGCGTATCCGCCTCACGTCCACGCCGGCCTCGAGGAGCTGTACCTGCTTCACGGTGAGCTGGTGATCGACGAAAAGAAGCTCTATCCCGGTGACTACAACCGGCGCGAGGCAGGCACCGGCGACCAGCGCGTCTGGAGCGAGACCGGCTGCACATGCCTGCTGATGACCTCCACGCAAGACATCCTGCGCTGAGCAGGCGATCGCGCCGGCAGCGGATCGACTGAGCGCCCACGTCGTCCCTGAGCGCGCAAGTCGGCGCGCGACGCTCGTGACGATAAGAAATCGGAAATGGCGGTCGCAGCCACGCTGGTGCGCCTGTGGAATCGGGCCGAGCTCCGGTGCGAGACCGTTGCGGCCGCGCTTGCGTTGATCGCCGTCGTCGTGTTGTCGGCGATTGCGCTGGTCGACCCTGGGCTCGCCGGGCGCCTGAGCGCCGAAAACGGCGTGGTCGAGTGGCTCCAGGTGCTCCTGGAGGGCGGCGCGGTCGTGCTGTTCGGGTGGCATCTGAAGCGCAACGCCTCGCGCGAGGGCACGCTATCGCCGCTCGACGTCGTCATCGTTGCGTCCCTCATCGGGCTCTTGATCGGCGAGGTCGACCTCGATCGGATCGTGTTCGGCACGAAGATCATCTCGACGCGCTTTTTCGTCAAGCCG
>JACXTT010010011.1_pt1 | contig 12854 bp, 12 predicted proteins | sample 9270951 | NCBI WGS metagenome assembly JACXTT01 (sample SAMN15532306, study PRJNA645909) | rock metagenome | isolation source: weathered quartz diorite | place: Puerto Rico | collected 2017-06-21 | reverse complement strand
GGCTCCTGCCGGGTTGTGTTGGCGGACGCGGCCCTCTTCCGGGGGGTGCCATTGGCGGTACCGGGCGGGCTCGGGTCGCATGACCGCAAGCACCTCAGCAGCGCGCGCCGAGTCGCCGCCCCCGGGAGCTCGCGGGGGCGTGAGCCGCATGTGCAGGTCCTCGTTCGAGACCATCCCGGCCATGGCATGGTCGGCAGCCATGGCCGCGTGCTCGTCGGGAGGTTGCTCCGGCGTCGCCATGTCCGGTTCGTCGCTGGCGGCGCCGCCGCGGTGGCAGCCCGCTGCAAGGACATATAGTAGAAGGGCAACACGTCGCATTCGCAGAATAGACGCGTTCACGGCGTAATCAGCTAGAGCGATGCAGTCGCTCGAAGTGCGGTTTCTCGATGAAGTAATGGAAGGTGAGAATCGCGGCCTGGAGGAAGCCGGCGGCGATGAGTCCCGGCAGCGAGCGCAGTATTAGCGCCAGCCCGTAGGTCTGCAGATAGCCAATGGTGTACATCGGGCTCGAAATGAAACGATACGGACCGCTGGAGACCGGGCCGATCGCGGCGTCAGGATCGAAGAAGTTGTGCCAGTAGTAGGCCTCGCGCCCCAGCGTGCGCGCCGCCCAAAGCTTCGTGCCCAGGCCGATGATGGCGAGGACAGCGCCGGCGGTGACGGTTGCGGCGGTGGGGAGCGCGAGGTGCCACGTATTGCGCGTAGCGAGGCAGAGCACGACGAAGGCGAACGCGTCGTGGTTCATGATCAGCGCCGCCGTGCGGCGGAAGCGGCGGAACCCTTCGACTCGTCCGAACCGCCCGGTGTACGCGGCGTCCCGCTCCTGGCGCCGCAACGCCCGTCCCACAAACAAGACGTACGCCAATCGACTGAGAATGGCGTACGCGAAGATCGCGGCGTGCGCGGCGGTCACGCTGCAAGATACCACGTCGGTGCCGGGTGGTATCAACACGCCTTGCGGGTCTGTGCTGGCCATGTCAAACTAGCGACCTCAATCCCGCGAGTTACTCATGGCCAACAGCAAACTGCCGCTGCTCGTCCTCGTTCTGCTCGACGCCTGCGCAGGGCAAATCACGGACACGCGCAGGCCGAATCCGCAAACGGTCTCGGTGCTCACCCAGCATAACGACAACACCCGGGCCGGCTGGAACGACAACGAGACGGCGTTGACCACGAGCAACGTCAACGTGCAGCACTTTGGGGCGCTGTTCACGCTGCCGGTGGATGACGAGGTGTATGCCCAGCCGTTGGTCGTCGGTGATCTCGCGATCGCGAACGAACGGCGCAACGTGGTCTATGTCGCCACGGTCAACAACACGCTGTACGCGTTCGATGGAGACGACGGCAGGCTGTATTGGAAGAAGAACTACACGGCCCCGGGCATGCGGCCGCCGACAAACACCGACATGACCGGGGCGTGCGGCGGCGTCTACACGAACTTCAGCGGTAACATCGGGATCGTCGGCACGCCGGTGGTCGACGCGACGAACCAGGTCATCTATTTCGTGACCCGCGGCGTCAACGGCACCACCTTCGTGCAGGACCTGCACGCGGTCAACATCCTCGGCGGCGCCGAAGTCGCGGGCGGCCCCGTGCGCATCACCGCGACTTACGCGGGGAACGGCGACGGCAGCGTCAACAACGTGATCACCTTCGACCCGCAAAAGCAGAACCAGCGTCAGGGACTGACGCTGGTGAACGGCGTCGTGTACGTGACGTTCTCCTCCCATTGCGATTGGGGACCGTATCACGGCTGGGTCCTGGGCTATGATGCGGCGACGCTGCAGCAGCGCGCGGTCTACAACAACACGCCCAACGGATACGCGGGCGGCATCTGGGAGAGCGGGATGGGTACGGCCGCCGATGCGCAGGGCAACCTGTACATGGTGACGGGGAACGGTACGGTGGGAGATAGCGGTGACGCGACACGGCTCGTGAATCGCGGCAACAGCGCGCTAAAGCTCGCGCCGTCCGGAGGAACACTACAGGTCGCGAGCTACTTCACGCCCTTCGATTACCAGGCGCAGAACAACGCCGATCTGGATTACGGCACGATGGGTTCGTTGTTGATTCCCAGTTCCAGCTATTTCCTGACTGGCGGCAAGAACGGGAGCCTCTATCTCTTGAACAAGGACGCCATGGGTGGGTGGACGGCGTCATCCGACCAGGTGCAGCAAGTTGTCCCGCTGAACCCCAACGCCAACATGCATTGCCAGGCGGCATACTACAGAGGAAGCACGAAGGAATTCATCTATGTGTGGTCCGAGAATGACCCGTTCAGAGCGATCCCGTTCGACCGCGGCAGCAATCAGCTGAATCGGGGCGGCGAGATCGATTTCAGTGCCAGCGGACCGACCGGGCAGAGCGGGGCGGTGATCTCGGTTTCTTCGAACGGGACCACGGACGGGACGGGCATCGTGTGGGCGTCGTACGCGATCAGCGGGGATGCGGAGAGTTACGTCAGGCCGGGGCTGTTGCGCGCCTTCGACGCCAATAACATCAGCCGGGAGTTGTGGAACAGTCACATGAACCTCGCCCGCGACAGCTCGGGGGCGTATGCGAAGTTCGCGCCGCCGACGATCGCCAACGGACACGTGTACCTGCCGACGTTTTCCAACAAGGTCGTGGTGTACGGACTCCAGTAGCGGCGCGGCTGTCCTGGACGAGCGGGCCGTGCAAGCCAGGCTCCACTACCAGGACCTCATCCCCGCCATCGCGCAGGCGCTCGCGGCGTTGTCCGCGGGCCAGGTCGTGCAACCGGTGCGAGCGGTCCTTCCCGTGGCTCCGCATCGCGGCTTCTTCGCCGTCATGCCGGCGTACGCCGACGGGGGGGCCCTCGGCGTCAAGCTCGTCACGTTCTATCCACACAACGCCGGCATACACACGCACCACGCCCTCATCGTCATGTTCAAGGCCGAGACCGGCGAGCCGCTCGCGGTCATGGACGGCCGGCTCATCACCGAGATGCGGACCGCCGCGGCGTCCGCGGTGGCGACCCAGCGGCTGGCCCGCGCGGATACGAAGGTGCTCGCGATCCTCGGCTCCGGCGTGCAGGCGAAGAGTCACCTCGAGGCGCTGCGCCATGTCCGTTCCTTCAAGGAAGTGCGGGTGTGGAGTCCTCGAAACGCCCCGGCGTTCGCCCAGCGACATGGCGTCAAGGCAGCGGCGACGGCGGCGGACGCCGTGCGTGGCGCGGACGTGGTGGTAGTCGCGGCGAGCTCGACGACGCCGATCCTGCACGGACGCTGGCTCTCTCCCGGAACGCACGTCAACGCGATCGGCGCGACTCGTCCCGACTGGCGCGAGCTGGACGACGATCTCGTCAGCACGGCCCGAGTCTTCGTCGACTCCCGCGAGGCCGCGCTGCGCGAATCGGGCGACGTCATCGCAGCCCGAAGTGAAGTAACGGAGATCGGCGCCGTGGTGGCGGGGGCCGATCCCGGCCGCCGCAGCGCCGAGGAGATCACCCTGTTCAAGTCCGTAGGTGTGGCCGTTGAAGACGTCGCCGCCGCATCGTTGGTGTTACGTGCTTGAAGCGGTCCGCCCCATCGCGTTGCAACAGATCCGGGATGCTCAGAAGCGTATCGCCGGGACCATCGTCCGCACACCGCTGGTCCGCCTGGAGCTCGGGCCGGCCTTCCCGGATGTGCGGCTCAAGCTCGAGAACCTCCAACCGATCAACGCCTACAAACTGCGCGGGGCCGCCAACGCTGTTGCACTCTTGTCCGATGCCGAGCGCCGGCGCGGCGTCTGGACGATCAGCGCCGGCAATGCCGGTCAGGGTGTCGCCTACGCCGCGCGCGCCGCCGGCGTGCCGTGCACGGTCGTCGCGATCGAGACGGCGCCCGCCGCGAAGCTCGAGCGCATGCGCGCGCTGGGCGCGGCGCTCGTGCTCGTGCCCTACGCGCGAGCCTGGCAGGCGCTCGATGACCGTTCATATCCCGGCGTCGAGGGGACGTTCATCCATCCATTCGACGATCAAAACTTCATCACCGGTCACGCGACGATGGGCCTCGAGATTCTCGAGGATGCGCCGGACACTGTCGCCATCATTGCCGCGATCGGCGGTGGCGGCTTGATCACCGGCGTGGCCAGTGCCGTGAAAGCGTCGCGCCGGGAGATCAAAGTGTGGGGCGCCGAGCCGGAGACCGCCGCGCCCCTCGCGCGCTCGTTCGCCAAAGGGTCGGCGCAGGAGTTCCCGGACTGGAAAGCCACGTTTGTCGACGGCGCCGGTGGCAAGAGCGTGTTTCCCCGGATGTGGCAGCGCATGCAGCCGGTCGTGGATGGCTGCATCGTGGTGAGCCTGGACGAAGTGAAGGGCGCCATGCGGCTCATGGCGGAAAAGGCCCGGGTCATCGCCGAGGGAGCTGGAGCGCTCGGCCTGGCGGCGGCGCTGACCGGTAAAGCCGGTCCGGGGCCGATCGTCGCCATCGTGTCCGGCGGCAACATCGATCTGGCGAGGTTTTTCGAGCTCATAGGCTCAGTCTGAAGGGCCGGGGGCTTGGGGCCCGGGCTATCCACTGACGATCAGCGCCACCGCCACCAACGCCGTCACCACCCCGGTCGTTTGCCATGCGCTCAGCCGCTCCCCAAGCACGGCTCGCGCGAGAAGCACGGTGCTCGCCGGATAGAGCGAGCTCAATGTCACAATCGCGCTGAGCGGGCCGATGCGCACCGCGAGCAGGTACAGCGCGTTCGCGATCATGTCGAGCGCGCCGCCACCGAGGGCGAGCGCCGCCAGGCTCACCGGCATGCGCACCGCTCGACGAGCGACGAGCGCCACGATTGCGAAGAATGACACGGATGCGATGCGGTCTGTGAAGAGTGGCCAGAGGCCGGCTTCGCGATGAGTCTGCGCGAGGGCGAGTAGAAAGAGCCCGATGCCGATGCCGGCGAGGAGAGCGGGACTGACACCTGATCGATGGGCCGATGGGCCAACTGGCGGATGGACCGTTTGACGGCTGACGAGCACAATCGACGTAATTCCCAATAGGATGCCCGCGATCTGAATCCAGCTGGGACGCTCGCCGAGTGCAACCGAGGTCAGGACGGGTAGGGCAACGGCCGTGACGGCAGTGATCGGCGCGACGACGGACATCGTGCCGACGGCGAGCGCGCGATAGAGCAGCTCGACACCGAAGCCGCCGAACAATCCCGCCGCCGCGCCCCACCACAGATCCGCGGTCGTCGGCGTTGCGGCTGGAAGCAGCGGCAAGGCGAGCGCGACGAGCACGAGTCCACATGCCTGCGACAGCAGCACGACGGGAATCGCCGCCGCACGACGCGTCGCGAGCCCGCCCGTAAAATCAGCAGCACCGTAGAAGCCGGCGGACAGCAGCGCGAGAACGTAGGCCACGCGCTAGAGCAGGTCCACCCACGCGCTGTTCTTTGCACTCGACTCGACCGCCGCGTGGATGAACTTGACGCCGTGCGCGCCATCTTCGACCGTCGGCACGAGCAGCGCAGCCCGATCAGGCGCCCGCTTCGCGCGGCGCGCCAGGATTTGCTCCGCCAGATCGCGATACAAGTTGGCGAACGCTTCGAGATACCCCTCGGGATGACCCGACGGGATGCGCGTCGCGCGCGGCGCAGCAGCACCGAGATTGGGACCACCACGCGAGAGCACGCGTGGCGGTTGGCCTACGGGAGCGAAGCGCAGCTGGTTGGGGTGCTCCTGGCTCCACTCGAGGCCGGCCTTCTCGCCGTACACGCGCAGCCGGAGCCCGTTCTCGTTGCCGGGCGCGACCTGGCTCCCCCACAGCATGCCGCGCGCCCCGTTCTCGAACCGCAGCAACATGTGCACGTTGTCGTCGAGCCGGCGCCCCGGCACGAACCGGCTCAGGTCCGCGGCGAGCTCGCGTGCACGGAGCCCCGTGACGAAGCCCGCGAGATTGTACGCGTGCGTGCCGATGTCGCCGAGACAGCCGCCTGCACCGGCGCGCGCGGGATCGACCCGCCAGGTGGCCTGCTTCTGCCCCGTCTCTTCCAGCTTGGTCGTGAGCCAATCCTGCACATACTCGACCTGCACGACCCGGATCGTGCCCAGCTCGCCTGCCGCGATCATCTCGCGCGCCTGGCGCACCATCGGGTAACCGGTGTAGTTGTGCGTGACGCCGAAGATGAGACCGGTGCGCCGCACCGTCTGCACCAGGTCGAGCGCGTCCTCGACGGTGGTGGTCATCGGCTTGTCACAGATCACGTCGATGCCGCGATCGAGAAAGGCGCGGGCGATCGCGTGGTGGCTGTCGTTCGGCGTGACGATGCTCACGACCTCGATGCCGTCGGGTCGTTTCGCCTCAGCCGCCGCCATCTCGGCGAAACTCGCGTAGCTGCGATCCGGCGCGAGACCGAGATCGGCGCCCGATTCTTTGGCGCGCTTGGGATCGGATGAGAGCGCGCCTGCGACCAGCTCGTACTGGCCGTCCATACGGGCGCAGAGGCGGTGCACGCCGCCGATGAACGCGCCGCGCCCGCCGCCTACCATGCCGAGCCGCAGCGGCCGCGCCACTGCCGATTCCTTGCCCGCGTCGACCATGCCAGGGGCCCAAATGTACCAGCGCTGGTATCATTCAGTAATGTCGCGCGGCCTCTTCCTTCTGCTTTTCGTCGCGGCTGCTTGCAAGGGTCCGCCATTACAGCTCGTCGTCGGATTCGGCGATACCGTCGTCGTTCACAACGTGGTGCCGATCCAGCTCTCGACGCAGGTGCTCGACGCCGCCGGACACGTGTTGCCGAACGCTGGCGTCCGTTTCGAGTGGACTTCCGAGGCGGATGTCCCGTTGACTGAGCGCGGCGTCGTGACGTGCACGCACGCCATCGACGCCACCCTCCGCGCCTCGTTGGGCGCACTCAGCAAGTCGGTCGTCGTACGCTGCCGGCCGGTGCACGACCTGTTCGGCGGCGGCCCCGTGAATCTCGTGCTGGGCGATCCTCCTTATGACTTGTGGTTCGAGGCTGTGGATGCGACCGGCCGGCCAGTGCGACTCTGGACCGCGGTGCTCACCGTTGATGACACGACGATCGTAACGCGTGAGGGATGGCGAATTCGTGCGCGGAGTCCTGGGGTGACCGGCGTCAACCTGTATGTGGGGGACAGCTGGACGAACTGGTATGTGCAGGTGTTCCAGCCCGTGCTCACCCTCGACAGCATTCGTCCCGGACAACACCTGGCGGTGCCGGTGCGTCTCGCCGCGGGTGAGCAGCGCAGCTGGCACATCCCGTCGTCCCGCGAAAACTTCGGCGTCCACGTCCTCCCCGCCGGCGACACCCTGCGCGTGCCTCGGTTAGAGATCGTTGGCGGGTACTGCATCGACAAGACGCTCTGGAGCCAGTGGTGCACCGCGTGGCATGGCGCGGCCGTGATTGTGTATCATCCTCGGAGCGCCGATCCGGCCCGGGAGTGGAGCGGCACAGTCACGGTCGCACACTAGACTTCACGCGATACCGAGCATTCGGCGGTTCGCCGCCTGGTCGGTGCCCGCGCCTGCGAAGTCGTCAAACGCTTGCCCGGTAACGCGGATGATGTGGTCGGCGATGAACTTCGCGCCTTCGCGCGCGCCGTCCTCGGGGTGCTTGATGCAGCACTCCCACTCGAGCACCGCCCAGCCGGGATAGTCGTATTGCGCGAGCCTCGAGAAGATCGCCTTGAAGTTCACCTGCCCGTCGCCGAGTGACCGGAATCGCCCCGCACGATTGATCCACGACTGAAACCCGCCATACACGCCCTGGCGGCCGGTCGGATTGAACTCGGCATCCTTGACGTGAAACATTCGGATGCGGTCGTGATAGAGGTCGATGTACGCGAGATAATCGAGCTGTTGCAGCACGAAGTGACTGGGATCGTACAGCAGGTTGCAGCGCTTGTGGCCGGCCAGGCGCTCCAGGAACATCTCGAACGTCACGCCGTCGTGCAGATCCTCGCCGGGGTGGATCTCGAAGCAGGCGTTGACGCCGTTTTCCTCGAAGACGTCGAGGATCGGACGCCAGCGCCGCGCCAGCTCGTCGAACGCCGTCTCGACGAGGCCCGCCGGCCGCTGCGGGAAGGGATAGAAGTAGGGCCACGCCAGCGCACCCGAAAACGTGGCATGCTCAGTGACGCCGAGCCGGCGCGATGCGCGCGCCGCGAGCTTGACCTGTTCGACCGCCCACGCGGTCCGCGCCGCTGGCTTGCCGCGGACCTCTGGCGCCGCGAAGCCGTCGACTACTGTGTCGTACGCGGGATGCACGGCCACCAGGTGGCCCTGCAGATGCGTCGATAGCTCGGTCACTTGGAGCCCGCGCTCGGCCAGGACGCCCTTTATCTCGTCACAGTAGGTCTGGCTCTCGGCCGCTTTCTTGAGGTCGAACAGGCGCGCGTCCCAGGTCGGGATCTGGACGCCTTTGAAACCGAGGCCGGCGGCCCAACCGGCGATGGCCTTCAGGGTGTTGAACGGCGGCGCATCGCCCGCGAACTGCGCCAGGAAGATGGCCGGCCCTTTGATCGACCTCATCGCCCGTCCTCCGGTGAAAGCGAGAGGAAGCTACGGCAAAAGCAGATCTTTCGCTCAGGATGACACGGGGGACTGCCGCACCTCCCCGGCCAACATTACTTCACGTGATTCGAAAGACTCGTACGATCAGGGGAGTGTCGAGGAGTGTATGGGGGGCGAAAGCGTGATACGCCCAGAGGTGCACCCACGCGTTGCCGGTTCGCACTGTGAGAACTGTCTTGATCATTCCCGGCCCCAAATACTGCAGGAATAGAAAGAGGATCGACACGACCGCCGCTGTGGGCGACGCAAAGACCAGCCAGGCATCCCACAGGTGCAGCACCGTATACGTCACGCCGCCCAGTATCACCGTCGTCGTCACCGATCCCGTGACCCGGAGATAGCGCGGGACGAGAATCGCGTAGATGAAAATCATCGCCGGTACACAAGTGCCGGCGAAGTACAGCGCGAAGGTCAGCGGCGCGCCGAGCGCCAGTTGTCGGGGCGGCAACGTGAAGGTCTGCGGGTGCAGCGCGAAGTATTGCGCTATGGATTCGATCAGCAGTACGACGATGATGACGAGCACGTCGCCGCGGCGATCGGTCGATTTCAGAAAGAGCGATTCGGTGGAGTAGCGCGGGCGGAAGTAGATAAGCGGCAGTGCGGCGTACACGATCAGGTTGTACGCTGCCCATCCGATGGCCTCCGCCGGCGTGACGGCGTCATCCGTCCCATGCAGCGTGCCGGCGAGGTGGAACCCGATCGGATGCCAGCCGGCCGCACGCCCCAGCACAAATCCGCCGACGAGGCCCGCAGCGCCATACGCCACGAGCGTCAGCGTCTCCCGGCGCGCCACGGCATACGGCGGCGCGCGCTCCGTGAATACTGTGGTGTCGCGCTTGCGCGTCATGGCGTAGACCACGGCCATCAGCACAAAGACCTCGAGCAGAGCGAGGTTGGCACCCACCAGGCGGCCGATTGTTGCGCGGGGTTCGGTCCAGTGGAACGGCAGCGTGTTGCCGGCGAGCACAAGGATGAGCGCGTTGGCGGCGAGCCACCCGACAATCGCGAGCACGAGCCATGACTGCGCGCGCGGCGGAGCGGGCGTGGTCATGCCGTTTAGAGGACCGATGCGATTCTGCAGGCGAATCCCGGAAGCACATCCTCCCCGAGCAGCGATTCGGTCTCGCTAAGCACCGATTCGGTTCCATCGTTCCGATAGACGCGGGCGAGACGGCGTTCGGGATCGATGACCCAGACCAGGCGGGTGCCGACCTCGAGCCAGTCGCCGACTTTGGCCAGCGTTTCGCCGGGGCGATCGTCGAGGGAGAGCACTTCGACGGCGAGATCGGGCGCCATTTCGGGAAAGCCGCGAGTCTCGCTGGGGAGCCGGTCTCGATGCACGAAGGCAATGTCCGGTGCCCGCACCGTATCGGGATTGCGAGACAGGGTGAAGCCCGTCTCGGCAGCGAGCAGCTGCCCAGCGCCGGTCAGCTGCACGTGCTGGAAGAGGCGGCCGGTGAGATTCACGGTCACCGCGCCGTGACGGTAACCTGCCGGCTCCCGCACGATGAGGCGTCCGCGAACGAGCTCGGTCCGCTTGTCGGGGATGTTCGCGTGCAGGAGCTCTTCAGCCGTCATCAGTGGCGTGGTCATGCTCGGAACGTAGGAGGGCTCGGCGGGCATGGCAAGGAATGTGGAGTGAAGGGTTCAACGTACGTTCAAGCGCTTGCGCGAGACCACGACCGGCCGCATCGTGGCGCATGGTCTCCGATTTGCTGGAGGAGTTGGAAATCCTCCGCGCGACTGTCGCCGGCCGCTACGATGTGGAAAAGGAGATCGGGCGGGGCGGAATGGGCATCGTCTATCGGGCGCGGGACCTGGCGCTCGAGCGCACGGTCGCCATCAAGCTCCTCCCCCTCGAGCTCGCGTCGCAGCGGGACCTGCGGGAGCGATTCTTCCGTGAGGCGCGAACCGCGGCCGTGCTGGCACACCCGCACGTCGTTCCCATCCATCTCGTCGAAGCGCGAGACCAGGTCGTCTTTTTCGTCATGAGCTACATCGATGGCGAAACGCTGACCGCTCGCGTGGCACGTGCCGGCGCGCTCCCCCCGCTCGAAGTCGCGCGAGTCGTGCAGGAGGTCGCCTGGGCACTCGGGTATGCGCACGGCAAAGGGATCATCCATCGCGACATCAAGCCGGAGAACATTCTCATCGAGCACGCGACGGCGCGCGCGTATGTGACGGATTTCGGCATCGCGCGCCGCGCCGACAATCCAGCGCTGACAGGCCAGGGGCTGGTGCTCGGCACGGCCCAGTTCATGAGTCCGGAGCAAGCTGCCGGCGAAGAACTGGACGGTCGCAGCGACCTCTACTCGCTTGGCATCGTCGCCTACTTTTCCGTGACCGGACGGCTCCCGTTCGATGCGCCGACCGTGCAGGCGACGCTGGCGATGCAGATCACGCAGCCGGCTCCCCCGATCACCACCCTCCGAGCCGGTCTGCCGAATCGGCTCACCCAGCTCATCGATCGGTGCCTCGCGAAAGATCGTAGCGCGCGCTTCGGCTCGGCCGAGGAGTTGGCCGAAGCACTCGACCCGATGGTCGCCCCGGTCGCCGAGATGGCGCCGATTCTCCGCAACTGGATTCGCGTGGCGGAGCAATGGCAAATCCTCATGTGGCTGCTCGGTATCAACGCGATCGTCGTCCTCCTGCTCGCGCCGCGGCTCGCGCTGGCGATCGTGGCGGTGTTCCTGGCGGAAACCGCTTCGCTGTCGTTCGATCTCGTCACGCGCACGCGGCTGCTGTTGAAATCGGGGTTCACGCACGACGATGTCGTTGCCGCGATTTGGATCGAGCGCGAGATCCGCGAGCGTGAGCTCCGTTCCGTCCTTGGCGACACGCAAACCATCGCTGGGCGGCGCAAGACCGGCTGGCTCTGGTACTGGCTCGCAGGTGCGGGGTTCGCCGGCACTGTGATCGCGGGATTCGTGAAACGATATGATCCCGGCGCCTCTCCCCTCGTCATTACCACCGTCGGCTTGATGAGCATTACCGTTTTAGCCATGGGTGTCGTGCTGGCGCTGGCATCCAGCCCCCGCATCCAACGCTCCAACACGCTCTTCTATATGGCGGTGTGGCGACGCTGGTTCGGCCGGTTGTTCTTCCGGCTGATGGGCCGAGGCATGGGTCCGAGGCTCGGCGCGCGAACGTGAGGTCGCGGCTGTTCATCGCGCTTCCGGGGATCGTCGGTCCCGTGGTCCTGGTTGCCTCTTTCCTTCTCAATCCGGCACCACCACTCGGCGCGACCGTCGCACAGCTCCGCGACTTTGCCGTACGGCACCACAATGGCATCGTACTGGGCGGCTGGCTGCAAGGTATGGGCTCGCTCCTGATTGTGCTGTTCGCTCTGGGTGTAGTTCATCTCGCTAATGCAATGCAGCGCTTGGCGGGCTGGGTCACGCTGCTGGCCGGCGCAATCATTCTCATGGTGAGCCTGTCAGAAATCACGTTCTATCTGGCGGCGGTCCAGGCAACAGAGCTGGGAGATACAGCCGGAGGACTCGCGGCCAACAACCTGATCAGAGCCGTCCAGCACATCTTTTTGATTGCGCCGGCGCTCCTGCTGCCGCTGGGATTCGTGCTGCGTGACTCGCGCGTATTGCCGCGGGTGTTCGCGCTGACGGCGCTCCTGCTCGGCGTAACGTTGCAACTCCTCGGATTGATCGGCTTGTTGTGGCCGCTGCAGTCGCTGATCGATGTGCTGCTGATCGTGCAGTCGCTCTGGTTTGTCGCGGCCGCAGTGGGGGTCCTTCGCTATGGCACCGGCAACGCTGCCGCTGACGGCCGCGGAGGTACCCAGGCGATCACCGGATGAGACGTTCACGCAACGACGCAATGGAGGGTGGGAGACAAGACCTCGCTGCCCGGCTCCAGGCAACAGTCGGCGACGCCTACCACGTCGAGCGGGAGATCACCGGTGGTGGGATGAGTCGTCTGTTCTTGGCGACTGAGGTTTCCCTGCATCGTCAGGTTGTGATCAAAGTGCTGCCGCCCGAGCTTGCAAGCGAGGTATCGGCCGCGCGGTTCCGGCAGGAAGTCGAGCTCGCCGCTCACCTGCAACATCCCAACATCCTACCCGTTCTCTCCGGCGGCGCGAAAGGCGACCTCCTGTTCTACGTCATGCCCTTCGTGACCGGCGAGTCCCTGCGGCATCGCCTCACAGGAGCGGGCAAGCTCGGCGTCGGAGAGGTGGTACGGATTCTTCACGAGATCGCCGATGCACTCGTGCATGCACACGCGCGGGGCGTGATCCACCGCGACATAAAACCCGAGAACATTCTGCTCCTGGGTGAGCACGCGGTGTTGACGGATTTTGGCATTGCG
>JACXTT010010010.1_pt1 | contig 12855 bp, 2 predicted proteins | sample 9270951 | NCBI WGS metagenome assembly JACXTT01 (sample SAMN15532306, study PRJNA645909) | rock metagenome | isolation source: weathered quartz diorite | place: Puerto Rico | collected 2017-06-21 | reverse complement strand
GTAGCCGTGCCGTTGCAATTACCGTTGCAGGTGACGTTCGTGGGCGGGTTGATACTTGCCGTGACAGGCGTGGGCTGGGTGATGGTCACTGTGGCCGTCTTGGTGCACCCGTTGGCGTCTGTTATTGTTACCGTGTAGTTACCCGCACAAAGTCCCGTGGCGTTAGCGGCCGTTTGTACAGGTATGGTGTTCCAACTGTAAGAGTATGGAGAAGTGCCACCTCCGGCTACCGAGGTTGCTGTTCCGTTGCAGAGCGCATTGCACGTTACGTTCGTGGGCGGATTGATAGATGCGGTGAGCACTGGCGGCTGGGTGATAGCCACGCTCGCTGTTTTTGTACAGCCGTTGGCATCGGTTATTGTCACCGTGTAGTTGCCCGCGCAAAGTCCTGTTGCATTGGCCGTGGTTTGAACAGGTATTGTGTTCCAGCTATAAGAGTATGGAGAAGTGCCACCTCCGGCTACCGAGGTTGCTGTTCCGTTGCAGAGCGCATTGCACGTTACGTTCGTGGGCGGGTTCACAGCTGCCGTGAGTACGGGAGGCTGGGTTATGGTTACAGCCATGGTTGCATTACACGAATTGGACGAAGTAACGGTGACTGTATAACTGCCCGCACACAAGCCCGTGGCCGTTTGCGTAGTCTGAACCGGAACTGTATTCCAACTATAAGTATAAGGAGTGCTTCCGCCAGAAGGCGTAACAGTAGCGCTGCCATTGCAGATACCGTTACATGAAGCATTTGTTTGTGAACTGGTCAGGCTTAGCGAGCCTCCCCCTGAAAGTATTTGCACGGTTTGAGTCGCATTTTTGCAACCGCTGGCATCCGTTACGGTAACCGTATAGGTTCCTGCACAAAGACCGGTAATGTTCGAAACCGTTTGGCCATTGCTCCAGGAGTACGAATAGGGCGTGGTGCCTCCGCTTGCTGTAACACTGGCCGTACCGTTACAGGTACTGCAACCTGCATTGGTGGAGGCAGCGGTAAGACTAAGCTGGGGCGGAACGCAAGCGTTGAAATTGATTGATGAAACAAAGGCAAGCCCGCTCACCAGCACCTCTCCGTTCGCTCCGATTGTAACATCATAAACAGCCGCAGAAGCTACGGAGGAAAGAAGGTTCAGGTTGTTGTCATATTTTAGAACAGCATTGGAAGTGCCTACATAAATATTTCCGCAGCCGTCAACCGCTACGCCATTATCGCCCATAAAAGTTCCACTGGGAATGGCAACCGAAGCCACCAAAGCACCGTTAGCGATATTCCTTTTATATAAAGTAGAACCACTTGTAATGTAGAGGTAGCTGTTATCTGCAGTTATTCCATTATAACCGGCAATGATGGGGCTGGGACCATTTGAGAACAATAATGTGCCGTTGTAGGTATCTGTATAACCTACAGGGGTTGACCAAAGCGTAGCAAAAGCCGGGCTCATGGCCCAAAGCGTATGGGGCGGACCGATGCCGGTGGTGATCCCGTAAAAGTTACCGTTCGGGGCCCAGCACATCGCGCGAAAGTCAGGGTTGCAACATCCCAATACGTTCGATACAACTACAAACCCGCTGCAAGCACCCGTGGCGGTATTGATATTCGCCATGCCTCCATAAGGGTACGAGGAGGAAACTACAACCCTTGAATCATCACAAGCCACATTAACCGTCCAGAACTCAAGGTAGCAGCCACCGGTGTTGCCGGAAGCATTATAAAAGATCTGCGCTCCGGCCGTAGAGATCTTTGTAACGGTACCGTTCAATCCGCAGGTGAAATAGCTGACACCTGCCGCAGTCACACCCAGGTCGCCCAAGCGCTGGCCGTTGTTCGTGTTCGTAAATGTCCATTGGATCACCCCGGCACTGTTCAGCTTTTTGACCTGGTAAGGAGTCGACCCGTTACTACCGCTGCCATCGATGTATACATTGCCTGCACCATCCTTCTCCACATCAAATGCTTTATTGTCGTTGGTGAAGGCAGGATTGGTTGTGAATGGGTCGATAACTACCGTCTTGCCCGCATCATAATTTCCTAGTGAAAATGCAACAACATTACCTGATAAAATGAATTGTGAGGGGATCGGAGAATGGCTGAGATCGTAAAATGTTTTTGGAGCGTGATCGATAAGGTCGCCTAAAAATGTAGCGGCATGCAGGTTCCCTGAATTATCGAGGAAGGGAACTGACGGAGCCGAATATTTCATTTTGATCTTCGAAACATCCGCACCCGGATGAACAATGATTGCGTATTTGATCCCGCGCACTCCATTCTCGTCATGAAATGAATACTCCACATCGATCCCCGGGTACAAATTCTCATAGGTAAGTTTTTTATAGGCCTTCGCGGCAAACACAGGCTGGGTTGTGATTCCATCTCCTGCATAGCTGTAGTAATCGGGCGCCATATTCTCCACACGCACCTTCGCATCCGGATTCGCGTTAAGCCATTCGATGTGGACATATTCATTTCGGGTTTGCACTTCATTTTCATTCTTCTTCTTTTCATATTCGTCTGCGGTGAGTCCCTCCGGGTTAAGTTTCCCCTTCACTTCATCCTCATCCAGGAACACTGTTTTCGACATTTTGTACGTGAGTCCTTTGGATGTGAAGAATACCTGGTTCCCGCAGTCCTGAACTCCATACAAAATATCGGACCCTTTCAGGTCATCCATCTTATTAAATTGATTTTTATTCTCAATGAAAACCTTGTTCGCAAATACATCCGTCATCGTCCAGTTCACATGCTGCGAAAAGGCAGAGGAAAAGATTCCAATTACCAACAGGGATGGTAACAGGAAGCAGGGATTGAATTTTCTCATGAGACGTGTTTAATTTCTTCTATGTATTTATTTAATTTAAAAAAATCACCTCTACTTAATTAGGCTTACGTGCCCGATGATGGAATGCTTGCCCCCGTTCACATCGCGGCAGATGATCTTCCACACGTACACATCGATCTGCGCGATGTCCTTGCCGCCATTGGCACGGCCGTCCCAGCCGTCCAGCCACTTGTTGGTGTGCCAGATCAGGTTGCCCCACCGGTCGAAGATCCACATCTCGAAATTGTTCGGATCGATGCCCACGCCATTGGCGTAAAAGGTATTGTTCCAGTTGTCGCCATTGGGCGTGAAGGCATTGGGAACGTAAATGGCCACGTCCGGCTCGATGCGCAGGCAGTAGGTGATGCTGTCGGGGCAGTTGAAGCTGTTGTTGGCAAAAAGCGTTACGCAGTAAGTTCCCGTATCGGAGTAAGTGAAGCAGTTGGGATTTTGCGCGTTGCTCGTTGAATTGTTCGGATCGCCAAAGTGCCAGGTGAACGAAGTGGCGTTTGCCGAGTTGTTGGTAAAGCAGATGGTCGGTTCCAGGATCGAGGTCTGCGCAGGGGTCATGCTAAAGTTGGCTGAAGCAAATGCCCCGGTAAGGCCCACGTTGGCGCTGGCCGTGGCCGTGCAGCCGTTGTTGTCGGTAATGGTCACCGTGTAATTGCCCGAGCAGAGCCCGCTGGCCGTGGCCGTTGTCTGCACGGGATTGCTGGTCCAGCTGTAGGTGAACGGTGTGGTGCCGCCCGAAGGAGCTGCGGTGGCGGTTCCGATGCAGCTGCTACAGGTGGCGCTGGTGGAGCTGGCCGTAAGGGAAATGCCCCCGTTATTGCCCACAGCCACGATGGCCGCCTGCGTGCACCCGTTGGCATCGGTAACCGTTACGGTGTAGTTGTTCTGTGCAAGGCCCGTTGCCGTTTGCGTGGTCTGCCCGTTGTTCCACAGGTAGGTGTAGGGCGATGTGCCGCCCGAAGCGTTCACCGTTGCCGTTCCGTTGGCGGCCTGGCAGTTGGACGGGGTCATGGACGTGTTAAGCGATACGGCCGAAGGTTGCGTGACCGTGGTCGTGGCCGTGGAGGTGCAGCCGTTCACATCGGTGAGGGTTACGGTATAGGTTCCCGCGCACAGGCCGGTGGCGTTCTGCGAAGTCTGCGCATTGTTCCAGGCATAGGTGTAAGGCGATGTTCCCCCCGATGGCGTGGCGCTGATGCTGCCGGTGCACTGACCGTTGCACAGCACATTGGTTGCAGCGGCCGTTACGCTCACTGCGCCATTGGCCGTCACCGAAACGGTGGCAGTCTGGGTGCAGCCGTTAGCATCGGTGATCGTAACAGTGTACGTTCCTGCTGCAAGCCCGGTCGCAGTGGAGGTGGTTTGCGCATTATTCCATGAGTAGGAATAGGGAGAAACACCTCCGCTTGCATTAACGGTGGCCGTTCCGTTGTTGTTGCCGCAGGCTGCCGGGGTGGAAGAAGTGGCAGAAGTAATGGCTGCCGGCTGGGTGATGGTAACCGCTACAGTTGCCGAGCACGAGTTGGCATCGGTAATGGTCACTGTGTAAGTGCCCGCGCACAGGCCGGTAGCGTTCTGCCCGGTCTGCGCATTGTTCCAGGAATAAGTATACGGAGAGGTTCCTCCCGAAGGAGTCGCCATCGCACTGCCGGTACACTGACCGCTGCACAGGATATTGGTTGGAGCGGCCGTTACGCTCACTGCGCCACTGGCCGTAATGGAAACAGTTGCGGTCTGACTACAGCCGCCATTATCTGTCACCGTCACGGTATATGTGCCCGAGCAAAGACCGGTTGCTGTTTGCGTGGTCTGTGCATTGTTCCATGCGTAGGTGTATGGTGTGCTTCCTCCCGAAGGATTTACAGTTACCGAACCGTTGCAGGCTGAGCAGTTCGGATTGCTGATCACCGATGGATTCGGCTGGATGTTCCCGCTTCCTGTCGTCACCAGCACAGTGGCTGAGTACGGAATGCAGCTGGACGCATCTGTAACAACAACGGTATAAGTGCCGGATGTGAGACCGGTAATGGTTTGAGTGGTTTGGTTGCCGGGTGTCCAGAAGTAAGTGTAGTTTCCCGATCCGCCTGAAACAGCAACCGTGGCGCTGCCCGTGCTCGAGCATCCGCTCGTGGAGCTTGGGGCAAGCGTTAAGTTGATCGGGCAAAGGCCGGCAATATTGATGGAGGCCACGAAACCGTTGCCGGAAGCAATTATATCTCCGGCTCCAACGCCTTCGGTGAGGCAGTAGACCGATCCCGGTGCAGGCGTTGAAGAAAGCAATGCAAGGTTGGGATCATATTTATGGATCTGCGTTTGCGATCCCACGTACACATTGCCACATGCATCGAGATAAACTCCCCCGTTCAGGGTCTGGCTTCCGCCCGGGATGGGTGCCGTGGTTATCGTTGCACCCGTGGTGATGTTCTTCTTGTTCACGGTAACGCCATCGATGGAATAAACAAAGTTGGCATTGCACGCGATGCCGTTATAGCCTGCATCCTGTGTGCTGAAGCTGGTGAAGTATTGAGGAGTGCCATAGCCATTTGTAAATCCGCTGGCTGTGTTCCAGATCAGCGCGTTGGCAGATGTGAGCGCTGCGATGGAGTTGGCGCCAGAGATGCAGAGGTGGTAAAAGTTCCCGGTGGGCGCCTGGGTCATGGCCCTTGTTTCGCCTGTGTTCACAAACGTAACCGTGCCGGTAACTGCGCCTGTGCCCGTATTCACGGTGGAAGTGCGGGCCTGCCACACACCCCCTGCAGTAGTGAGGGTAGTATATGTACAGTTGAATGCAAGGCCCCAGAACTCAAGCTGGTTCCAGGTGGTGTACCATACCTGGGTTCCTGCAACAGTAACTTTCGCCAGGCTGCCGAACGCATTGCTCGAGCTGTATCCTTCGGAAATGTAGGACTCGCCATTCGGGTGAACGGCCAGGTCGCCATACCAGCCGTTGAAGGGGCTGGTGTAGGACCAGATAAGCGTTCCCGAATTGTTGTATTTTTTCAGCACGTAAGGCGTTCCTCCCCCGAAGACGAGGATATTCCCTCCGCCATCCTTCATCACATCGTACGCTTTGTTCACAGTGGAGAAACCGGGATTAACGGTCCACGGATCGATCACGATCTCTCTGGTGTTGCTGTAATTATCTACGTGGAAAAAAACCTCGTTGCCGGCCAGGACGAACGAGGAGCCGATCGCAGATCGGTCATCGGCATAATAGGTTTGAGGTGCATGGTCGATCACATCACCGATCGCTGGAATGTTCAGGTGGATATTTTTTGCTGCATCAAGGAAAATGGAAGACGCACCGGAATAGTTCATTTTCACAGCCGACACATCTGCACCGGGATGAAGGACCAATGCATACTTGATCCCTTCCTCCGGATGGAACGTGTACACCACATCGATGTTCGGGTAAAGGTTCTTATAAGTGATCTTCTTAAAAGCCGGAACGAAGTTTATGCCGGGTCCCTTCGGGTTTTTCGGGTTGCTGAAGCAATGGTAGTCGCTCGTCTTGTCCTCGGCCACCAGCTGCACATCCGGGTTGGAATTTTCCCAGGTCATGCTGAGCGGGAAGTAATGGTACACGATCCTTCCCAGGTCGTGATCTTCCGCCCCGGGTCCTTCGCGTTTTTCTTCCTCGTCACGTATCACTTCTCTTGTCTTGAAAAGATAGAAAAGTCCCTTCGGTGAAAAATAGATCTCCGTGCCGAGGTTGCGGACGCCATAAAGGATCTTTGCATCGCCCCCGAACGTGAGCGTATCGTACTGGCCGTCATTCCGTATGAACTCCTTTTGCTCGTACGGATTCACCGACCAGTTTACCTTCCCGGCTGAGTGCGAACCCTGCGCAAAAGCAAAAGTGGCCCACAAGAGGAAGAACAGAACCTTAGGGAATTTCCTTTTCATTTTTCTTTTTTTTATTACTCAATTACTGTTTCAAAAATAACACGAAAACCCTGATGTTGTTTCAGGGCTTCGCTTTTGCTTTTCTCAGCGACAATATTTCATTTAGTGCTCAACTATTTTATCAAACTAACGTGTCCGATCAGTGAGTGTTTGTTGCCGTTCACATCTTTGCAGACGATCTTCCACACGTACACATCGATCTGCGCAATGTCTTTGCCGCCATTCGCCCGGCCGTCCCAGGCCTTTCCCCAGATCTGCGACTCCCAGATCATGTTGCCCCATCGGTCAAAGATCCACATCTCGAAATCATTGGGATCGATGCCGGTGCCTTTGGGGAAGAATCCATCGTTCACGCCATCGCCATTCGGGGTAAACGCGTTCGGCACGTACAGCGTAAAGTCGGGCTCCACGTACAAGCAGTAAATGATCGTGTCCGGGCAGTTGTTATTCGTCTTGGCAATAAGCTTCACGCAATAGGTGCCCGTATCGGTGTAAGTGAAGCATGGATTAGCCTGCGTGCTGGTGCTGTTGGCGCTGTCGCCAAAGAACCATTGATACGAGCTGGCATTGAGCGAAGCGTTGGTAAAGCACACCGTGGGATCGGTCACCAATACCGTTTGGGTCGACATCGTGAAGTCGGCCACGGCCACCGGCCATACGTTGATGTAGTTGTTCAGCGTAAGCTGGCTCTGGCAGCCGTTGTTGTCCACCACGGTGAGACTTACGTTGTAGCTTCCCGGGTTGGTGAAACAATAGCTGTAGTTGCAGTTGTTCGAATTGCTGGGAGCCGAAGTGGTCCAGAAGCAGGTTGCCGAGTTGGCCGTTTGGTTCGTGAAGTTCACGCACAACGGTGCGCAGCCCTGCAGGGTGTCGGCAACAAACTGCACGGTAGGCAGCGGGTTGACGGTGACCTGCACCGTATTGGTGACTGAAGGCGAGCCGCAATTGTCGGTGAGAGTTACGGTATAGATTGTGGTGACAGTCGGATTTACGGTGACGGGCGTTCCGGTCTGTCCCGTATTCCAGGTATAGGTGTATCCCGAGCCGCTGCCACCGCTTCCGCTCGCAGAGATGTTCGTATTGGCGCCCGCGCAGATGGTGCCGCCCGTTGTGGTTACAGCAAGAGGCGGGTTCACGACCACCTGCACGCTGGCTGAAGAAGTACAGTTATTGGCATCGGTGATCACCACCGTGTACGTAGTAGTGGCAGTGGGACAAACCTGTATGCTGCTGCCCGCCTGGTTGACCGGGAGCCAGTTGTATGAATACGGTCCCGTTCCGCCTGATCCCGTCCCGGTAACGGTTGTGCACTGGCTGATGCAGATCGGATTCACGTTGGCAACATTCACCGAAAGAACGCTCGGTTGCGTTACGTTGTAGGCTACGGTGATCGTGCAGCCGTTCGCATCGGTGATCGTAACAGTATACACGTTCGCGCAAAGTCCTGTTGCAGTGTTCGTGCTGCCACCGGATGGTTGCCAGTTGTATTGATAAGCCGGTGTTCCACCGCTTACGTTTACAGGGCCTGCTGACCCGTTGCACAGGCCGTTGCAGGTGACATTCGTAAAGGAACTGCTTTGTGTGAGCGGAGCAGGCTGCGTGATCGCCACGCTGGCGGTGAACGTACAGTTATTGGCATCGGTGACCGTTACCGTGTAGTTACCGGCACAGAGCCCCGTTGCCGTCTGCGTGTTCTGGACCGGTGTCGTGTTCCACGAGTACGAGTAGTTGGTCACTCCTCCCGTTGCATTCACCGTTGCAGTACCGTTGCAGTTATTGGCGCAGGTCGCATTGATGAATGTGGTGGTCGCGCTCAGCGCTGTGGGCTGCGTGATGGTGTAGGCCTGCGTAAGCGTGCATCCGTGCGCATCGGTAACGGTCACGGTGTATGTTCCTGCGCAGAGACCAGTAGCGGTGGAAGAGTTCCCCCCGGAAGGAGCCCAACCGTACGAATAGGTTCCCGTTCCGCCTGTCGCAGCGATCGTAGCTGTTCCGTTACAGGCGTTATTGCAGGTCACGTTGCTCTGGTTCACCGTTACGGCCCCGAGCGGAGTGGGCTGCGGAATGTTGTAGGAAGCCGTTTGCGTGCACCCGTTGTTGTCTGTTACGGTAACCGTATAAGTTCCCACACAGAGGTTGCTTGCGGTTGCGCCATTACCGCCAGAAGGCGCCCAATTGTATGTATATGGCGTGGTGCCACCGGTTGCGTTCACAGTTGCGGAGCCGTCACAAGTGTTGTTACACGAAATAAGCGTTTGCGAAGAGGTTAAGGTCAATCCCGATGGTTGCGAGATCTGCACCGTTGCCGTCTGGGTGCAGCTGTTGGCATCTTTCACGGTCACGGTATAAGTGCCCTGGCAAAGACCGGTCGCAGTAATGGTCGTTTGAACGGGCGTGGTGCTCCAACTGTATGTGTACGGAGAAACTCCTCCGCCTCCCACGGCTGTTGCACTCCCGTTGCATAGCGAGTTACAGGTAATGTTAACGGGCGGGTTGATGCTGGCCGTTACCGGTGTGGGCTGGGTGATGGTTACCGAAGCTGTTTGCGTGCAGCCGTTCGCATCCTTCACCGTCACGGTGTATGTTCCCGCGCACAGAGCCGTTGCCGTTTGTGTGGTCTGGCCGTTGTTCCAACTGTAAGTGTAAGGCGTGATCCCGCCTCCTCCAACACCCATGGCTGTTCCGTTGCATGATCCGTTGCACGTTACGTTTGTGGGCGGGTTGATGCTGGCCGTTACCGGTGTGGGCTGCGTGATGGTGACAGAAGCCGTTTGCGTGCAGCCGTTCGCATCCTTCACCGTCACCGTGTATGTTCCCGCGCAAAGAGCCGTTGCCGTTTGTGTGGTCTGGCCGTTGTTCCAACTGTAAGTGTAAGGCGTGACCCCTCCTCCTCCAACGCTCATGGCCGTTCCATTGCAAGCACCGTTACACGTTACGTTCGTGGGCGGGTTGATGCTGGCCGTTACGGGAGTGGGCTGCGTGATGGTAACGGAAGCCGTTTGCGTGCAGCCGTTCGCATCCTTTACCGTCACCGTGTAGGTTCCCGCGCAAAGACCCGTTGCCATTACAGTGGTCTGGCCGTTGTTCCAAGTGTATGTGTATGGAGTAATTCCTCCTCCACCGACCGATGTCGCACTGCCGTTGCAATTACCGTTGCACGTTATGTTCGTGGGCGGGTTGATGCTGGCCGTTACAGGAGTGGGCTGCGTGATAGTGACTGTAGCGGTCTGTGTGCAGTTATTGGCATCCTTAACCGTTACCGTATATGTTCCTGCACAAAGACCTGTTGCCGTCTGCGTAGTTTGCCCGTTGTTCCAGGAGTAAGAATAAGTGGTTCCGGTCCCTCCGCTTCCGGTGGCTGTTGCCATGCCGTTGCAAGCACCGTTGCACGTGACATTGATCGGTGGATTTATACTGGCCGTTACAGGCGGAGGCTGCGTGACCGTAACTGCGAGTGTCGCTGTGCAGCCTTGCTGCGAATTGACTGTTACCGTATAGCTTCCCGCACAAAGTCCTGTAGCCGTCTGTGTGGTCTGAACAGGTGTGGTCGTCCACGAATAAGTGTAGCCGCTTCCCCCGCTCGGTGTTACGGTAGCTGTGCCAGTGCATTGCCCGCTACAGGCCGGGTTGGTTTGGGCCGAAGTCACCGACAGGTTCCCTCCGCCCGAAAGGATCTGCACCGTAGCGGTATTGATGCCCCCGTTGCAGCCATTGGCATCCGTAACGGTGACCGTATAGGTTCCGGCAGAAAGACCGGTTATGCAGCTGGTGGTTTGTCCACCGGGCTGCCAGAAATAAGTGTAAGGCGAGTTGCCACCGGTTACCGTTACACAGGCCGAACCGGTGGTATTTCCGCAGCCTGGGTTAGTGGGAACCATCGTAAGGTTAAGAACCGGTTGGCAGGGGGCAAGGTTGGCAAGCGATGCTACAAAGCCATTGCCGCTGGCAAGCACTTCGTTGTTGATGCCCATCGCAACATCATAGACCGCACCCGGGGTAGCCGCGCTGGTAAGAAAGTTCAGGTTGGCATCGTACTTCCGCACCCCCGAGATGAACGTTCCTACGTAAACATTACCGCAGCCATCGAGGCAGATGCCACTGCAGTTCATCAGGTTTCCACCGGTGATGGCCACACTGGCAAGCGAAGCGCCTGTTGTGATGCTGCGCTTAAAGATCGTTGCACCGTCAGTGGTATAAACAAAGTTGCCGTTGATGGCCACTGAATTGAACCCGTGGAACTGGTAGGGGGAGGCATAGAATCCTCCAAACTCATGCATGAGATACCCATCGGTCACCGACCAGTTGGTCGTAAATGTGGGGGAAGAAGAGCAGGTCAGTTGGTTGGTGGCAGCGGCACCCGTAGCACCGAACGTTACGTGCATGCTGTACACCCTTCCATTATTGGCCACTGCCAGACCGCGCAATTCGGAGCCGGGCGTATTGCTGATGTTTGTTAAAACTCCGGTGTTAGCATTCAGGTTGGCAATGTTACAGGGAGTGGGCGTGCAGGAGGACGGACTCAGGTATCCGCCAATGATCAGGAAAGTGTAATTACAGTCGAAGGCCAGGCGCCATTGCTCATAGTAAGCAGTCGGAGCAGTCCAGATCAGCGCAGCATTGGTGCCATTGATCTTCACTGTGTTGGCAAAGCAGCATCCGGGCGAAAGATAAACGTTGCCTGCAAAGTCAATGGCCATATCCCCGTACCAACTGCCGCCATTGGCGTTCACATAGGTCCATTGGAGCACTCCTCCCGAATTGAACTTCTTACACTGGTAATTGGCGGTTCCCCCGTAAACAAAAACGTTTCCGATCACGTCCCGCGCAACATCGCATGCGTGGTTATCCGTGGTCAGGGCCGGGGACACAGACCAGGGATCGATCACTACCGTTCTTGAAGTATTGTAGTTCTGCAGCTGGAAGGCCACTTCATCTCCCAACAGGTTGAATGAAGATATCAAAGGGGTCTTGTCATCTGCGTAATAGGTCACAGGGGCATGATCGATGATATCCCCTATCACGGTCTTCAAATGGATATTGCCCTTGTTGTCTTTCGCATTGCCGAGCGATGCGCTGTACTTTATTTTTATTTTCGAAACATCTGCCCCCGGGCGAAGAACGAGCGAATATTTTATTCCCGTCTGAGGATGAAATATGTATTCAACGTCCACATTTGGATAAAGGTCTTTGTAAATTATTTTCTTGTACGCATTCGCGTGAAAGGTACGGACGTGATTGGGATCGTTCAGGTCGGGATAAGAAAAGAAGTCTGGCACCTCCTCTTCCGAAACGATACGGGCGTTCGGATCGGCACCTTCCCATTTCATGTGCACCACGTAGATGAAATGGCTCATTTCTTTGTCATCCGTACCGCCTTCTCTTTCCTCCTTTTCTTCTTTTATCTTCGGTTCATACCTGTCGAAACGATAGGTCATGCCCTCTTTTGAAAAATAAAAATGCTCCAGCGGATTTTCCGTCCCGAACAAAATGGCCCTTCCCAGCTGGTCCTCTCCATCAAATTGTCCTTCATTCCTGATGAAAACTTTGTTCTCGAACGGGTTCTTTACCGTCCAGTCCTTCGGCAATACCGAGGTGTGTCCCTGACCAAAAAGAGCTGTTGATACCTGAAATGAGAGGGCTGCGAGAATGGTTTTGCGGATGTGTGAAGTGATCATGTCCTGTTTTATAGAATTCAGACGAATCGGTTATTGGCGGCAATGAATGGTTACTCTTACAAGACAAAAAACAACCTGAAATGGTTGCTTTGAAAAGCTTTTTGTTTCAACCGAAAAATAATGATTTGTTAATAATAATGATCTACAAACAGCTCTAAAATAAAGCTCTAAATGTGTAAATTTTGAATAAAAATGGCGATTTAAGGGGGGATGAGACAAAAAATGCCGGATATCCGATCCGGCATTTCTGAGCAGGTCATCCTTATATATTTATTTGATCAGGGTAACGTGACCGATCAGTTCATGTTTTTTGCCCATGACATCTTTGAGCTCGATCATCCACACATACACATCTTCCTGCGCAATATCCTTTCCCCCGTTTGCCCTTCCATCCCAGGCCTTTCCCCAGATCTGTGAGTACCAGATGTTGTTACCCCATCTGTCGAATATCCACATCT
>JACXTT010010009.1_pt1 | contig 12855 bp, 8 predicted proteins | sample 9270951 | NCBI WGS metagenome assembly JACXTT01 (sample SAMN15532306, study PRJNA645909) | rock metagenome | isolation source: weathered quartz diorite | place: Puerto Rico | collected 2017-06-21 | reverse complement strand
CAGCGCCGGCTACCCCAGCCTGCCGCGCGGTCCCATCCACGCCGATCTGTTCCGCAACAACGTCATGTTCGACGGCGAGCGCCTGACGGGCTTTTTCGATTTTTATTTTGCCGGCGTCGACAGCTGGCTGTTCGACCTGGCCGTCACCGTCAACGACTGGTGCATCGCCGGCGACGATGGCGCCCTCGACGCAGCGCGGGTGCACGCCATGCTGGCCGCCTACCACGCGGTACGGCCCTTCACACCTGCCGAACGGGGCTTGTGGCAAGACATGCTGCGCGCCGCCGCCCTGCGCTTCTGGCTGTCGCGCCTGTTCGACCTGCACCAGCCCCGCGCCGCCGAATTGCTCACCCCGCACGACCCCGGCCAGTTCGAGCGCATCCTGCGCGCCCGCATCGCCACCCCCGCGCCGGAGTTGCCCGCATGAACGACCAGAACGGCAACAAGGCCTACAAGATGCCCGCCAGGACAGGCTGGCTGTGGCTCAAACAGGGCATGGTCCTGCTGCGCCAGCAACCGGCCGCGCTGACTACCCTGCTGTTTGCCAACGTGCTGTTTGTCCTGCTGCTGCACGCCATCCCCTACCTGGGCCAGGTCATCGCCGTGCTGCTGATTCCCTCGCTCAGCATGGCCGTCATGCAAGCCTGCCTGCTGATCGACCACACGCAGCGCATCCAGCTGTCCGTGCTGGCGACGGGCTTCCAGAAGCCTTTGCTGCCCACCCTGCTCAAGATCGGCGTGGCCTATCTCGTGGTGGTGATACTGACCACTCTGCCCGGCCTGCTGATCCTGGGCGGCACCGTCATCAATCCGGCCCAGGTCGCGCCTGGCGATGCGCTGGTGCTGATGGTGGCCAGCCTGGTGCAGATTTTTGCGGGCGTCGCCCTGTCGTTCGCCGCTCCCCTGGCCACCTGGCAGCACATGCCCGCCGTCAAAGCCCTGTTCTACAGCTTTTTCGCCGTCTGGCGCTCGGCGCGTGTGTTCGTGGTCCTGCTGGCCTGCTGGCTGGGCCTGTTCCTGCTCGCGATGTCCCTGCCCCGCCTGCTGCTGGGCCAGTCCATCGTCGGCTTCGTCGTCATGGCCTGGATCGGCTTTGTCTTCATCCTGCTGCTGCAATGCGCGATGTATGCGGCCTACCGGCAGATTTTCGGGGTGCCGGCGCCGCGCGCTGTCTGATCCGCCGGGAAACTGATCCCGTGTAACGGTAACGACACTTCACCTTGCGCACGGCGCGGTCTAGGCTTGCAAAGCGCATCAGCCGCTGTGATCTGATGCCTTTTGGGAGACGGGACAATGAAAACGCGCGCAAACGACAAGCAGGAACCCGCAAGCCAGCCGGACCAGCGGCGCCCTGCTGCCAACCCCCGCGCGCCGACCGGCATCGCGGTCGACACCAGCGCCAAGGCGGCGGCGCTGCAGCGCCATCAGCAGCTCGCCCGGCATTCGCCGCACACGGCGCGGTTGCAACAGCGCGCCCAACTGCTGGCCGACGGCGAGGCCGGTATCCCGCTGCGCGAAGCCAGGCCGAACCATACGGGACTGCCCAACCAGCTCAAGTCGGGCATTGAATCGCTCTCCGGGGTCAGCCTGGACCATGTCAAAGTGCACTACAACTCGGACCAGCCCGCGCAGTTGGCGGCGCACGCCTACGCGCAAGGCAGTGAGATTCATGTCGCACCCGGCCAGGAAAGGCATGTGCCGCATGAAGCCTGGCATGTTGTGCAACAGGCGCAGGGCAGGGTCAAGCCGACCCGCCAGATGCAAGGGGGCGTGGCGGTCAATGATGATGCCGGTCTGGAGGCGGAGGCCGACGTGATGGGGCAACAAGCCATGTCGCGCGCAGAGCCGGCGCCGGAGACGATGCAACTGGCAAGCCAGAACGCAGGGACCGGCCCGCTGCAGGCCGTATTCATCAATGCCGACGAATTGCACTTGAGCGCCGCCGCGAAGAAAAAAATCATGGAGGGGACCTGGACCGATGAGGCAGACAAGGCCGCCTTCCTGGAGCAATACAACAGCGCCGATGCGGCGGTGTTGCTCGACTGGCTGGCGAGGCAGGACGAACGTATCTATAACAACGATAAATTGAACGATTTGTCGTCGGATGCGTCGGAAGAGGGAGACTGGGCGCCGCCAGAAGAAGAGGCGCCGCAATCGATTGTCAACGAGCGATCGAACGTCGAGAACGCGATTCGCACGGCCGCAAAAAAAGTAACGAGCAAGGACAGCAGCGGCCACGGCGGAGGCAAGACGATACCGAAGGGATCGAAAGGCGACCGGCACGAAACGGGACAGCGGCGCAAGGACACCCGCAAGAAAAAGCTCGGCACGCAGCTGGAAGATTTGCTGGACTATTATGTGGAGATAGGCGGCAACGAAACAACCATGGAAAGTTCCACCAAAAAGCTCTTGAAAAAAGCCGGGTGGCATGTACCCAGTGTGCCTGACGAGGGTTGACAGAAAGGCCCGCCGGGGCTGCCTGCGGCAGGCGCCGTATTCCCTGGCCGATAACCGCGCCCCAGCCTGGCGATCGACCGGTCCGGCATCTGCGTGCCGGCGGGCCGAAATCGATGTGCGCGCGGGCCGGGTTCAGGGCCGGCGCAGGGCGGCGTTTCTTCGGTTGCGCCTGGCGATGACACCGAGCCGGGCGAAATCGATGTTGGCACCGCCCGCAACGGCCACGATGGCACCATCAGCCTTCCTGGTCTCGGGCGACTACGATTATCTGATCCGTATCGCCGTCAAGGACACCCGCGACTACGAACGCTTGCTGCGCGAAAAACTCTACCGCATTCCCGGCATCCGCCACAGCAAGTCGAGCTTCGTGCTGCGTACTCTCAAGCGTGCAGCGACGCCGCTGACCCGCTGACAGCCACGGTCTTCAGAGCCGTTCCAGCTTGGCGATCGACAGGTCCAGCATCTTCATGCCGGCCCGGCCGAAGTTGATTTGCGCGCGGGCCGAGCTGCCGCTGCCCTCGATGTTGACGATCACACCTTCGCCGAATTTCGCATGGGCCACCGATTCGCCGATTCTCCAGCCGGGGCCGCTCTGCTTTTGGGTGATGGCCTGGGCGATCTTGTTGTCCGAGCCACCGTTGCTGAACTTGGTTTCGTCCCAGGCCGATTTTTTGTTGGCGAACCAGTGCGACTGGACGCGGGGCGACATCCATTTCAAGGCCGCTTCCGGCAACTCGTCGAAGAAACGCGACTTCATGTTGTAGCGGGTCTGGCCGTGCAGCATGCGCGTTTGCGTAAAGCTCATGTAGAGCCGCTTCTTGGCGCGGGTGATGGCGACATACATCAGGCGGCGTTCTTCATCGACCCCATCCATCTCGCGCGAGCTCGATTCGTGGGGAAACAAGCCCTCTTCCAGGCCGGTAATGAACACCGCGTCGAATTCCAGGCCCTTGGCCGAGTGCACCGTCATCAACTGCAGGGCGTCCTGGCCGGCCTGGGCCTGGGCGTCGCCCGCTTCGAGGGAGGCGTGCGACAGGAAGGCGGACAGGGGCGACATCACGGTCGACAGGGGCGCGTCGGCGTCGAGGATTTCGATGCCGTCGATATTGACGATGGCTTCGCCCGCCTGGGCCTGGGCGCGGGGACCCAGGTGGGCCGGCGCGCCCGGTCCGAAACCCTCTTCCTGGACGAACTGGGTGGCGGCGTTGACCATCTGCTCCAGATTCTCGATGCGGTCGGCGCCTTCTTTTTCGTTGGCGTAATGGGTCAACAAGCCGGACGCTTCCAGCACCACCCGCACCATTTCCGGCAGAGCCAGCTGCTGGGTTTCAAAGCGGGCGCCTTCGATCAGTTTGACGAAGCTGCCCAGCGAAGAACCGGATTTGCCGGTGACGTAAGGCACCGCCGCGTACAAAGAGATGCCGTATTGTTCGGCCGCTGCCTGCAGGGTCTCGATGGAGCGCATGCCGATGCCCCGGGTGGGGAAATTCACGACGCGCAGGAATGCCTGGTCGTTGTTCGGGTTGTCCATCAGCTGCAGATAGGCGATCGCATGCTTGACCTCGGCGCGCTGGAAGTAGCGCTGGCCGCCGTACACGGTATAGGGCAGGCCGGCCGCGAACAGGGCGTGCTCGATCACGCGCGACTGGGCGTTCGAGCGGTACAAAATGGCAATTTCATTGCGGCTGGCACCGTCCGCAATCAAGCCCTTGGTTTCCTCGATGATCCACTGGGCTTCTTCCAGATCGGACGAGGCTTCGTAGATGCGCACCGGTTCGCCATGACCCGCATCCGTGCGCAGATTTTTACCGAGGCGCTGGCTGTTGTTGGCGATCAGCTGGTTGGCGCTGTCGAGGATGTGGCCGTGCGAGCGGTAATTCTGTTCCAGTTTAATCAAATTCTCGACGCGGAATTCGCGCTCGAAGGCGCTCATATTGCCCACGTTGGCGCCCCGAAAAGCGTAAATGCTCTGGTCGTCGTCGCCCACGGCAAACAGGGCGCCGCCGTGGCTGGTGCCGTGACCGGCCAGCAGTTTCAGCAAACCGTATTGCAAATCATTGGTGTCCTGGAACTCGTCGACGAGGATGTGGCGGAAGCGCTGCTGATAATGCTCGCGCAGGGGCTGGTTGCGCTGCAGAAGTTCGTAGGCGCGCAGCAGCAATTCCGCGAAATCGACCACGCCTTCGCGCTGGCATTGCTGATCGTACAGCTCGTACAACTCCACCATCTTGCGTTCGATGGGATCATAGGCCTCGACCTTGTTGGCGCGCAGGCCCTGGTCCTTGGCGTTATTGATGAAGTACATCAGGTTCTTGGCCGGATATTTTTCATCGTCGACATTGTTGGCCTTGAGCAGGCGCTTGATCATCGACAGCTGGTCTTGCGAGTCGAGAATCTGGAACGCTTGCGGCAAGGCGGCGTCGCGGTAATGGGTGCGCAGAAAACGGTTGCACAGGCCGTGGAAGGTGCCGATCCACATCCCCCGGGTCGACACGGGCAGCATGGCGGACAGGCGCGTGAGCATTTCCTTGGCCGCCTTGTTGGTGAAGGTGACGGCCATGATGCCGGCTGGCGACACCTGTCCCGTCTGGATCAGCCAGGCGATGCGGGTGGTCAGCACCCGCGTTTTGCCGGAGCCGGCGCCCGCGAGAATCAGGGCGCTTTGGGCCGGCAAAGTGACGGCGGCCAGTTGTTCGGGATTGAGGTTGTGGAGGAGATTCTGCATCCCGCCATTATACCGGCTGGCACGGCTGTTCCGCCTGTACGCCAGGCCCGCTTACCAGCCCGTGAGACTGGGCGGTATCAACAACAGCAGGGCCAATATCAGATAGACAAGCTGCAGGGGCAGCATCCAGCGGGCCCAGCTGGCCCACGGAATCCGCGCCAGGGCCAGTACCCCCACCGTGATGCCGGAAGTCGGCAACATGGGGGTGGAAAACTCGCCGAACTGAAATGCCAGGATCGCCGTCTGGCGGCTGATTCCCACCAGGTCGGCCAGGGGCGCCATGATGGGCATGGTCAGCGCCGCCTGCCCACTGCCCGAGTGAATGAAAAAGTTAATCACGCTCTGGATGCCGAACATCTTCCAGGCCGCAAACACGGGGCTGGACGATTGCACCAATGGCATCAGGCCGTGCAGCATGGTATCGATGATGTGGGCGTCGCGCGCCAGGATCATGGTGCCCCGCGCCAGCGCGATCACCAGCGCTGTGCCGACCAGGTCGCGCGCCCCGCCCACAAAGGCCGCCACGAAGCGCTCGCTGCCGAGGCGGCCGATCAGCCCGACGCCGATCGCCATGGCTAGGAACAGGGCCGCGATTTCTTCGACAAACCAGCCGTATTGCACCACCCCGAACACCATCGCGCACAAGGTGGCGAGGAACAGCCACAGCACGGCCTTGTGCACGCTGGTCAATTGCACACCGTGGCTGGCCACCGCGCGGGCGGCGCGCAGTGTTTCGTCGAGCAGGTAGGTAGGGCTGCGCTTGGGCTCCCGCTTGACCCGCGCCGCGTACCACATGAGAAACAGCACGGTGGCCGCTGTCGCCAGGCCCCAGGCCAGCAGGCGGTAGGCGATGCCCGAAAATAAGGGCACCCCAGCAATGCCTTGCGCGATGCCCACATTGAACGGGTTCAAAAAGGCGGCGCCAAAGCCCACTTGCGAGCCGAGAAAGGGAATCGAGACGCCTGTAATGGAGTCGTAGCCCAGCGCCAGCGCCAGCGGCACGAAGATGAGCACGAAGGGAATCGCTTCCTCGTTCATGCCAAAGGTGGCGCCGCCGATGGAAAACAGGGTGACGAACACGGGGATCAGAGCGGCGCGCACCAAGGGCGAGCGGTGATGGGCGCGGGCAATGCTGTGAATCAGGGCATCGATGGCTGCGGTGGCCTGCAGCACGGCAAAGGCGCCGCCCACGATCAGCACGAAGCCGATGATCAAGGCCGCTTCCACGAAGCCTTTGATGGGCGCCATCAGCAAGGCGACCGGTCCCTGGGGCGCACTGGCGACCAACTGAAAACTGGCGGGATCGATCAGGGACTTGCCATCGACCAGGTGGGTGGCGTAGCGTCCGCCCGGCACCAGCCAGGTGGCAGTTGCTATCAGGGCCAGGATGGCGAACAGCAAAACAAAGGTATGGGGCAGGCGCAGTTTCATGGCCTGCTCACTGGCTGAGCAGATTGCCGGCGCGAAAGGCGCTGGCGCCGGCGACCTTGCACACGGCCATGCCGCGCAAGAGGTGGCGGAACGCGGTGCGGGCGAACAGCACTCCTGCCACCGGCGCCGCCAGCACGGTCGTGTGGCCGCTGACCGGGTCGACCAGCTCGGCGATAGCGTCGCCCGCCGCCACCGTCTCGCCCAATTGTTTGCGGAACACCAGCACCCCGCCATGGGGAGCACGCACGGGCGCCACGCCTTCCAGCGGCGACACTCCGCACGCGGGCGCTGGCACGGCGGGCATGGGGCCGTCGATCACGCCACGCAAGGTCAGAAAATCCAGCAGCGCCTTGGCATCCTGTTCGGCCAGCGCGTTGCTGACATCCCGTTCTCCCCGCAATTCAACGGTGGCGGCCAGGCAGGCGGGCGGCAGGGCAATCTCCGGGCCGAAATGGGCCGCCAGGTCCCACCACAAGCGGCTGCACGCCTCGTCGAACGGTTCGCCGCCCGCCACCAGCGCCGTCAGCACGGCGCGCGCGCCCATCAGGGCCGCCAGCGGGGCGAGCGCCCCGGCCAGCGGCGTACCCGTGTACATGTGCAGCACCGCCTCGTTATCGCAGTGCAGGTCGAGCACGATGTCCGCATCGATGGCCAGGCCCAGCAGGATTTTTTTCAGGGCATCGGCATCAGTGGCGGGCGTCCATGCTGCCACGGAGGCCAGCGCGTGCTGGCGCACCAGGGCAACGTTGGCGGCCGCATCCTGCCCCAGCCGGCCGGCCAGCGCGATTTTCAGCTCGTCCGCCACGTGCTTGTATTCGCGATTGAAATTGATGCCGGTGGACAAATCGAAGCGGCCGAAGGGTGCGCCGTGGATCGCCTGCGCCAGGCCCAAGGGATTGGCGGCGGGCACCAGCACCACTTCGCCGCGCAGCCCGCCCTGCTGCTCCAGCATCGCCAGTTCGCGCCGCAACATCTGGGCCACCAGCATGCCCGGCACTTCATCGGCGTGCAGGGCCGCCTGGAAATAGACCTTGGGGCCGGTCCCGGCCGTACCGAAATGCAGGCTGGTCAGTTGATGCATGGGGCCGCTGCCGGCCAGGGTAATGGGATGTTGTTGTATGCGCATGGCACGCCCGAGGTGAGGAAGTGGCGCCGATTATGTCTCATTTTTTTCACGAAGTACAACGGTGTAAATTTTTTTACACAAACTTGTTGAGTTTTGTTTTTGATACCGGTACATTCGGCCGTATTGACTCACCCTTTTCCTGTCCTCTCTTTTTGAACGGATCCGCCTTGAAAAAGCCATCTGCGCCCGCGCCCGGCCTGCATTCGCCCGAAATTGCCTTTGCCGGCACCGCCTTGGGATTGAGCCTGCGCGCCGTGATGGAAACGGGCTCCGCATCGAACAAGACGATTGCCGAATACCTGCTGCGCAACCAGGTGCGGGTCACCGCCCTGGGCATCGAGGAATTGGCGGAATTGTGCAAGGTGTCCACCGCCACCATCAGCCGTTTTGCCCGCGACCTCGGCTTCAAGAACTACGCGGCGATGCGGGCCGAGGTGGCGCAAACCTTGCAGGCCGTGCTGCAGCCGGTGGAAAAATTGCGCAACAGCGTGGGCCGCAAGGGCGGCGCAGGCAGCCCCGCCGCCGACAGCCTGGCCTTCGCCGCCGCCAACATCGGGGCGACGGCCCAGGCCGTGAACGGCGGGGAAGTCAGCGCCATCGCCCATAAACTCAGCCGCGCCAAGAGCGTCTACGTGCTGGGCTTCGGCCTGTCCTCCTATCTGGCGGGTATGCTCTCGCTGCACCTGCAACCCTTTTGCCAGCAGGTGATCGAGGTGGCGGGCCCGGGCGGCACCGAAGTGGCCGCGGGCCACCTGGCCACCATCACGGCGAAGGACGTGCTCGTCGTCATTTCCTTTCCCCGCTACGCGCTCGACGTGATCCGCCTGACCCAGTTCGCCCGCGACCGTGGCGCCTGCATCGTCGCCATCACCGACGCCCCCGCCTCTCCCTTGGCAGCGCTGGGCGACCACGTGCTTTATGCGGAAAGCAGCCATCCCATTCTGCCCAGCAGCGCCACCGCCGCCATTGCCGTGATCGAGGCGCTGGTGGTGTCGCTGATGGCGTCGAGCAAGGCCAACGTCGACAAGGCGGCCCGCCTGACGGAAGCGATTTCCGCCTATCTGTACGGCGCCGACGCCAGCACCGCCAAGAGTTCACCCAAGCACCGTTCTGCAAAAAAATAAACCCAGCCCCCCAACGGAGAGAAGAAGCGATGAAACAGCATGCAGTCAATAGCCGGCGGCCCGTGCCCCGCGCCCTGGTACTGGCCCTGGCCGGTGTGTTCGGCGCCGCCGCGCCCGCGTTTGCCCGACAAGAGGCCGCTGATGCCAACGTGGCCCGGGTGGAGATCACCGGCTCGTCCATCAAACGCCTGGCCACCGAGACGGCCCTGCCCGTCCAGATCCTGCGCCGCGAAGACATCGACAAGACGGGTGTGACAACGGCCGCCGAGCTGCTCAAGACCATCAGCGCCAACACGGCGCCCCTGTCCGACGGCGCCAGCATCACCGACGGCACCTCCGGCCAGCGCGGTTTCAACGGCGCCAACCTGCGGGGCCTGGGCGTGTCCTCCACCCTGATCCTGTTGAACGGCCGCCGCCTGGCCAACTTTGCTTCGCCTGGCGACAACGCCGGCGTCGACCTGAACAACATTCCCGCCGGCGCCATCGCGCGCGTCGAAATCCTGAAAGACGGCGCCTCGGCCATCTATGGCACCGACGCCATCGGCGGCGTGATCAATTTCATCACCCGCAAGGATTACACGGGGGTGGACTTGAACGCCTCGATCGCCGGCACCCAGGACGGCGGCGCGGGCAAGAAAACCGCCAGCATCAGCGCCGGCTACGGCTCGCTGTCGACCGACCGTTTCAATGTGTTCGGCACCCTCGACGTGCAGAAACTGGACCGCCTGCGCTCTTCCCAGCGCGATTTCATCAAGGAACGTCCGCTGGCAACCACCCTGCCCGCCCAGATGTCCTCGAACACCTATCCGGCCAATATCGACTTGTCCAGCGCCCAGCGCAACGCTCTCATCAAGGCCGGCCTGCTGCCCGCCGGCAGCACCGGCACCCGCATCAACCCCAGCGCGCCGGGCTGCAATCCGCCTGCCACCGTGTATGCCCCGGACGGCCCCGGCGGCAAGCTGGGCTGCGGCTACGATTACATGCAGGACACTGAAATCTATCCAGAGTCGAGCAAGGTCGGCTTCGTGGGCCGCGCCACGTTTCAGTTGAACAGCGACCATCAGCTGTATGCGGAACTGGTGCAGTCGCGCACAGAGTCCACCTATGTGCTCAGCCCGAATCCCCAGCGCATCCGCAATCTGCCGGTCTCCCTGCTGCCGGCCAACTATGCGGCGGCCTTGACGGGTCCCGGCCTGCCAAGCACCTTCAGCGGCATCCGCTACCGCATGACGGAGGCGGGCAACCGCAGCAATGAAGTGACCAGCGATGCCCAGCGCATTGTGCTGGGCGCTACCGGCACCGTACTGGGCTGGGATTACGACCTGGGAATTTCGCGCGCGGAAAACAAGGCGGTCGATAAATACGTCAACGGTTATGTTTTGTACGACAAGTTCGAAGCGGGTGTGCGCTCAGGCGCCATCAATCCCTTTGGTCCCTCTTCGCAAGCCGGCCGCGACCTGATCAATTCCATCAAAGTCAACGACAATGCCCGCAACTCCAAGGGCGTGGCCACTTCCATCGACGGCAAGGTGTCGAAAGCGCTGGCCAATCTGGACGGCGGGGAACTGGCGCTGGCGCTGGGCTTTGAAGGCCGCCGCGAGACCACGACCTTTCATCCCTCGGACTTGCTGCTTTCCAACAATATCGCTGGCGACCGCGATTCCACCTTGCCCATCGGCGTGCTGCCCGCCGACCTGGCGGCCACGGACGACAGCCGTCGCGTCTATTCCTTCTTCACGGAATTGAATGCGCCCTTCACCAGACAGCTGGAATTGCAACTTGCCCTGCGCCACGACCATTACAGCGAAGTGGGCTCGACCACCAATCCCAAGATCGGCCTGCGCTACCAGCCCATGCAGACCCTGGTGCTTCGGGGTTCGGCCGGCACGGGCTTTCGGGCGCCATCCCTGTCGGACCTGAAGCGCCCCACCATTTTCGGCTCGGCCGCCGGCTTCCTCACCGATCCCCAGTGTGTCAAGACGGGCCTGGACACCATCGACGGCTGCACCGACCAGTACCCCGTCGAGCGCCGTTCCAACCCGAACCTGAAGCCAGAAAAATCCAGACAGTTTTCCCTGGGCGCCGTGTTCGAACCGGGCAAGCAGTTTTCTGCCTCGCTCGATTACTGGATCATCCGCAAGTCCGACGTGATCAGCACCTTGGGCGAGCAAGTGATCGTCGACAACCCGGCCAAGTACAACGGCACCTACATCCAGCGCGACTCGGACGGCTACATCACGAGTCTCCTGCTGCAAAAGGAAAACCAGGGCCGCCTCAACACGGAAGGCGTCGATGTCAGCATCGACTCGCGCAACTGGACCAGCCCCATCGGCAAGTTCGGCGCCAGCCTGACCGGCACCTACATCGTCAAATACGACCGCCAGTTCGGTCCGCAGGAACCTTTCCGCAGCAACCTGGGCGTTTTCCTCAACGACCAGGTGATCCAGCGCTGGCGCCACCGCATCAGCCTGGACTGGGACCTTGCGCCGTTTTCCCTGACCCTGGCCAACCAGTATTCCTCCGGCTACACGGACCAGAATACCACCTACGATCCGGCCGCCAACAAGCTGCTGCCACCGAACCATGTCAAGGCCTACTCGCTGTGGGATCTGACGGGCAGCTGGGCCATCAGCAAGCAGATGAAGCTGCGTGCTGGCGTGCTCAACCTGGCGAATACGGCGCCGCCGTTTTCCAACCAGGGCTATTTTTTCCTGACGACCTACGATCCCAGCTACACGGATCCACGGGGGCGGAGTGCTTATTTGAATGTGAGTTATTCGTTTAGATAGAACCTTGGTGGATGACGCCGCGCTCCAACAACGGGGACAGTCAGCAAGTGACAGTCCCCGATGCTGCATAAGCCGCTGTTTATGCTCTCAGGGCGGCAGCGGACAGGCCGGCGTCGGCAATGGCGCAGAAGGATCTACTTTCCCCAATGCCGCCCGCGCCGCCTTGAAATCCTTGCCGAATTCAGCCAGGTGGCGGTCACGTTCTTCGCTGTTCCACTCGCTGTCGGAAAATCCATTCAAGGGATGCGGCTTGCCCGTCAAGACCTTGCCTTCGAGGCGAGGCATCAGGGCGCGGTCCGGGTCCGTGTTTTCTTTTAACAGGTAGCCATCGACGTCGCGCAGGGTCAGCGGCATCGCCGCTTCCTGGTCGCGCAGCAGCTTGCCGAAGACCGTCAGACGGATCTCGTTCGGGCCCGTTTTCAATACGTCGTTGAAATTCGCCAGGGCAAACGGTTTGCCCTTGGCGTCGTCGATCCGGCCGCTGACCACGTAGCGGCCCGGCTGGCGCACGTCGGCTTTCAGATAGAACACCAGCGAACCGTTTTCCACGGCTTCGCGCGGCGCGCCCGTCCACACGGCCGGCAATTCCGGGCTGTTGATGACGTCGAAATTGACGCTGCCGTTTTGCCCGCCCACGGCAAATTTCACCTGGGTGCGGATGGTGCCGGCAAAGTTCGCCAGCGCCGTCTGGCCGGGCGCGAGCGTGGCGGCAAAAGCGCCGTCGCCAGCGACAGGGTCGGCGCCCTGGCCGTCGTCGGCGAAGGGCACGGCCATGGGCGCGATGGGGCGCTGGCCGCCGAAGCGCAGGCCCTGTGCGGTGGCGCCGGTGATGACCAGCGGCAGCACATTGCCGTCGGGGTCGACTGCGCGGATGGAAAACGCGACTGATTCCCCCGCCGCCAGATACACCCGCGTCTGCGAAGTCTGCACCAGCACCTTTGGATCGCCCTTGCCATTATCGAGGCGCATGGGGTTGGCCTCATTGACGGGCGCGTTCGGATAGACCTGGTCGGGCTGCTCGGCGATGGGGCGCGAGCTGTGCGGATAGCGGGTGCTTGCAAGGTAGTTGCAATAGGTCTGTTCGGTCAGCTGCAGATTGTCCTGCAACTGACGCTTGCTCATGCCTGGTGCGGCGTTGACGGTGGCGGCGCGCGCCAGCCCCGGCTGCGCGGGCGGCGCAGCGGCGGCCGCGGCGACCACGGC
>JACXTT010010008.1_pt1 | contig 12857 bp, 13 predicted proteins | sample 9270951 | NCBI WGS metagenome assembly JACXTT01 (sample SAMN15532306, study PRJNA645909) | rock metagenome | isolation source: weathered quartz diorite | place: Puerto Rico | collected 2017-06-21 | reverse complement strand
AACAAATGTTAAAACAACTTATTATCTTCTAGGCTCTGCAGTAGGTCCACATCCATATCCTGTGATGGTAAGAGATTTCCAAGCAGTAATAGGAAAAGAGATTTTAACACAAATGAAGGAAGTAGGGAAAAAATCTCCCGACTCTGTAATAGCGTGCGTTGGTGGCGGATCTAACGCAATAGGCACATTCTATCCTCTTATCGATGAGAATACAGACATGTTTGGAATTGAGGCAGGCGGAGAAGGGATTAAAACTGAACATCATTCTGCCACACTTGCAATAGGAACAAAAGGGATTCTTCATGGCATGTTGACGTATCTATTACAAGACAAGGAGGGACAGATAAGTGATACACATAGCATTGCAGCCGGCCTAGATTATCCAGGAGTAGGCCCAGAGCATGCGTATCTCAAGGATGTCAGACGGGTCAAGTATGATACGGTAAGTGATAAAGAAGCGGTTCAAGCATTTCTAATGCTTTCAGAACATGAAGGCATTATACCTGCTCTTGAGTCATCGCACGCTGTTGCATATGCTATAAAGATAGCAAAGAAAATGTCAAAAAATGAAACTATTGTAATCACCTTGTCAGGTAGAGGAGACAAGGATGTCGAAGTAGTAGAGAAGTATTTGAGTGAAAATGTCAAGAATAAGAGATAAGTTTGAAGAGCTAAAAAGCAAAAAAGAAAAAGCTCTCATAGCATACATCGTCGCTGGATATCCCAATGAAAAAGGAACAATTGCGGCAGTACGTGGTTTAGTAAAGGGAGGAGCAGACATAATTGAGCTTGGACTTCCGTTTTCAGATCCTTTAGCAGATGGACCTGTTATTCAAAATGCAAGTTACCTTGCCTTAAAAAAAGGCATGAATTTTGCAAAATTTGTTAGCCAAGTAAAGAGAATCCGAAAGGAGACGGAAGTTCCTCTGGTTTTGATGACCTATTCAAATCTGTTATACAAACATGGATACGATAAATTTGTCTCAATAATCAAAAATGCAGGGATTGATGGATTAATTTTACCAGACATGGCATTAGAAGAATCCAAGGATTTTTTGAATGCAGCTCATCGTCATGGTATGGATGTAATCTTTTTAATTTCTCCAAATACATCTCCTCAAAGAATTAAGAAAATAGCTGACATATCTTCAGGTTTTCTATATCTAGTATCGGTGTTTGGCACAACAGGTGTACAACAAAAATTTCATCAGTATACTTCGGATGCAATTAAAAACGCAAAGAAGACCCTAAACGGAAAAATACCACTAGGCGTGGGTTTTGGAGTTAGCTCTCCAGACCAAGCAAGAACTATTTTACAAAATAGCGCAGACGCAGTGATTGTAGGAAGTGCTTTTTTACGTCTGATAGATAAGACCCCTCAAGGGAAGATCGAGACAAAAATCATGGCATTTACAAAGAATCTAAAGAAAGCCACGATTTTAAAATAAAGAAATAAAAATAGCATTTTTCCATCATAGATATGCAGACAGAATCTACAAAGTATATTTTTGTTACAGGCGGAGTCATGTCTGGCCTTGGAAAGGGAGTAGTATCATCTTCTATTGCAAAGCTTTTGCAACTTTCGAATCAAAAAGTCTCTTGTGTAAAAATCGATCCCTATCTGAATTACGATGCTGGGACAATGAATCCTATCGCGCACGGAGAGGTCTTTGTTACAGAAGATGGCGGAGAATGCGACATGGATATTGGGAATTATGAGAGATTTCTTAATCAAAACATGCCAAGAACGCATAATATCACTACGGCTCAGATCTACTCTAGTGTAATAGAAGCCGAGAGGCGTGGCGAGTATCTAGGTGCTTGTGTGCAAATAATACCGCATGTTACAGACGCCATAAAGGAAAGAATTAGGAATATTGCAAAAAGCGAGAACCTGGACATGCTAGTAGTGGAGTGCGGTGGAACTGTAGGAGACATTGAAAGCCTGCCGTTTCTTGAGGCCTTGAGGCAACTGAGACTAGAAAACGGAGCGGAAAATGTACTTTTTGTGCATGTCACGTTAGCCCCCTCCTTGGATGTTGTAGGAGAACAAAAAACAAAACCTACCCAACACAGTGTACAAGAGCTTAGAAGAATCGGTATACAGCCTGACCTTTTAGCTGTAAGATGCAGTAGGCCACTTGAAATTGCCACTAAAAAGAAAATTTCATTATTCTCCAACGTTTCTCCAAAAGATGTATTTTCATGTCATGATGCAGAATCTATTCTCACGGTACCCCAAGTGCTCTACGATCAAGGAATAGTTGACGTGATATTCAAGAAATTTGGTAAAGTTGGATTGGTAAATACTTCCACAAATTGGGACAAGTGGAATGCCATCGTGAATTCATTTTTGGATTCTCGTGAGAAGGTAAAGATAGCTATGGTTGGCAAATATGTAAAACTTGCAGACAGCTATGTTAGTGTAAATCATTCACTAAAACATGCAGGAGCTAAACTTGGCAAGAATGTTATGATAGACTGGATTGATTCAGAAGAATTGAATGGAAATTTAGAAAAACTTTCACAATATAATGGAATTATTGTTCCTGGCGGATTCGGTGAGCGAGGTGCTGAAGGAATAATAAAGACAGCAAACTATGCCAGGGAAAAAAATATTCCGTATCTTGGCATATGCTTTGGTTTTCAGTTGGCAGCGGTAGCGTTTGGCAGATATGTTTGCGGTTTATCAAATGCCAACTCTACTGAAATTGTTCCAAACACAGAAAACCCAATCATTGATCTACTACCAGAACAAAAGACGATTGCAGACAAGGGAGGATCCTTGCGACTTGGTTCAAACGAAATTAAATTAGAAGATAATACTCTGGCTTTCAAGCTTTACAAATCAAATACCATATTCAAAAGACACAGGCATAGATATGAGTTTAATCAAAAATACCTAGAAATATTTACTAAAAAGGGGCTTCGATTTTCTGGCTACAGCGATAACAAGAAACGCATGGAAATACTCGAAATTCCTTCTCACAAGTTCTACTTGGGAGTTCAATTCCATCCTGAATTTAGCAGCAGGCCTGGATATCCCGAGGAATCATTTGAAGCCTTTGTAAAAGCTGCTAGCGCGTAAATTATTTTGGAACTTCGTAAATTCTTTGACGAGTGTCACGTAAGGAAACTCGTCTTTTTACATATCCTTTGTCAAGCAAGTGACGCAACGCCAATCTAACTGTTCTATCAGGAAGAAGAGTTTTTGCGGCCAACTCTTTTTGTGTAAGTGACCCTTCGTACTCTAGAGTTTTTAATAATAATTTTGAGCTTGGTGGCATGTTAAGAAGTTCGTCTGCTAGCTTGACTTTTTTTGCAAGTGCCGAAACTGTAGTGGAATCTTTTTTCATACGAATAACATTTGCTGTCTGAGGAAACTTGGTGCAAGTTACAACTTTGTCTACTTTGAATCTATCCTTACCATCTATTACAACCTCGCATCGCAGACTAGACGATATATCATCAATTTCTATAAAGCTGTCTTCTGGCACTATTAGCGGTCGTCTTGTGATATCAAGTGAGTTTACTGAGACAATACAGAATACCTTTGAGTTTTGGTAAATTGCAGGCCCTCCAGCAGACATTGAATATGCAGACGAGCCAATCGGTGTAGATACAATTACTCCATCGCTGCTATCATGCCAAATCTCTTCTCCATTTACACGCAAGACATGTTCTACTAATGTAGCACTTTTAGATGAAAAGAGTGCCACATCATTTAATGCTGGATAGATGTTTTTTCCATCTATTTTTACACTAACTCTGGTTAGATGCTCTATAGTAAAATCGCCTTTCTTTAACCTGTTAAGATATGCAACGAATTCTTTCAGGTCAGTCTGGGCCAGATATCCGCTTGATTCAAACTCGTTTATTCCCAATACTGGGATGTCAGAATTTGTGAATCTGTGAAAATAGGTTCTTACTCCACGATCTCCACCTGTTACTATTACATAATCAACGTCTTTTGCCAATTGTTTGTTTCCTAGATATACAGAGTCTATCCCATGGCTCTCCAAAGAATGCCTAACTGATTTTACCGTCTGTTCTTGGTCTTGACTATATATTGCGACTTTCACAAATTTGATTCAGGTCTTGTAGAATAATAAATTATCATTAACGCGGCTTTACAATCGTGCCTATAGAATCATGAATTGACTGCTGACGAGTTTATTGATAAAGAGTAAAAATGGTTTACCCCTCTTTGTGCGTAAAAACATGTGGTCTGTCGTAATGTAAACAATTGTAACCATGCGAAATTCCAGAGATAAACATCTGGTATACCACGAATAAACATCACAGATAAACAATTGACAAATTACGGATAAACATTAGAGATAAACAGTTTAAACAGAAAAAGAAAGTAAAGGATTAAAATTTGGAGGAGATAATAAGAGAACTTGATAGCTTCCAAGAAGCTTACATTTGTTCCAACACTTTAGAGGTAAATAAATAAAATATAAATATTTGAATTACTATTATATGATCATGTATGAAGATATCATTGCACAAGCTATCGTTTCCGGCGTGGTCACATGGGCAATTCCTTATGGTCTTCAACGTTCACTTGAGTATTATAAAAAAAATATCTGAAAGTGTCAGGATCTTCGACACTTTTTAATCTAACAAAGGATACATGATTTGTGAAGATACAATCTACCTATAAGAGAAATGTTCGTTGGAGAGGAGGATCTCGAGAAATTGTTATACCAAAACTTCTTTTACAGCAATTAGCGTTAGGTAAATATTACTACCTTAACATATGGATAAATCAAAAATGGCACATTGAAATTTCTAACGGTGAAAAACCATACAATCATGTAAACGGTACAGTCCTCCATCGTCAAATATATTCTCATGGAGGTTCAGAGGCTTTCACGATATCGCACGAAATTGTAGAAACTATGGAAACTCAAACAGGCGAAGAACTCAATCAAGTAGAAATTTTTAGGAATAAGCATGGAAATATCGAGTTTAAGCCGATAAAAAATACAGGTAGAAAAATTAAACAAAACAAAAGATTGAAAATATCTTCTAATTTAAACTCGTATCCCAGTGTGTATTATTTGCGCCGATAATGATTTATTGATTTGATGAGGATGTTTTTAAAATACTTTCCAAACATTGATCTATGGAATGGATTCATGAGAGGGTATTACAGAGATACCTTGTAGAAAATTTTGAAAAATTTCAGGAAGAATTCCTAAATAGGTTTAATGCAAAAATATCTTATGCCAGACATAACAAGCCTATTGACAATTATCCAGACCTTTATTTCGTTTTAGAAGACAAACAAGAAGTACCCATTGAGGTAGAATGGAAAACAAGTAATTTTGATCACGATCCTCAGATTCTCCTTGATCAGAATGGTTACCTTTTTGTCGGCATAATAGAACCAGACGTGGATGTTGGCTCAGTCAAACAAATACAGATTGATCTTAAAGATTTTGAAAAATGGTTCGAGAGAAATTCGAAAGTGCTTGTAGAAGAAACTACTAAGAGTTTGCACGAAATAGACGAAGAAAGAAAACTACCCAAATTGTGGTTTACGTATATAGGTCAAAAGGGTGATGCGATCAAACACTTTGAACCAGCATTGAAACATCAAGTTTGGGGAATCCAAAAAAATTACAACCCAACAACCAATAATCAAATTTCCGACGTTAAGGAAGGAGATCTGATTGGGTTCATTATCAGTGGAAAAATGTTTAATGGAAGAATTCCAATGGACGAATGGAAGAAGAAATTATTTAAGGGATACTTTGAAAAGGTGTACGTTTTCAGAGTTACAAAATCCTACTTTTATGATTCTACGAAAATTTGGGAGACGAATCCGAACAGTAAATGGAAGGAGGAATATTTCCACACCGATTTGGTTTTGATAGAAATCCACTACTTATCATGAAGAAAATAAAGATCAATAGGTTGGGATTGACATCAAAAAAAGAATTACACAATACAACCTTCACGAATTTCCGAAAATGTGAACCACACACATTAGTGGATATTATGCATAATGCGGAACAACTAAGTTTAGAGGAATACAAGAAAGAGCTAGAGTATATCTCTGGACTTGGATGAAGATTAGTAATCTCCATAACATCTACAAATTCTTCCTTTTTGTATCTTGCAACTCCTGATCCACGCTTATTAGTGCCAATTCACTCTAATAATGAGCATCAGATTTGGCTAGAAAAGATGCAACACAATTAAAGAAGCAAGAGGAAAAAAGGAAACTGGAAAAATGGTCTGACGTTGTATCAACCTTAAATCTAGACCTTGACAACGGTGTGAACTTTGTGCAAAGTAAACTAATCAAGGAAATAACAAGATTGTACCAAATTAGAACATACTCACTGTATTAATCCTCAAATTAAATCATAAAATATGGAATCAAGACGCATTAAGCAAGATCCTACATGGTTTAGACCATATCTCTTTGTAAAAATAGTAGGCATGTATCTGCTAATTTCCAAAGCAATCGTAGTGTTATTAGCAATAGACATCTATCAGTTCTGGGGCACGACCTTAGAAGCTGTAGATACCAAGATAGGGCTTGATGGCATCTATCTTATTCCAATACTTGGAATAGTGGCAATCTGGTCCATACTCTCAGTAATAGGCTCAATCAAGTTATTTCAGTTACGTAAGGAAGGTTTTTGGATCTCAGTTACTGCTATACTGTTGACTCTAGTAGTCTTTCCATCAGCTTTTACTTTGTATTTGAATTTTGCAAATAATTTTTCTCCAGAGCTTATCAATACGCAGTCAAATTATGCCATTTCGTCGATGACTATTGCTGCAGACGTAACTATGATACCATTATTGTTAATTGCACGCACTCGTGTAAAGTGGAAGTCTAAATCCATTCAACCCAAAAATGATTCAATGAAACAAGTATAGAATAATTTACACAATAAAAGATTAGGCCTGTGAAAACTTAACAAGGTTATACAGATAGGCGGCATTTCGTTCTATATCTCCACCATATGGCACTTTGGCAAGTCCGGTTGCACGACTTTCAAGAGCAGCCTGTGCGGCACCTACTGCAAAGCAAAATGCCCAAAGCGAGTCACTTTCTTTTAGAAATGCACAAGCAAATGTAGCACAGAATATGTCTCCCACCCCAGTAGTGTCCGCTATTGTCATTCTAGGAATTTGTAGATGGTAGATTCTATCGTTTGTAAGCATTGTAATGTCTTGCTTGTTTGTATAGAGAACGTGTTTGACTCCTTTTTTCTGCAATGCAATCATAGATTCCTTGTCTTGTAGCCCTGTTAAACAGAAAGCCTCGTCTGGGTCTGTCTTGATGGCACTTATTTTAGATAGGTCAAGCTGTGTTTTTTCTAAATACACCTTCTTATCGTTGCTAGTGCGTCTAAGATATCCTTGTGGGTCAAGCAAAGTAAAAGAAGAATCTTCCTTTATCTGCTCGAGCGTCTCTTCTGACACTTCGTTAAAGACTGGACTTACTAAGACACCGTCAGCGTCAGAGTTTCTAAATTCTATCGGATCACACATTGTTTTGACATATAATTCCCTCTCTGTACCTGAAATTTTTAACAAAAATCTCGTAGTCGGATTACTAGAAATCGAGTTCTTGGAGAGGAAAATCCCTTTGCTTGCCAATGTTGGCGTAAAAGTAAAATCCGGACCCACTTTGGTATGAAGTTCAGTATCAAATTTCATGCTTTTTGCGGTAATTCCACAGTAACATGCAGGTCCACCTGCTGTTTCTACTATAGAATTATTTCTTGATATTTCATCTATCGTGCAGTGAGAAAATATTGCAAGTTTCATCTATCCCTGCCACAATATCTTTCCATTTAGTTCTTTTTCTGTTTTTGAAGACATGTTTGACAGATTATCGTTCCTTTTACAATGGTCAGTTCCACGTTAGAAGATAGGCACATGTGGCACATGCCCCGCATAATTCATCTAAAAAAGTCCTAGTTTAAATTCGTTAATCAAACGTGATACAAGATATAAAGAGGCTTATCGCACATACTCCATGCCATTAAAGCGCGCAAGTCGTGGCCGAAAGAAAGGAGGAAAAGGTTCCTCGGACCGTATCCAGTGCTCTAATTGTGGTGCAACTGTTCCACGTGACAAGGCAAAGAAAGTTACTTCGCGTCTGAATTTGGTTGAACACAGCTTGGCAAAGGAATTAAGAGCACAAGGTGCATACATTGCTGCTCCTACCGTTCTAAAATGGTACTGCATTTCCTGCGCAATTCATTTCGGCATTTTAAAGATTAGGTCAGCAGACTCTAGACGTCAAACTGGCAGACTGCGATAGTCAACTCTTTATGCTGTGAGCTGTAGCAACTATTCTCTGAATTAGTGTAATTCCAGCAATCATAACCACGATTATAATGGCATAGTTAAGAAATCCCGCCATGCCAATTATCGCAATTACCAATAATCTTTCTGCTCTTTCCCCTATTCCAATTCCTTGAAGTTGAACGCCCAATGACTCTGCTCTTGCTCTTGTATAACTTACCAGAAGCGATAGAGTTATAGCTAATAGTACTAGATATCCCTCTGAATAACCTCCAAGCAAAATACCTAGAAATACTGCAACTTCGGCAATCTTGTCAAAAACAGAATCAAGAAAAGCACCTTTCTTAGATGTTTTCCCTGAAATGCGCGCAACTTGACCGTCTACTATATCAAAAAATCCAGAAATGAGAAGCAGAATCCCCCCTATTACAAAGGAATATTCAAGATGAATTGCATAAATTATTGCAGAAGCAAAAGCAAAACCCAAGCCTACTGAAGTCCAGAAGTTAGCAGATAATCCCGTAGACGCAAACGCTTTTCCAATATTTTGCAGTGTGGGCTCAAGACCCTCTCGGAAATTGTTAAGCATCGGATAACAACCTATGGTCAATAATTTATACCATTAATATGGACTTGGCATGCGTGGTTTACAATTTAGATGAACCTATTAGTATACCGAGTGTCAGTTCTCGAATTACTCATCAAGATCAAAAAACCTGATATAATATTGAGATTAATGAGTTTCATGGGGATTATATCAAAAGGCGCCAAATGCAATGTCTCAGGTTGTGACAAAGATGGCGTTCGTTCCTTGTCTACCTCAAAAGTTGAAGGGACCGGTTTGAGCATATCTACAGGCTCAAAAAAAACTGTTCTTTGTAAAGAACACTACAAAGAATGGAAAAAAGCAACAAAAGAGGATAGAGATGTGGAAAGAGCCAGATACGACAGATTCTAGTGTCTTTTGAAATACACATCGGCCAAGTCTTTATAGTATTTTCCTAATTTCTTGTAAAGTCGTTTTGGCTTCCTTGGTTTCTCTGTACTTAATGCATAAAGACATAACACTGGAAAAGCAATAGTTGCGTCGGCGTAAACCATTATGACGTCTTCATGCGAGTCTTTGACTTTACCCCAGCTTTTTCCTTCTTGTAAGGTCGCGCCAGAAAGTCCCCCCGTATCAGGTCTTGCATCAGTTATCTGAATTATATAATTTTGCCCTCCATGACCAAGTTCAAGTATTTGATCTAGTAATGGACCGGTTTGCTGAGCAGTGTTTTTTGGAACACCGCCACCTATTTCTACTATTCCTGATTTTTTCGAGTTGTATACAATTGCTGCCTGCTCTAGTATCTCTCTTACAAAATCTAAATTGTACATCTTGTTTCCAAGTCTAAGAGGCGCCAGATCTAATGCAAGCGATGAGTCTTTTAGAGTTGAAACATACACTGGGACATCATAATCATAAGCTGTTACAACAAAGCTCTTTTCTGGATGTTTTGAGCGCTCTTTTGAATACTTTCCCATCGCATTACAGAATTCAGCAGTTGTGAATGGTTTATTGATTAGATTATTTGTAAACATTTTCTGAACAATTTTGTCTTCAGCTTTGAGTGTTTCTTCTCCTTTTATGTACACATCCCTTATTCGTACAATGTCCTTCTCATATAGTATCATATCATCCACCTCAAAATGGCCTTGTTTCACGGGAAGATCCCAAGCAAAATGATCTTCATGATATACATTTGCTCCCGTTGCTATTATCCAATCAACAAATCCCCTTTCTATGAGAGATTTGAAAAGCCCTCCAAAACCAACTGGCGTCATGGCACCAGATATTGTAAGGCAAATAGTAGCATCATCTTCAATCATTTTACAATATAGTTTTGCTGCCTCACCTAGCTGCCTTGCGTTATAACCAGTGTTCGCAAATATCTCAACTAAATCATCAATGCCCATATTTGGTTTGATTTTCAAATGAGGAATGTCTTTTCCGCGAAAATTGTGATGGTCCACGAACGGGTAATCCAATTTGGGGCTAAATAAATACTTGCCAATCTTATTTCTGCCAAATTGTTGGTACTTGAAAACACATCAATGAGACAATAAAAAAATTATGCGGCCAGTTCTACTTGAATTGTGGTGTGTCTTGACAAGTCATTATGCATGACAGCGTGAGACTTTTCTCTGAAAGTCAGGTTGCACCTATAACATTTCCATGCCATCATGCTCATATTGTAATGTATACAATTTTACTATTTAAAATCCGCGTATGATTCATACACGGTGTTGATTCTAATTTTCAATTAGTAAAATCCCTTCCTTGTCAAATAGTATTTTAATAACAAGAAATATTCCGAATCAAGTGCGCGTTTTTAAGCAAGGAAAATGGAATTTAAGGGGACTTGTCACAAACCCAGACTCCTCTATTGACAAGAGACTAGAAGAAGTAAAATTGAAAGTAAATGGTTTTGAGAAGAAAAAAAAGACACTTGGCCCGAAAATACACGAAAAAAAATTTGTCTCAATGCTTCATAACCTTGAGGAAATCACAGAAAAATTTAGCATAGTGTCAGGATACGCCTCTCTGGAATATTCTTCGGACACCCAGTCCGATAAAGCCACGTCATTGCATACAAAAATACGCCAGTTTGGAGCGGATATTGAAAACCGTACATTATTTTTTGATCAATGGTGGAAAAAACAGATTGATGAGAAAAATGCACAACGACTCATGAAATCTGCTGGCGAATTGCATGAATTTCTCAGATACAAGCGATTATTGGCCAAATACTCTCTTACCGAACCTGAAGAGAGAATAATCAACACTTTGGATGTTACTGGCCACTCCGCGCTTGTAAAATTATATGACAAAATTACGAACGCATTTGAGTTTTTCGTAAAAATAGATGGTAAGACAAGAAAGTACACTAGAGAAGAACTAAGCCAACTAGTACGAAGCCCCAAATCAAAAACGAGAGAGATTGCCTACAAGACATTATTATCAAGATATGATACAAACAAAGGAGTTCTAGGCGAAGTATATCAAAACATTGCTCTAAATTGGAAAAATGAATGTATCCAGTTGCGCGGATATTCTTCGCCAATTGCTGTACGAAATATTGGAAATGATGTTGACGATAAAACAGTCAATTCCCTCCTGTCTGTTTGCGAAAAAAATTCGCATGTATTTCGCAAATTTTTTAGTCAGAAAGCTCGCATTTTGGGTGTTAAGAAATTAAGAAGATATGATATCTATGCTCCGGTACAAAAAAAATATGAAAAAAAATACAGCTATGACAAAGCAGTGAAACTAGTTCTCCAAACCCTCCACAACTTTAGTCCAAAGCTAGGCGAGTTTGCAAAAAAGGTTTTTGCGGAAAATCACGTAGATTCTTCTATCAGACCTGGCAAAAGAAGTGGCGCCTTTTGTAGTACAATAACACCTAAGATAACTCCGTATGTTTTGGTAAATTTCAAGGGAAGATCAAATGATGTTTTTACTTTGGCACACGAACTAGGTCATGCAATTCACAGCATGGCTGCCTCTAACAAATCAATTTTCATACAAGAAGCTCCATTACCGTTGGCTGAAACTGCTTCAACCTTCTCTGAAATGTTATTGTTTGATAAAATTTTAAACGAGGTCAATGATGAAGAAAGAAAATCAATACTGGTAGAACATTTGGATGATTTGTATTCAACTATTGCACGACAGGCATATTTTACTCTCTTTGAGATTTCAGCACACAAAAAAATAGGAGAAAGTGCCACAGTGCATGATATCACGACAGTATACATGAAGACTCTCAAAGAACAGTTTGGAAACTCGCTTATCCTTTCGACAGATTTTGGTATAGAGTGGACGTGCATTCCGCACTTTTACCATTCCCCCTTTTACTGTTATTCGTACTCTTTTGGTAATCTTCTTGCGCTCTCGCTATTTCAACGATACAGACAAGAAGGAAAAGCCTTTGTTTCCACGTATTTTGACATGCTTTCCGCAGGCGGCTCAAAAAAATCAGAACAACTGCTAAAAGAACATGGAATCGACATTTCTTCGGAAAAGTTCTGGCAAGAAGGATTCAAGTATATCAGAAATCAAACTGAAAGACTTGATAAATTAATTAACTAAAAGCGCCTGACAGCCAAGCGCCCTCAGCTGCCAGGCAATTGTTCCCCTACGGTTTGAACCGATGTCAAAATCCAACAGTATGTATTATAATTTAAACTATTGGAGTGATCTAAAACTATTTTGCTAGATCTATTCACACGACTAAAATTCATTTGAAAAGGAACACATTCCTAAGCTTATTGCCTAACTTGATAGCCCATGTTTCTGTTTTTGTTCTTAGAAGATATAATAGAACGACATGCTAATTACAAAATATGACAATAAAATCAATCAATCCGGCTACTGAACAAGTTCTTGCAGAATATGAAAATATAACAAAGGAAGAGTTAACAGGTATAGTAAGGAATGCAAGGTCTGGATTTGCAACTTGGAAAGTTGACATCAAGAGAAGAGCAGGTTTTCTTACCATATTTGCAGAAGTTCAAAGAAAAACAAA
>JACXTT010010007.1_pt1 | contig 12857 bp, 12 predicted proteins | sample 9270951 | NCBI WGS metagenome assembly JACXTT01 (sample SAMN15532306, study PRJNA645909) | rock metagenome | isolation source: weathered quartz diorite | place: Puerto Rico | collected 2017-06-21 | reverse complement strand
CCTGATGGCGAAGGCCTTCAATGCCGAGTTCGTCGCGCTCTCCGCCGTCTTTTCCGGCGTCAAGGACATCCGCGACGCCGTCGCCGCGGCGCAGGCGCGGCTCGAGCAGTTCGGCCGGCGCACCATCCTCTTCGTCGACGAGGTGCATCGCTTCAACAAGGCGCAGCAGGACGCTTTCCTGCCGTATGTCGAGCAGGGGCTCATCACGTTCGTCGGCGCCACGACCGAGAACCCTTCGTTCGAAGTGAACAGCGCGCTGCTTTCCCGCGCCACGGTGTACGTCCTCGAGCCTTTGCGCGCCGAGGACCTCGCTGTGCTTCTCGCCCGCACGGGCCTCGACGTCGATGAGGATGCCAAGGCGCGGCTGATCGGCTTCGCCGACGGCGATGCGCGCCGGTTGCTCAACGCGGTGGAGATCCTGCAGAACACCGGCCGCAAGAGCATCGACGGCGCGTTCGTCGAGCAGACGCTCGCGAAGAACCTGCGGCGCTTCGACAAGGGCGGCGAGCAGTTCTACGACCAGATCTCGGCGCTGCACAAGGCGGTGCGCGGCTCGGACGCTGATGCGTCGCTGTACTGGATGGTGCGCATGCTCGACGGCGGCGCGGACCCGCTCTACATCGGCCGGCGCGTGGTGCGCATGGCGGTCGAGGACATCGGCCTCGCCGATCCGAACGCTCTGCGCGTCGCGCTGGATGCCTGTGAGACGTATGAGCGCCTCGGCAGTCCGGAAGGCGAGCTCGCGCTCGCCGCAGCGGTGGTGTATCTCGCGCTCGCGCCCAAATCGAACGCGATCTACGAGGCCTATAATGCCGCGCGCGATTTCATAACCCGCGACGGCACGCGCCCGGTGCCGCTGCACATTCGCAACGCGCCCACTCCGCTGATGAAGCAGCTCGGTTACGGAAGAGACTATCGCTACGCCCACGACGAGGAGGGCGCTTACGCCGCAGGCGAGAACTACCTGCCCGAAGGCATGCCGCCGATCGAGTGGTACCGGCCGACCGACCGCGGGCTGGAAGCAACGCTGCGCGAGCGCATTGCCGAGCTGCGCCGCCGCGATGAGGAGGCGGCAAAGAAGCGATGATCGACATCCAGCTCCTACGCAAGGATCCTGACGCGGTGGCGCGGCGGCTTGCTACACGGGGCGCGGGCGCCTTCGACGCCGAGCAGTTCCGCCGCTTCGAGGACGCGCGCAAGAACCTGCAGACCGCGGTAGAGCAGGCGCAGGCGGCACGCAACCGCATCGCGAAGGACATTGGGCAAGCGAAGGCGCAGGGCAAGGACGTGAGCGAACTGCTTGCGCAAGGCGAGAAGCTGAAGTCGCTGCTCGAGCAATCGGAGCAGCAACTGGCGAAGCTGCAGGCGGGTTTCCAGGACTTCCTCGGCCGCATCCCGAACATCCCGCACGAGTCGGTGCCGGTGGGCGAGGGCGCCGAGCAGAACCGCGAAGAGCGCCGCTGGGGCGAGCCGCGGCGCTTGGACTTTCCGGTGCGCGACCACGTCGATATCGGGGAAGCGCTCGGCGGACTCGATTTGGCAACGGCCGCGAAGCTCGCTGGGAGCCGCTTTACCGTCATGCGCGGCGCGGTGGCGCGCCTGCACCGCGCCCTAGGGCAGTTCATGCTCGACGTGCATACGCGTGAGAACGGCTACACCGAGACCTACGCGCCGTACATGGTGAGCGCGGCGTGCGCCGACGGCGTTTCCAGCTTCGCCAAGTTCAAAGAGGATCTCTTCAAGATCGAGGGCCGCGATCTCTATCTCATCCCGACGGCGGAATATCCTGTCACGAACTACGTGCGCGAGGAGATCCTGCCCCTCGAGCGGCTGCCGCTGAAGTACGCGTGCTATTCGCCGTGCTTCCGCTCGGAGGCGGGCTCGGCGGGCAAGGACACGCGCGGCATGATCCGCAACCACCAGTTCGACAAGGTCGAGCTGGTGCAGATCGTGCACCCGGAGAAGTCCTACGCGGCGCACGAGGAGCTCACCTCGCACGCGGAGGCGATCCTGAAGAAGCTCGAGCTGCCCTATCGCGTCGTGACGCTCAGCACCGGCGACTTGGGCTTCGCGGCCGCCAAGACCTACGACCTCGAGGTGTGGCTGCCCGGGCAGAACGCCTATCGCGAAATCTCGTCGTGCTCGAACTTCGAGGCGTTCCAGGCGCGGCGCATGCAGGCGCGCTTCCGCAACGAGAAAGGCAAGACGGAGCTCGTCCATACGCTGAACGGCTCAGGCCTGGCCATCGGCCGAACGCTGGTCGCGATCCTCGAGAACTATCAGCAGCGCGACGCCTCGGTGATCGTGCCCGCCGCGCTGCGCGGCTCCATGGGCGGTCAGGAACGCATCAGCCCCTGATAAAATCCCGCGCTCGTGTCCGACCGCGGAGAGATGGCAGAGTGGTCGATTGCGGCAGACTCGAAATCTGTTGTACCCGTCCGGGTACCGGGGGTTCGAATCCCTCTCTCTCCGCCACATCCTAACGTGTTGATTAGCAAGTAGTTTACGTACTTGCTTTAAGCCTGAACAATCCCGAAGTTTCCGGCGCTTGCAGCGATCGCGCGATTGCGCGTCGTCTGTCGAGACGCATCGTGTGCGGCGATTGCGCACGCATGCGCGCGATCGTCTCGTAGGGCGATGTTTTTGGTACGGCAACAAGGCAAATCGTTTGCTATTCGCGCAAAAATTCGCGCGAGCAGCGCTTGCGCGGCGCTACGTGCACGACGCGCATAAGAGATTTCGAGAGACGCAAGAGTTCGTACACTCTGAGTGGTGAGCAGTCGGGCGCCGAGAGTCGGGCAGCGAGTTCTCACAGTCCCAAGACGCAGCGACAGCGCTCACGCACTTGCACAGGCATTGCGGCATGCCGCTCCTTTGCTTGGCGTAACGATAAGAATGGTCCGTGCCATTTGCCGTGCATAGGATCTGATGCATAAGTCAAGCTCTTGCCGTGGTTGCAGAGGGCGCAATCGGCGTGATGCAAAACAGCCTTGTGCGGTCCCGCTTGCCACTCCTCGTGGATGTAATAGGCCATCGCGCCTACGAGGTTAACGCAGGCGGCAAGTCGCGACCGGGGAAAGCGAGTCAGACGACACCGAGCAGCGCGCGCTGCTTCTCCCACCCGATAGGGAGCCGAATCTCGTTCGCGAGGCGCTTGGCGCTGAGCTCGAGCGGATGGCGGTTTCGCAGGATCGCTTTGATGATTCGCGGGTCGAGAAAGCTTAGGCGCAGGCACCGGGTGAAGTAGGAGCCTGTGACCCGCGCCTGCTTGGCGAGCTGCTCAATCGTGCTTGCGTCGCCTCGCAGAAGCATCGCCTGGTACTGCTGCGCCTGAGCGATGAGCCGCAGCAGGCTGTGATCGGGTTTTCTTCGGACGCTCTGGTCAGCGCCCTCGATGAGCAAGCGCTTCTCGATCCCGGTGCGCTTGAGCCGTGCGGGGATGCTCCAGCGCACGGTGCGCACGTCCTGGGCCTGTTCAGCACCCCTGCTTGGAACACCCTCGCGCGCGGCGGTGTGCATATCGTGGGGTGGCTCGGGCAGCTGGGCCTCGGTCGCACGCAGGGCGAAGCTAAGTCGCTCAGGCAGGAACTGGATCTCGATCGACTCCGGCGTCAACTCGACGCGCTGGAGGAGCGCGAGGAAGATGCGTCGCTTCTCGGAGGGTGGGCGCCTCTTGAAGTAGTAATGACCTGCCCCTTTGAGCAATGCCCGCCTGATCTTGTCAGCGCAGACGACTTCTGGTCGCGTTTCCTTCGTCAGATGGCCCTGTGCCGCAAATTGGCACGCATTTAGTGGACGAAACACCTTGACGGGGGCCGCTGGAAAGGCGTCAACTAAATTCGCTACGGTGATTCGGTTTGGGACAGGTTCTCGAACGAACCATGATGATCCGGTTGCTGCATTGATGTCCGCTGTTGTGCGCGCTCCTAGTTGCGGGTGTGCCTGAGGCGAACGGGCGGCGACCACCTTCGACACGAGGTTCGAGGATTAGCCTGAACCGGAAAACCGGGGCAGATGCCTGAGGGCATTACGCGAGTCGTACTACGTGACCGAACGTAGTGTGAAATCGTGAATGGAGGGCGCCCTATCGATGAAGCGTCGGACAGCACGACCCAGAAGCCGGTAACGACAGGCCGGCATTAGTCACGGCGACGTGACGAAATAAGTCCACTTCAATGTGGCAATCCTGTGAGGCCCCGCGAACATTGCGGGGCTTTGCGTTTTTAGCGCTGAACGGCCCAGGACACTACAGGAAGCCATGTCGCTACACACCGACAGGCCTCGCTTCGGCGGGTTTTCTTGGCCTGGCGGGTGTCCGCTTTCGGGCCCAAAGCCGTCATTCATGCCGATCGTTAATTAGGGCCTTAGTTCGAGCCCCGGTCGGGGAGTCAACTCGGTACTGCAGGCGCCATATCGTGCGTCGCCAGCGTGACAAGCGCTGATTGATCGAATATTCATGGCGTCTTCAGATGCATCGGGAATCGAGCCGGCGCCGCGGGAGAAGCATGACGCCATTTTCGTCGAGTTCTCGCGCGTGCGGTCTGCCGCAAGCGCCGCACCGAGAGCGCGGCGCCTCGGCCTACTTCTGCGACGGCTGTGACGGCGGGACATAGCCCGCGGCCACATCCGCGCCGCCGCTGAAGAAATATTTCTCCATTTGCTGCACGAGGTAGTCGCGCGCCTTCTTGTCGGCGAGGTTAAGCCGGCTCTCGTTCACCAGCATCTTCTGGTGCTCGAGCCACTGCCTCCATGCCTCCTTCGACACGTTCTCGTAGATGCGCTTGCCGAGTTCGCCCGGATAGGGTGGGAAATCGAGCGCTTCGGCCTCGCACCCAAGCTTGATGCACTTAACCATGCGCGCCATAAACGAACTCCACAGGACGGCGACCGCAGGCACGGCGGCCCGTTCGTTGATTCTACTGCCGCTCGCCAAAATTGCGCCGGTAAGACCCTGAACTGAGCAGAGTCTTTCTCCGCTGGTAACGCGCTTATGATTCCCCTGCGATGATCGCAAAGGAAAACCGAGATGACGGGAAGCGACCAGGGCACGCCGGCGCCGACTGAAATCAAGCTGCACCAGAAATCGCGCGTGCTCGAGATTTCGTTTGCCGACGGCAAGACGTTCAAGCTGCCGTGCGAATTGCTGCGCGTTTATTCGCCCTCCGCGGAAGTGCGCGGCCACGGGCCGGGGCAGGAAGTGCTCCAGGTCGGCAAGACTAACGTCGAGATCACCAGCATCGAGCCGGTCGGCACCTACGCCATCCAGCCGTGCTTCTCCGACGGTCACTCCACCGGCATCTACTCGTGGGACCTGCTCTACGATTACGGCCTGCACCAGGACGAGATGTGGCGCCGCTACCTGAAGCGGCTCGAGCAAGCCGGCGCCAGCCGCGAGCCGCAGCCGGGCTTCGAAGGGCGGCCGAAAGCCAAGTAAGGCCTGTCATGGCCCGCAGGGTCATCCTGATCAACCCCTACGATCTCGGTCGCCAGCCGTTCGCGCTGGCGGAGCCGGCGGCGCTGCTTGAGCGCGCGGGGTTCAGCGTGAGCTGCCTCGACCTGTCGCTGCAGAAGCTCGAAGCCGTCGAGTGGCGCGACGCGGCGCTAGTTGCGATCTACCTCGGCATGCACACGGCCACGCGAATTGCGCTCGAGGCGCTGCCGCGCATCCGCGCGCTCGCACCCGGGGCGCGACTTTGCGTGTACGGGCTCTACGCACCGATGAACGCCGCGCTGCTGCACGCGCGCGGCGTGACCGACGTCATTGGCGGTGAGTTCGAGCCGGCATTGGTCGCCGCCGCACAGCGCGCACGCGACGGCACGGCCGCCGCTATCCCCGCAGCGGTGGTGATCCACCGCGGCAAGGTCGATTTCGCGCTGCCGCAGCGCGCGCACCTGCCGCCGCTCGCGCGCTACGCCCGGCTCGTGCTTCCGGACGGCGGCGAAAGGACCGTCGGTTTTGCCGAAGCGAGCCGTGGCTGCAAGCACTGGTGCCGCCATTGCCCGGTCGTGCCGGTGTACCAAGGGCGCTTTCGCGCGGTGCCAAGCGAGATCGTGCTCGGTGATATACGCCAGCAGGTCGCGCAAGGCGCGCAGCACATTTCGTTCGGCGATCCCGATTTTCTCAACGGCCCGACGCACGCGCTCCGGATCGCGCGCGCGCTGCACGCGGAATTCCCGGCGCTCACCTGGGACGCGACTATCAAGATCCAGCACCTGATCGAGCGCGCCGCGCTTCTGCCGGAGTTCAAGCGCAGCGGCTGTCTTTTCATCACCTCCGCGGCCGAAGCCGTGGATGACCGCATCCTGGAGCTTCTCGCCAAGAACCACACTTGCGCCGATTTCGAGCGCGCGGTGGCGCTGCTGCGCGCGGCGGACATCGCGTTCGCTCCGACGTTCGTCGCCTTCACGCCCTGGACCTCGCTTGAAGGCTACCGCGCGCTGCTCGAAAGCCTGGCGAGGCTCGATCTCGTCGAGAACGTGCCGCCGGTGCAGCTCACCATCCGGCTACTGGTGCCCGCGGGGTCGGAGCTTCTCAAGCTGCCCGGGTTTCGCGACCTGCTCGAGCCCTTCGACGCAAAGCTCCTCGGCTATCCGTGGCGGCACCGCGACCCGCTGGTCGACCGGCTGCAGCAGGCGCTCCAGGACTTTGTCGCGCACGTCGAAACGCAGGCGCTCCCGCGGCGCGAGGTCTTCGCCGCGATCTGGCGCATGGGGCACTCCGCGCTGGGCCAGGCCGCCGAGCCACTGGCCGTGAACAACGCGAGCCGGGCGATTCCGCGGTTGTCCGAACCCTGGTATTGCTGCGCAGAGCCGACCAACCAGCAACTGGCGGTTTTCTGAAGCAACAAGTATTGCTGCTGCTGCCCGCCGCCTCGTATCGCAACGACGCCTTCCGCGCTGCGGCTAAAAAGCTCGACGTCGAAATCATCGCCGCCGCCGACTATTGCCGCCAGCTCGCGCCGCAGTGGGGGCTGCATCCGCTGTTAGCGCTGCCGTTCGATCGGCCGCAGCGCGCGACTGCGCTCGCGCTGCGTCACCTCAGATGCAGGCCCGACGCGGTGCTCGCGGTGGACGATCATGGTGTCGAGCTCGCCGCGCTGCTCAGCCGGAGACTCGGATTGCCGGGTAATCTGGTGCGCAGCGTACGCCTGCTGCGCGACAAACTCGCTTTCCGATCGCTACTGAAGCGCCACAGTATGAACCGCCCGTGGTTCCGGCATTTGCGCTCGGACGCCGACCCGGCGCAGCTTCGCGCGGTGCGGCTTCCCACTGTCATCAAGGCGCGCCGCCTCGCGGCGAGCCGCGGCGTGATTCGCGCCGATAGCCGCTCCGAGCTCGTCCGCGCGGTCGCGCAAGTGCGACGCATTCAAGCAAAAGGCGATCGCGACGCCGCCCGACTTGGGCTGGTGATCGAAGCATTTATTCCCGGCCGCGAGTACGCGCTCGAAGGGCTGCTAGTGAATGGCAGGCTGCGGGTGCTCGCGCTATTCGACAAGCCCGATCTGCTCGACGGCCCGTATTTCGAGGAAACGATCTACGTCACCCCCTCGCATCTGCCACCGCGCGTGCAGCGCGCCGCTGCACGCGACATCGAGCAAGCCTGCCGTCACGCCGGTCTTACGAGCGGACCGGTGCATGCCGAGTTTCGCGTGAACGATCGCGGCATCTGGCTGCTCGAGATCGCGCCACGCTCGATCGGCGGCCTGTGCGGCACGGTGCTCACGCACGCCCTTGGCATGACGCTGGAAGAACTGATCCTGCGCCATGCGCTTGGCCGCGCGCTGCCGGCGCCGCGCCATCGCGCGGCGTGCGGCGTGATGATGATCCCGATCCCCGCGCGCGGTATCTTCGAGCGCCTCGCCGGCCTGGAAGAAGCGCTGGCGGTGAAAGGCATCACCGGCATCCCCATTACTGCCGAGCGCGGGCAAATCGTGGCCCCGCCGCCCGAGGGCAGCGGTTACCTGGGGTTTATTTTTGCGCGCGGACGAGCCGTCAGTTACGTCGAGGCTTCTCTGCGTAACGCACTGAAACGGCTCGACTTCAAAATCAAGCCCGAAGTGCCGTTGCGCACTTTCAGCGCCGCTCGCAAAACCGTGGCCCAATTCGCCTGAGTGGCCGGGGGATCAACCCGCGGCGGAGCGCCGGCCGTAAAGAGGTATGAGATGGATGCTATCGCTTTCGTACAGGAATTGGACGCGTTCAAGGTCGAACGTCTTGCGCCGATTGTCGGAGCGGGCCACACGTCTTTGCTAGATGGGGCCGCCCGGCGATGCGAAGAAGATGCTGCGGGTCGCGTTGGTGAAGCGGGTTTCGTTCTGACGGTCCTTGTCCCGGTGACCGCGGCAGCGGGCATACTAACTTCTGAATCCGGAATTCTATGATTAAGGAATCAAGCTACCTGGGCCGCTGGTGGCACACTCTGGACGATGGCAGGGCGCAGTGCGACCTGTGCCCGCGGGACTGCAAGCTGCACGAAGGCCAGCGCGGCATGTGCTTCGTGCGCAAGATGGAAGGCGGCAGGATGGTGCTCACCACCTACGGCCGCTCCTCGGGCTTCTGCGTCGACCCGGTCGAGAAAAAGCCGCTCAACCAGTTCTACCCGGGAACCAGCATCCTTTCTTTCGGCACCGCGGGCTGCAATCTCGCCTGCAAGTTCTGCCAGAACTGGGACATCTCCAAGTCGCGCGACATCGACAAGCTCGGCGCCGAGGCATCGCCCGAAATGATCGCCGAGGCGGCGCTCAAGCTCGACTGTAAGTCGGTGGCGTTCACGTACAACGACCCGGTGATCTTCGCCGAATACGCGATGGACATCGCCGACGCCTGCCGCGCGCAGGGCGTGCAGGCGGTAGCCGTGACCGCCGGCTACATCCACGACGCCCCACGGCGCGAGTTCTACGCCAAGATGGACGCGGCGAACGTCGATCTGAAGGGCTTCACCGATGAGTTCTATTACAGAATCTGCGGCGGCAAGCTGCAGCCGGTGCTCGACACGCTGGTGTATCTCAAGCAGGAGACCGACGTTTGGTTCGAGATCACGACCCTGCTGATTCCCGGTAAGAACGACTCTGACGCCGAGATCGAGGCCGAGTGCAAATGGATCGCGAAGCACCTAGGGCTCGAGGTGCCGCTGCACTTCACGGCGTTCCACCCGGACTGGAAGATGACCGACATCGGGCCAACGCCGCCCGCGACGCTCAGGCGCGCGCGGGAAATCGCGCAGCTAGCCGGATTGAAGTATGTGTACACCGGGAACGTGCACGATGAGGAAGGCGGCACCACCTACTGCCCGTCGTGCGAAGAGGCGCTGGTGGTGCGCGACTGGTACAACATCGGCGCTTACCACCTCACAGAGGCGGGCGCATGCAAATTCTGCGGCGCATCGATCGCCGGCCGCTACCAGAAATTCGGCAAGCCGTTCGGCGCGCGCCGTATTCCGGTGACCCTGCAAAGGGCGGCGTGAGGGCGCTCGCGTTCGTGCTGCCGTGTGCGTTCGCCGCGCCGGCGTCGGCGCGGCAGGCGCCCAGCTGGGAAGACTGATCGTAAAAGCGGTATTAGCGACATGATCTCGCAAAACCGGATGGCTTCACGGCCGGAGGCTTCACTCCTGCAATCTCTCCAGGATCCGCAGGACCTGGGGTTGATCCCCATGGTGATCGAGCAGAGCGGCCGGGGCGAGCGCGCCTACGACATCTATTCGCGGCTGCTGAAGGAGCGGGTCGTGTTCCTAGTCGGCCCGGTCGACGAGTTCTCGGCCAACCTGATCATCGCGCAGCTGCTCTACCTCGAGTCGGAAAACCCCGACAAGGACATCTTCTTCTACATCGATTCTGCCGGTGGGTCGGTATCGGCAGGCCTCGCCATCTACGACACCATGCAATTCGTTAAGCCCGAGGTTTCGACGCTGTGTGTCGGGCAGGCCGCAAGCATCGGGGCGCTCATGCTGTGCGCCGGGGCTAAGGGCAAGCGCGAGTGCCTGCCGAATTCGCGCGTCCTGATCCACCAGCCGATGGGCGGGTTCCAGGGCCAGGCCTCCGACATCGAGATTCACGCCAAGGAAATCCTGTATCTGCGCGCGAAGCTGAACGCGATCATGGCCAAGCACACCGGCCAGGACGAGTCTAGGATCGCGCGCGACAGCGATCGCGACAAATTCTTTTCCGCGGAAGAAGCGCGGCAATATGGTCTTGTCGACCAGGTGCTGACTTCGCGTTCGGAGGTAGCCACATGAGCCGATCGAACAGGGTGCCCCGGTTCTGCGGGGATTGCCAAGTTCGGCTGGCCCTGACCCGCTCCCATGTGCGCGTGCGCTTACCTCGCATCGACACATCTTGGAACCACTACGTCAGTACAGTCTAAGAAATTCCCTGTTTTCCCTCGAAAATTCCCTGATACGCCGAAATAAATTCCCTGTTCCAGAAGCACCTAATTTCGTGGACAGGGCTTAGGTCGAGAGCGTCTCTCGAGTGAAAACGCGACCATTGGTGGTACGCGGGGCGGCCATGAAGCTCGAAAATCCCCTGTTAAATTCCCTGTAACAGGGAATTTACTGTGGAGACGAGTTCGCCTTAGACTGCCCCCACCGCCACAAACCCTCTGGCGAACCCGCTGAAGCTTCTCCCGGGCTCGCGCCGCCCATCGACTTCCTAAAATATCCGCGCGGCTGATCCGTCTACACAGGCACGGATGTACACGCTGCGTGCCGATTCGACGAGCGCCGAGCTGGAGCAGCGAATCTCCGCGCAGATCGCGCGCGAGCAGGGTCGCCTGCGCAGCTTCATACGCAGGCGGGTGGCGGACCCGGGCGACGTCGAGGACATTCTGCAGGACGTCTTCTCCGAGCTCGTTGAGTCGTACCGGATCATGAAGCCGGTGGAGCAGGTCGGCGCCTGGCTGTTCCGCGTGGCGAGAAATCGCATCACGGATCTCTTCCGCAGAAAGAAAGCCCGGGCGCTGAGCGATCTCGCGGCCGCGGCGGACGCCGACGGAGCGCGCAGCGTCGAAGAGTTGCTGCCATCGATGGAGGCCGGTCCGGAAGCCGCTTACGCGCGCAGCGTGCTGCTCGAGGAGCTGCAGGCGGCGCTGAACGAGCTTCCCGAGCCCCAGCGGGAGGTTTTCATTGCGCACGAATTCGAGGGCCGCAGCTTCAAGGAGCTGGCGGCAGAGACCGGCCTGAGCGTCAACACTCTGCTTTCGCGCAAACGCTATGCGGTGCTCCATCTGCGCGAGCGGCTGCAGGCCATTTATGAGGATTTTGGTTGAACAGGTGACAAGATGAATCGATACTGGATCGCAAGAGGGTTAAAGATCGCGTCCTTCGTGGTGCTTGTGGCCGCAGCGGTCAGCTTCGCCGTCATGGGCCTATGGAACTGGCTGATGCCGCCGCTCTTCGGATGGCGCGAGATCGGCTTCTGGCAGGCTCTAGGGCTATTGATTCTGAGTCGGCTTCTGGTCGGCGGATGGCGCGGCCGGCCAGGCTACGGCATGTACTGGCGCCACCGCATGGCCGCGCGCTGGGAGCGGATGACGCCCGAGGAGCGCGAGAAGTTCCGGCAGGGTATGAGAGCTAGCTGTGGCCATTTCGGTCCACCGTCGACCGACGCGAAGGCGTGAGTGCGAATTAAAGACCTGAGCGTTCCCTGCGATGTCCGCGCAGTCGCTTGGCCTATCAATGGTCGGGAAGACTGTCCTTATCACCGGGGCCAATAGCGGCGTCGGCCTTGTCTCGGCGCGCGTGCTTGCCGAACGTGGCGCGAGAGTGATCATGGTGTGTCGCGAGGAGGGTCGCGGCAGCGCGGCGCGCGATGAAACAGCGCGGCTCGCGGGCGGCGAGCCGCCGGTGCTGCTGATCGCCGATCTCGCCTCGCAGGCCGCGATCCGTAATTTGGCCAAAGAAGTCACGGCGCGATTTGGACGCATCGACGTGCTCATGAACAACGCCGGCGCCATCTTCGCGCGTCGCGAATTGACCGCTGACGGCATCGAAAAGACCTTCGCCATCAATCACCTCGCTCCCTTTCTGCTGACGCATCTGCTGCTCGATCTCGTGCGCGCGGCGCCAGCGGGGCGGATCGTCACCGTGGCCTCCCAGGCTTATAGCTCGACACTCGATTTCGCCAATCTACAAAGCGAGAAAGGGCACCATCCACTCGCAGCTCATTTTCGGTCGAAACTGGAAAACATTCTCTTCACTTATGAGCTGGCGCGGCGCCTGGAGGGCAGCGATGTCACGGCGAATTGCGTCAGCCCGGGCCCGACGGTCACGCAATTCGGCGACGATTTGCGCGGCATGCCGGGGCTGTTTTTCCGGATCGTGAAGCGGATTCCGTTCCCGCTGCAAAGCGCCGAGAAGGGGGCCGAGACGCAAATCCACCTCGCATCCTCGCCCGATGTCGCGGCGCTTTCGGGTGGCTTCTTCCTGAAAGGGCGCCAAAGGGCAACCAAGGCGATCACCCGTGACCGTCAGGTGGCCGCCCGACTCTGGAGGATCAGCGAGGAACTCTGCGGCCTGACTGCGTCAAGCGCCGCAGCTTAACAAGCGGAGCCGATAGCGTCCCGTAGACGAAAGACTTCGTCTGCGCTGCCCAATGTCATCGCTGGAGTCCCGCGGAGAGGAGTTCTCATTAGTCCGCCACGGCGTCCTGCCCTAGCAATCGCTTAATCCCCGCGAGCTCGTGCCAGCCAGCTTGCCATTTTTGCTGGCACAAAACGCAGTGGAGCCCTATGGGTTCTCCGCTGTGGACATTGCGCATCAACTGCGTGCGCGAGCATGTCTGCGCCGACAAGGTGCCACATTGAGGGCACCTGGCAAGGAAATGTACGTTCTTGGATCTCGCCATTTACGCGTGAACGGACGA
>JACXTT010010006.1_pt1 | contig 12858 bp, 13 predicted proteins | sample 9270951 | NCBI WGS metagenome assembly JACXTT01 (sample SAMN15532306, study PRJNA645909) | rock metagenome | isolation source: weathered quartz diorite | place: Puerto Rico | collected 2017-06-21 | reverse complement strand
GCGGGGAATGCATGGACCTCAATCCGGCCTACCTCAAGTTCACGGCCACCGGGCTTCCCTGGGTGATGCTCAAATCGATGGTCTCCCTCGACGGCCGCGTTGCGAGCGACGCCGGGGAATCCCGGGGGTTGGGGGGCGACGCCGAGCAGAGGCTCTGTCACAGGCTTCGTGCCGAGCACGACGCGGTGCTCGTCGGCATCGGCACGGTGCTCCTCGACGATCCGGCGCTGACGGTGAGGCTTTGGGGAGGGAGGAATCCCCTCAGGGTGGTGCTCGATTCCCGTCTCCGCATTCCGCTCGGGTCGAGGCTCGTCCGCTCGGCCGAGTCGACGCCCCTTCGGATCGCCACGGTCTCTCAGGATCGCGACGCCGCCGATGCGCTGACGGAGCGCGGCGCGGGCGTGTGGCGCTTCGAGCCTGACGGGACGGGGAGAGTGCCTCTTCGCGCGCTCTTTCGGCGCCTCGCCGACGAGGGAAAGCTCTCCCTGCTTGTCGAGGGGGGACCGACCGTGCACAGCGCGATCCTCCGCGAGCGGCTCGCCGACTGGGTCGCGGTCGGAATCGCGCCTCGGATCCTGGGAGGGAACAACGCCCCGACCTGGACGCGGGATCTCGGCCGCGCGCGCCTCGAAGAGGCGATCGAGGTGGGCTCGCTCGTGACGCGCCGCGTGGGACGCGATCTCTGGATCGAAGGCGCCTTGAGGTCCGGTCACGATGTTTAGCGGCATCGTCGAGCGTGTGGGTCGCGTCGAAGCGATCGGTCCCGTCGGCTCCGCCGGGGCGCGCGGCTCGGGAGCCGTCCGGGTCGAGATCCGGGCCGAATTTCCGGAACCGCCCGATCCGGGCGCGAGCGTCGCCGTGAACGGGGTCTGTCTCACGGTGGAGCAGGCGTGCGGGGATCGGATCCACGCGACCGCCGTCCCCGAAACGCTCCGTGCCACCACGCTTGGGAAGCTTGTCCCGGGCGCGAGGGTGAATCTGGAACGGGCGCTCCGGGTGGGGGACGAGATCGGAGGGCACTGGGTTTCCGGGCACGTAGACGCCCGGACCAGGGTCGCCTCCGTTCGAAGGTTGGGGACCGACGTCCTCGTATCGGTCGAGATCCCCGACCCGCTCTCCCCGTACGTGGCGGTGAGGGGATCGCTCGCGCTCGATGGCGTGAGCCTGACCGTCGCGGCCTGGGAGGGATCGCGCGCGGTGGTGGCCCTGGTGCCGTACACACTCGAGCACACGATCGCATCGGAATACGAAGAGGGAACCGAAGTGAACCTGGAAGTGGATCTCCTGGCACGATATCTGGAACGCCTCGCCACAGCGCGCGGAATGCTCGCGCCGCCCTCGGGCATCGCGGCGAAGGGCGGCCGCGCATGAAGAATCTCGAAGCATTCTCCGGCATCGGGGAGGGGCTCCAGGCCATCCGCGCCGGGAAGATGGTCGTGGTGGTGGACGACGAGGACCGTGAGAACGAAGGGGACTTCGTGATGGCGGCGGAGAAGGCCACGGCCGAGGACGTGAACTTCATGGCGCGCGAGGCGCGCGGCCTGATCTGTGTCTCGATGCCCGGATGCCGTCTCACGGCCCTTGGGCTCTCCCTCATGGCTCCGGTGAACACGGCGCGGTACGCGACCCCGTTCACGGTCTCGGTCGATCTCCTTCGCGGCACGACGTCGGGCTCCTCCGCGCACGACCGCGCGCTCACGATCCGCGCGCTCGCGGACCCGAAGACCAAGCCCGAGGACCTCGCGCGTCCCGGACATGTGTTCCCGCTTCGCGCCGCCGACGAGGGTGTGCTCCGGCGTCCCGGGCACACCGAGGCCGCCCTGGATCTGGTGCGCCTCGCGGGCCTCCAGCCCGCCGGGCTCCTCTGCGAGATCCTCGCCCCGGACGGAACGATGGCGAGCGGGCGCGAGCTCATGAAGCTGGCAAGACGGCACAAGCTCGCGATCGTCACGATCCGGGATCTGATCCGATACCGCTACCTGAACGAGCGGCTCATCAAGCGCGTGGCCTCTTCGCGCCTTCCCACCCGGTTCGGCACCTTCCGCGTGCTCGTCTACGAGAGCCTGGTCGACGGACATCACCACGTCGCCCTCGTGAAGGGGTCAGCGGGGAAAGGCGCCCGGCTCGTGCGCGTACACTCCCAGTGTCTGACCGGAGATGTCTTCGGTTCGCAGCGCTGCGACTGCGGCGAGCAGCTGGAGGCGGCGCTCCAGCGCATCGACCGCGAAGGGGCGGGAGCGTTCCTGTACCTCCGCCAGGAGGGGCGCGGCATCGGGCTCGCGAACAAGCTTCGCGCCTACGAGCTTCAAGACCTGGGGCTCGACACGGTGGAGGCCAATCTCAAGCTGGGCTTCGCGCCGGACCTCCGCGATTACGGAGTGGCAGCGCAGATCCTGCGCGACCTCCGCTATTCGAAGGTGCGGCTCCTCACCAACAATCCTCGGAAGATCCTGGCGCTCCGCGAGTACGGGATCGACGTCGTGGCCCGCGAGCCGCTGGAGATCACGCCCAACGTCTCGAACGCGCGCTACCTCGCGACGAAGCGGGACCGCCTGGGGCATCTCCTGAGCGATCCCCTCGCCGCGGCCGGGCACGCGACGCGCGGAAACGGGAAGAGAGGCTACCGCTCGTGAGCCGAGCGCGCACCGCTCCCGCCAGCCCTTCGAATCCGCGCCGCCGGGGAGCGCCCGGAAACGCGTCGGTGCCCGTCGGAACCGCCGGCGAGGCTCCGCGCGTGCTCGAGGGGACGCTCGAGGGCCAAGGGCTGCGGATCGCGGTGCTGCTTTCGCGCTTCAACGAGCGGGTGGGCAACCGGCTTCTCGAAGGCGCGCTCCTGGCACTCCGGGAACGCGGCGTGCGCGAGCGGGATATCCTGGTGGTCAAGGTGCCCGGAGCCTTCGAGCTTCCTGCCGTGGCCCGGCGGCTCGCAGGCTCCAGGCGTCACGACGCGATCGTCTGCCTGGGAGCGGTCGTGCGCGGCGAGACGCCACATTTCGAATACGTCGCCGGCGAGGCCTCGCGCGGTATCGCCCGGACCTCCTACGAGAGCGGCGTTCCGGTGCTCTTCGGAGTGCTCACGACGGATACGGAGGAGCAGGCGCTGGAGCGCGCGGGCGGAATGCACGGGAACAAAGGGGCCGAAGCGGCCGAGGGCGCGATCGAGATGGCTCGCCTCGTTCGCGCGCTCGGGAAGCGGGGGACGCGTTGACCCGCAGGCGTGAGGCCCGCGAGCTGGCGTTCCGCGCCGCCTATCAGGCCGACGTCACCGGGGACCCGGTCGAGCGCTGCTATCAGGAGATCCTCGAGGACCTGGAGGAGGCCGCCGACCCCCAGACGCGGGACTTCGCGGGCTCGCTCGTATCGACGCTCGCGCGCCATCAACCCGAAATCGACGCGGTCGTCTCGCGCATCGCCAAGAACTGGTCGCTCTCGCGCATGGCGGCCACCGACCGGTCGGTCATCCGGCTCGCCGCCGCGGAGCTTCTCTATCACTCCGAGGTGCCGGTACGGGTTGCGCTTGACGAGGCGATCGAAATCGCGAAGAAATACGGCATGGAAACGTCCGGCGCCTTCGTGAACGGCATCCTGGACCGGCTCGCCCACGACGTGCGTCCTCCTGGATGAGAACGGCGCTCCTCTCCGACGTACACGCGAACCTCGAAGCCCTGGAGGCGGTCCTCCAAGCCGTGGACGTGCGAGGCGCGGACCGGATCCTGTGCCTGGGGGACGCGGTCGGCTACGGCGGCAGCCCGAACGAGTGTCTGAACCTGATCCGCAAGCGCTGCCAGCTGGTGCTTCTGGGGAATCATGACGCGGCCGCGAGCGGGGGCTCCGAGATCTCGCGCTTCAATCCCAACGCCAAGGCCGCCGCGCTCTGGACTTCGAAGGTGCTCACGCCCCAGAACCGCGACTACCTGCGCGGGCTCATGCTCTCGCAGCGCCGGGAGCCCTACCTGTTCGTGCATGCCTCCCCGGCAGCGCCGCGGGACTGGGAATACATCTTCGACCGGTTCGACGCGGAGCCTCAGTTCCAGTTCTTCACGGAGCACGCGTGCTTCATCGGACACACGCACCAGCCCGCGATCTTCGAGCGCACCGCCGCGGGATGCGAGTCCCTGCCGCCGACCTCGCTCCGCTTCGACCCGGTCCGCCGCTACATCGTGAACGTGGGCAGCGTCGGGCAGCCGCGCGACCACGATCCGCGCGCCTGCGTCGTGTTCCTCGAGGAGCCCCAGGGCACGGTCGATTTCGTGCGCGTGCCGTACGACATCGAGGCGGCGCAGGAGAAGATCCGGCTCCAGAACCTTCCGCCGGTGCTGGCCGCGCGCCTGGCCGCCGGAGAGTAACCCTTGCGTCAGTCCACCGAAGCCCACTGGACGCGCTTCTGGCGCGAGCGCGCGGAGATCGAGGACGTCTATCCCACCGAGGGGCGCGTGGTCGAGGAGATCCTCGCGGCCACGCCGGTTCAGGGGCAGCGCGTGCTCGAGGTGGGCGCGGGCTCGGGACGCGACAGCGTCACGCTCGCGCAAGCCGGCGCGATGGCGGTGCTGCTCGACTACTCCATGGCCTCCTTGCTCGTATCGCGCGGGGTCGCCGGGCGCGCGGGGCAGCGTGTGCACCTGGTCCGCGCCGACGCGCTCCGGATGCCGTTCCGCGACGGGGCGTTTCGGGTGGTCTTTCACCAGGGGCTCCTCGAGCACTTCCGGGATCCGCTGCCGCTCCTCCACGAGAACGTCCGCGCGCTGGAGCCCGAGGGAACCCTCCTGGTGGACGTGCCGCAGCGATTTCATCTCTATACCGTGCTGAAGCATTTCCTCATCGCGCTCGGGAAGTGGTTCGCGGGCTGGGAGACCGAGTTCACGATCGGCGAGCTGGAATCGCTCATGGGCCGCGCCGGCATCCGCGTGACGCGCCGCTACGGGAGCTGGATGGTCCCGGGGCTCTTCTACCGATCGCTCCGGGTCGTTCTCCTCAAGTCGCGCGTCGCGCGCCTGCCTCTCTACCCGCCGCCCGTGCCGGTGCTCTCCCGCCTCATGGCCCTGGCCCGCGCACGCTTGCGCCGGAGTCGCGTCGCCTATTACACCTATTTCGTGATCGGCGCGCTCGGGCGAAAAGAACCGGCGAATTCTCCTGGCTCCGGTGGTTCCACGGGGTGAAGCTTCTCGCCTTCAACTGGAGGGACCCACGGCACCCCGAGGCGGGCGGCGCCGAGGTCCATCTCGCCGAGATCCTGACCCGCGCGGTGCGGGACGGCGATCAGGTGACCTGGCTCGCGGAGGCCTTTCCCGGCGCCGGCCCCGAGGAGGAAGTCCGGGGCATGCGCGTGCTCCGCGCGGGGTCGTGGTACAATGCGCATCTTGCTCTGGCCCAGATGTATCGGCGAAAGCTTCGAGGGGAGCGATTTGATCTCGTCCTGGAAGACATCAACAAGGTTCCCTTCTTCACGCCCTGCTACGTCCGCGATCCCGTGCTCGCCGTGGTGCCGCATCTCTTCGGCTCCACTGTGTTCCAGGAGGCTTCGCCGGTCCTGGGCGCCCTGGTGCGGGCCCACGAGAGCTTGATTCCCTTCGTGTACCGCGGCGTCCCGTTTCTCGCCATCTCGGAGAGCACCCGGAGCGATCTCGAGGCCCGCGGAATTCCGCGCGGGCGGATCGACGTCGTGCGCTGCGGGCTGGATCACCATGCCTACCTCGTCACGGTGCCGCCGGAGGCGCGCACGCAACCGGTCGTGGTCTTTGTGGGCCGGCTCCGCAAGTACAAAGGGGCCCAGCACGTCATCCGCGCGTTTCCGCGCGTGCTGGAGCGCGTTCCCGAAGCGAGGCTCCGGATCGTGGGGGACGGCCCCTACCGGGAGACGCTCTTCAGGCTCGCGGGCTCGCTCGAGATCCAGGGACGGGTGGAGTTCCTGGGCGCTCTCGGGCAAGAGGAGAAGGTGGAGGTCTTGAATCAAGCGCTCGTGTGCACCGCGCCCTCGCCCAAGGAGGGTTGGGGGCTCACGGTGATCGAGGCGAACGCGTGCGGCACGCCCGTCGTGGCGAGCCGGAGCCCGGGGTTGGTCGAGTCCGTCCGGGATCGGGACACGGGGCTCCTCGTGCCCCACGGCGACACGCGCGCGCTCGCCGACGCGATCGTGTCCCTGATCGAGGATCGGCCCCGGAGGCTCAGGATGGTGGAGGCGGCGGTGCGCTGGGCCAGGAGCTTCACGTGGGAGGGCTGCTACACGGAGAGCCGCGCCGTGATCGAGCGGGCGGCGCGAGCGGGCGGCGCGTGAGCGGGCTGTCGCAGTTGAACGACGGGGCGCGCGCGAGCGACAGGTCGCGGTCGGGCATGTTCGGAAAGCTCAAGGTGCCGCTCATCGGACTCAAGATTCTCCTCAGCGTCCTCCTCTTTGCCTACGTGATCGCGAAGGTCTCGCCCAGGAGCGTCTGGGGGACGATGCGCGCCGCCAATCCGAGCCTTCTCGTGATGGCGGCTTCGCTCTTCCTTCTCTCGAGCCTCATCGGGAGCTGGCTCTGGGCGAGGCTCCTCCGCGCGCAGGGGGTGGCGATCCCGTATCCCAAGGCGGCGTCCTATTATTTCGTAGGGCTCTTCTTCAACAATTTCCTGCCGTCGAACATCGGCGGTGACATCGCGCGTATCAGCGACGCTTCCAAGCACGCGGACCGGGTGAGCTCGGTGTTCTCGGCCACGCTCATGGACCGGTTGATCGGCGTGGTGGCGATCGGATTCCTGGCGCTCGTCGCCTCGATTGCGGCGCTCGACCGCGTGCACCTGCACGCCCTCTACGCGGCCACTCTGATCGTGTTCCTCATCGCCGTTGCGCTCTTCCTGAGCATCTTCCACCGGGGAATCTTGAAATCGTTCGAGCGTCCCTTCCACGCCATCGGGGCTCGGAAGGTGGAGCGTGGGATCGCGCGGCTCATGGACGACCTCCACGGCTTTCGGAGCCAGGGAGGAGCGCTGGCTCAGGCGTACGTCGCCTCCACGATGGTCCAGGTCAGCCGCATCTACGTTCACTATCTCGTGGGGCTGGCGCTGGGCGTGCGCCTCTCGCTCGCGTACTACTTCCTCTTCGTCCCGATCCTGGCGGCGCTCATCTCGCTTCCGATCTCGCTCAACGGAATCGGCGTGCGCGAGGGGGCGGCGGTCGTCCTCTTCCGCATGGCGGGGCTGACCCGGGAGCAGGCCTTCAGCATTCCCTTCCTCACCTACGTGATCTCGGTGCTGATCAGCCTCCTCGGAGGGCTCATCTTCGTCTCGCGGACCCCCAGGAGGGCCATCGGAAGACACCTCGAGCGGCGGAGGCTCGAGCGCTCCGGCGAGCGGACCCCCGCACCCAGGGAGGGACGCGCATGAACGCGGATCGCCAGCACAAGTTCGCGACGGCCCTCTCCTTCCTCGTTCCGCTCCTCGTGTACGTGAAGACGCTCACGGTGACCGTCCCCTTCTGGGATTCCGGGGAGTTCATCGCGACCTCCAACATCCTCGGGCTGCCCCATCCGCCCGGGTCTCCCGTGTACACGATGATCGGGCGCATCGTGAGTCTGATTCCGCTCGGGTCCACGGCGTGGCGGGTCAATTTCATGAGCGCCTTCTTCTCCGCGCTCTCGTGCCTTCTCACCTTCCTGGTCGTGTCGCGCGCGCTCCAGCGTGGGTGGGGGAACGGGAACCTGAAGCCCGCGACCGCCCTGGCCTGCGACGTCGGCGGCCTCGCGGCAGCGTTCTTCATGGGCTTCTCGAATGCCTTCTGGGACAACGGCATCGAGGCCGAGGTCTACGCGTTCTCGGTGTTCCTGATCATGCTCTGCGCCTGGCTTGCGTTCCGATGGTGGGATCACGTGGGGGAGCATCGGAACGACAGGCTCCTGGTCCTGATCGCGTACATCCTTGCCGTTTCGACGGCCGTCCACCTGAACACCATCCTCGTCGGGCCTGGCCTTCTCGTCCTCCTCTGGATCCTCCGGCCGAGCTTTTTCTCCACCGGTCGCTTCTGGTTCGCCGCGACCATCCTGGTCGGGTTCGTGTTCTTCATTTGGCTGAACGACGTCTCCGAAGAGATCAACGTGCCTGCCCCCATCGTGATCGGGATCTTCCTCACGATCTGCGTTGTCTGGTACGTGAACCGGAAGGGCCTCGTCCGGAACAACCTGCCCACCTGGTGGGCGCTGGCGACGGTGGTAGGGTTCACGGTGCAGCTCTTCCTGCTCCTACGGAGCCAGCAGCATCCCGCCATCAACGAGGGCGCGCCGGAGACATTCCAGACCTGGAAGGACTACCTGCTGCGCAAGCAGTATGGGCCCTCGAGCCCGTTCGAGCGGCGCGCGGACGTCTGGTTCCAGATCGACCACATGTACCTGCGCTATGTCGGGCAGCAGTTCGTTCTGACGCAAGGATTCGGCCCGTTCGGTCCCGATTCCTTCTGGGTCATCGCGGTGAACTCGATTCCGTACCTTCTCCTCGCCATCGGCGCCTGGTGGAACTGGAAGCGGGACCAGAGGACGTTCTGGTTCTTCCTCGTGCAAAACGTCGTGATGGGGCCCGCGCTCATCTTCTATCTCAACTTCACGGATCATGAGGTGCGCGAGCGCGACTACTTCTTCACGAACTCCTACATGTTTCTCTCCATGTGGATGGGCATGGGGGCCGGCGCGCTGCTGGAGTGGATCGCGCGCGCGCTGGAGCCGGGCCGCGTGCGGATCCCCGCAATCGTGCCCGGGACGGCGAAGCTGATCGCATCTCCGCCCACCGCGGCATCGGGGCAGGCGGCGGAGCGGCGCGTTGCGACCGATTCCGGCGCGGCACCCGCAGGGGAGCGCGCCGAACTCTGGATCGCGGCACTGGCCCTGATCGGGATCTCGCTCCTGCCCATGAAGGAAGGCTGGTACGAGCACGACCGGTCGGGCTTCTGGATCGCGCACGACTATGCCTACAACATGCTGCAGCCGCTCGCGCCCCACGCGATCGTCATCACGAACGGGGACAACGACACGTTCCCGCTCTGGTACATCCAGGAGGTGGAGAAGGTCCGGAAGGACGTGCGGGTCGTGAATCTGAGCCTTCTCAACACCTCGTGGTACATCAAGCAGCTCCGCGATCAAGAGCCCAAGGTTCCGTTCACCTTCACCGACGCGCAGCTCGATCAGATCCAGCCGTACCAGGACGAGAAGACCGGCAAGATCGTCTGGGTGAAGGATCAGGCTGTCGCGGACATGGTGAAGACGAACGGCTGGAAGAAACCAATCTACATGGCGGTCACGGTGCCGGAGCAGCTGGGACTCGACAAGAACCAGATCCTGGAAGGGCTGGTGTTCCGGATCAGTCCCACGCCGATCGGGGACCACGTGGTGGACGTGAACAAGACCCTGAACAACCTCTACCACGTGTTCCGCTACGGCGGGCTCCTGGACAAGAATCGTGACTACGACCGCAGCGTCTACAAGGACGACAACGCGTACAAGCTGGTCCAGAACTACAGCGCGGCGCACGTTCAGGTCGCCTATCAGCTCCAGCAGGAGGGGCGGTCGAAAGAAGCGCTCAATATCCTACGCGACGCGGTCAAGATGACGCCGGACTTCCCGGGTCTCCTGGAATATCTCGGCAAATCGTACCAGGACATCGGCGACACGGTGAACGCGGAGCGCATCTTCGCCGACGCGCTGAAGCGTTTCCCCAACTCAGCCGAGTTCCACTACCACCTCGGCGTGATCCACTGGCAGCGGGGCCACAAGCTCGAAAACCCAACGCTGATCGAGCAGGGCCTGAACGAGCTTCGCCGCGCGTGCGCGCTCGACCAGCGTTACTTCGACTGGTTCGGGGCGCTATTCAGCGCGCTCTGGCTCGAGGGGCGAAAGGAGGAGGGCGTGGACGTGCTCCGCACCTGGGCGCGCGCGCACCCGGAGGATCCGCAGGGCGCCGCGTGGCTCAAGGCATACGAGGACTCGATTCGCATCACCTCCGCCCCCAGCACCGGCGCGAGGACTCGCGCGACCCGCGGAGCCCGCTGAGGGTCGGTGCGCGCGCTCGTCACGGGCGTCGCCGGCTTCCTGGGATCGACGGTCGCGGAGGCGCTCCGCGCGGCAGGATTCGACGTCGTAGGGGTGGATGCGTTCACGCCCAACTACGACCCCTCGGTGAAGCGCGCGAACGTGGGGAGCTTGCTGCGCGATCCGGGATTCCGGTTCGTGGAAGCGGACCTGCGCATGGCCGACCTGGCCCCGCTTCTCGTGGGCGTGACCCACGTGGCCCATCTGGCAGCGCTTCCGGGCGTGCGGTCGAGCTGGGGGGATTCCTTTCGTGACTACGCCGAGCACAACGTGTACGCGACCCAGCGGCTCCTGCACGCATGCCGCGACCGCGGCCTCGCGCGCGTCTCGGTGGCGTCCAGCTCGTCGGTGTACGGGAGCGCGCGGCGGGCTCCGACGCCGGAGGATGAGCCGAGGATGCCGATCTCGCCCTATGGCGTGACGAAGCTCGCGACGGAGGCGCTGGTTCACGCCTACCGCTCGCAACACGCGGTTCCGGCGGTCGCGCTCCGCTACTTCACGGTGTACGGGCCACGCCAGCGCCCCGACATGGGCATCCATCGCTTCTTCGAGGCGGGCCGTCGTGGGGAGCTGGTCACGATCTACGGGGACGGGCACCAGACGCGGGACTTCACCTTCGTGGAAGACGCGGTGGCCGCCACCGTGGCGAGCCTGACCCTTCCCGCGCCCGAATTCGCATACAATGTCGGTGGCGGTCACCAGGTGACGCTCCGGGATCTCCTGGATCTCATCGAGCCGCTCGTGGGACGGAAGCTCGAGCGGCGATTCGTCGAGCCCGAGCGTGGGGATCCGCGGGACACCTCGGCCGACACCAGGCTCGCCAGGCGCGATCTCGGATACGAGCCGCTCACCTCACTGGAACGGGGGCTTGCCCTGCAATGGGAATGGCAGCGGAAGACGTGATGGAGGGGCCGCCTCTGCGCGCGACACCCGCCGCACTGGATCTCACGGTGCTGGTTCCGGTCTACAACGAGTCTGAAAATCTGAAACCCCTCCTGGAGAAGCTCACGACCGACCTCGCGGCGCTGCGGAAGAGCTACGAGATTCTCGTGGTGGACGACGGCTCGAGTGACGACACCTTGGCACGGCTCCGGGAGTTGCACCGGACCGTTCCGAATCTCCGGGCCATCATCTTCCGACGGAACTACGGCAAGTCTGCCGCGCTCTCGGTCGGCTTCCGGTCCGCACGCGGACGGGTGCTCGTGACGATGGACGGCGACCTCCAGGACGATTCCGCGGAGATCGGTCCCCTCATCGCGAAGCTGGACGAAGGATACGACCTGGTCTCGGGCTGGAAGCAGAAGCGGCAGGATCCCGTCACGAAGACCGTGCCCTCGAAGCTCTTCAACGCCGTGACCTCCTCGATGACCGGCGTGAAGCTCCACGACATGAATTGCGGGCTCAAGGCCTATCGCGCCGAAGTGGTGCGGTCCTTGAGCCTTCGCGGCGAGCTCCACCGGTTCATCCCGGTGCTGGCCCATTGGAACGGGTGCCAGGGGGGAGAGTGTGACACCGGGCACAACCACGGTCTTCAGGGGAAGACCAAGTTCGGCGCGCGGCGCTTCCTGAACGGTTTCCTGGATCTCCTCACGGTCATGTTCCTCACGAGGTTCTCGAGGCGGCCCTCCACCTCTTCGGGAGGGTCGGCGTCTTCATCACGCTCGTGGGCGCCGCGATCACCATCGGCTTTTCCTGGCGCTGGGTGCTCGGCGAGGGGCTGAGGCTTCGTCCGGCGCTCCTCTTCGGGGCCGTGCTCGTGATCCTCGGGATCCAGTTCATCTCGATGGGGTTCCTGGGCGAGCTCATCGCGAGCACGCGCAGCCACGAGCCGGACTACGCGATCCGGGAGCGGCTCTAGTCCCCTGCGGGGAAGAGAGGAGCCTTGAAGGCCGCGATCCTGGGACCCACCTACCCTCACCGGGGCGGGATCGCGCACTACACCACGCTTCTCGGGCAGGCGCTCGCGAAGCGGCACGAGCTTTCGATGATCTCCTTCCGAAGGCTCTATCCCGGGCTCCTCTTTCCGGGCACCACGCAGTTCGACGCGAGCCGCGATGCCCTCGAGCCCCCGGTCTCTCCGGAGCCGATCCTGGACAGCCTGAACCTCTTTTCCTGGCTCCAGGCCGGCGCGCGTCTCCGTGCGCTCCGGCCCGACTTCCTCGTCGTTCCGTGGTGGCATCCCTTCTTCGGTCCGTCTCTCGGAACCGCGGCGCGCGGGGCGCGCGCCCGCGACGGAAGCGCGCGGTATGGGAACGAGGCGCGCAGGAAACCCGCGAGGATCTTCCTTTGCCACAACGTGACGCCGCACGAGGGCACGCCGCTCGATCGGATGCTCACGCTCTACGGCCTGGGGGGAGCGGACGCCTTCCTGGTGCACGCGCGCTCGGAGGAGGGGAAACTCGCGCCGCTCGCCGCCGGTCGTCCCGTGCGCGTCCATCCGCATCCTACCTACGCGATCTTCAGCGAGCGGGGGATGAGCCGGGAGGAGGCGCGGCGCATGCTCTCGCTCGAGGGTCGCGTTCTCCTCTTCTTCGGCTACGTCCGCCCCTACAAGGGGCTCGAGGATCTCCTCGAAGCGCTCCGGCTCGCGCGGCCGGACGCATGGGATCATCTCCTTGTCGTGGGGGAGCTCTACGAGCCGGAAGCCCCCTACCGTCGCCTGCTCGAGGATCCCGCGATTCCTGGCCGCGTCAGGGTCGTGAATCGCTTCGTCGCAGCTGAAGAAAGCCCACCTTAATCCGACTCCCACTCCTCTGGGCAGCCCCCGACCCCGGACTCCACCCCGCCCCGCAACGCCCCGAACCCGTTCCGGGCC
>JACXTT010010005.1_pt1 | contig 12859 bp, 12 predicted proteins | sample 9270951 | NCBI WGS metagenome assembly JACXTT01 (sample SAMN15532306, study PRJNA645909) | rock metagenome | isolation source: weathered quartz diorite | place: Puerto Rico | collected 2017-06-21 | reverse complement strand
AGGCGCTGGGACGGTGTGTTTCCGGGACAGGATACACCGGTTCAACAAGGTCCGTCAGGAGGCTTTTTTGCCAGCCGTCGAGGATGGCCTGGTGGTCCTGTTCGGATCGACGACGGAGAACCCCTACTTCGAGGTCAACTCGGCGTTGCTTTCCCGCTCGCAGATATACGAGCTGCGCGAGCTCTCGCAGGTACAGGTCGCAGAGTTGCTGCGCCGCGCGCTCGCCGATCCCGAGCGCGGGATTCCCGATCCGCCTGTCGTGGAGGACGACGTGATCGAGTTTCTGGCCGTCCGCTCCGGGGGCGATGCCCGTGTCGCCTACAACGCGCTGGACCTCGCGTGTGAGACGGCCACGGCCCTGAAACGCCCCGTCACGGTGGAGCTGGCCGAAGACGCGATGCAGAAGAAGGCGGTGCTCTACGACAAGGGCGGAGACAGGCATTACGACTACATCTCGGCATGGATCAAGGCCACCAGGGGCTCGGACGTGGACGCCTCGCTCTACTACCTCGCGGTGATGCTGGAGGGCGGTGAGGACCCGCGCTTCATCGCGCGCCGCATGGTTGTGCTGGCGTCGGAGGACATCGGGAACGCCGACCCCCAGGCATTGCAGGTTGCGGTCGCCACGGCGCACGCCGTCGAGCACGTCGGGATGCCGGAATGCGCGCTCAACCTGAGTCAGGCCGCCGTCTACCTCGCGCTCGCGCCCAAGTCGAACGCGAGCTGCGCAGCACTCTCGCGGGCACGGGCGGACGTGCGAGAGCTGGGCGCCGAGCTGCCGCCGCCTTACCTCCAGGACTCCCACTATCCGGGTGCCCGGCGACTGGGCCGCGGGACCGGCTACGAGTACCCGCATGAACTACCCGACGGAGTATCGGACCAGCCGCTGCTCCCCGAGGCGCTGCGAGAGCGGCGCTACTACGAACCGACGGACCGGGGCTTCGAAGCTCGCTTGGCTGAACGCCTTGCAACATTGCGCAGATTGCTGCGCAAGGGCGACGCCTAGCCTCTACAGTGTCAAGAGGCAGATGGGGAGTTTTAGCCTCAGGCAGGGGCCGCAGCAGCATCGCCTGTCCGGCATCTCTTGGCGTTCGACCGTCTTCGTTTTCGTTCTCGCGGTCGTCCTGCTCGGTGCCGCGCCGGGGATCGCAAGCGCGGCGTTGCGCGTCTCGAACGGCGTGCTCGTTTACAACGCGCGTTCGGGCGACGTGAACGACATCCACATCGCGTTCAACGGAACGGACTACACCGTCACGGACTCGGTCCCAATCGACCTGGCGCCGAACGGCGGCTGCACGGGGACCGGCACGACGGCCACCTGTCCCGGGTCAACCGTGCGATCGATTCTGGTGAACCCCGGAGACATGAACGACCACATCACGATCGACTCGTCGGTGACCGTCCCGATACAGCTCCAGGGGGATGCGGGCGACGTCATCAACACTCGCAACGGCGTCCAGAACTCGGTCACGTGCCTCGGCCAAAAGGGCCTCGCGGTCACCGACCCGATCGACGTCGTGCACGGCTGCCAGAACGACGACGGCGTGCCCCCGGCCGTGTCCATCACCAAGGCCCCCACCGGCACGATCACCGACCCACGGCCCACCTTCGAGTTCAACGCGACAGGCAAGGGGCCGATCCACTTCGACTGCACCGTCTCCGGCTCGCCAACCGAGACGAGCTGCTCCTCGCCGTATCAACCTGCGAACAACGTTCCCGACGGTCCGCACACGTTCACCGTGAATGCGACCGACAAGTACGGCAACCAGGCGTCGGCCACGACTCCTCAGAGCTTTACGGTCGATACCACCCCGCCGCACACCCACTTCGACTCGCTGCCGCCTCCGGTGACCGACACTTCGACGCCGAGCTTCTCCTTCTCCGCGGACGATCCGAGCGCCACCTTCAGCTGCATCTTCGATCAGGGCGCGTTGTTCGCCTGCACCTCGCCGGTGATCCCCAACCCACCACTTCAGAACGGGGATCACACGTTCGAGGTGATCGCCACGGACAGCGTCGGGAACGTGGAGCAGACGCCACCCGTCTACAAGTTCACAGTCAATGCGCCTGGACCGCCGCCCCCGCCGCCGCCGAACGGAATCACGACCCAGAAGGGCGCCCCGCCCGTGATCATCGGATCACTGGTGCTGATCTCCGGGCGCACGGTGAAGCTCGTGAAGGGAAAGCTCGTCCCCGTCAGCCTCACCTGTGCCGGGCAGCACCGGTGCGAGGGAGACATGACGGTCAGCACCGACAAGCCCGTGCAGAGGGCGCAGGCGTCGGCCCGCCTTTCGAAGAGGCCCAAGAAGAAGAGGAGGAAACCGAAGCCGCGCGTGGTGCGACTGGGATCTACCCACTTCTCGATCGAGGGCAACCGCCGGGAGGACGTGATGGTGCCGCTCTCGAAGGCAAGGGTTCGCCTGCTCAAGCGCCTCAAGCGGGTCAAGGTCCGCGCCACGATCCGCGAGATCGACCTGCGTGGCCACCCGCGCATCTCGACTCGCAGCTTCACGCTGCGCGCGCGGTAGCCGCTCGCCCGGCCGGGCCGGCCGCCGAAAGTAGAATCGCCTCACCAAGCATCAGCGAGGAGGCAAACAAATGGCCGTGACCACGAAAGGCCAGGTAGACCAGTCTGGCAGTCGGAACGGGACGCCATCGGGCGAGCTCGAGTCCTTCAACCCCGCAACCGGGGCCCGGCTCGGCGCCGTCCCGACGGTTACGCCGGACCAGGTGCAGGGCATCGTCGACGACGTCGCCGAGGTCCAGCCGTTCTGGGCCCAGCTTCCGCTGCGCGAGCGGGCGTCGTACCTGCGCCACGCGGCTCAGGTGCTGCTCGACCACTCCGACGAGATCGCAGACCTGATCACCGCCGAGCAGGGCAAGCCTCGCCTCGAGTCGTACACGATGGAGGTGCTGCCGACGGTCGATCTCCTCCACTGGTGCGCCGCCAACGGGCCCAAGATCCTCGCCCAGGAGCCCGTCCGGTATCCGCAGCTGCTGATGAAGCAGAAGAAGAGCGCGTTCAGCTACGAGCCGATCGGCGTGGTCGGCGTGATCGCGCCCTGGAACTACCCCTGGTCCATCCCGTTCGGCGAGGTCGCGATCGCGCTGATGGCGGGCAACGGAGTGGTGCTCAAGCCCGCCTCCCTGACGCCGCTGATCGGCCAGCGAATCCAGGAGACGTTCGAGCGCGCCGGCCTCCCCCAGGGCCTGATCCAGACCGTGCACGGCGGCGGAGCGGTCGGGCAGGCGCTGGTCGAGTCGTCGGCCGGCAAGATCTTTTTCACGGGCTCGGTCGAAGTCGGCCGGGGGGTCGGCGAGGAGTGTGCGCGCCGGATGAAGGGCTCGGTGCTGGAGCTCGGGGGCAAGGATCCGCAGATCGTGTGCGCGGACGCGAACATCGCGAACGCGATCTCCGGGGCGGTCTGGGGCGGGTTCGCCAACGCGGGTCAGACGTGCTCGGGAATCGAGCGGACGTATGTGATGGAGCAGGTCGCCGACCGGTTCATCGACGGAGTCGTTCGCAAAGCGAGCGCACTCACCGTCGGTGATCCGTCCGACTGGGGCACGGAGATCGGGCCGATGGTCTCGCGCGAGCAGTACGAGCTGGTCTGCGAGCTCGTCGACGACGCGATCGCATCGGGGGCGGAGCGGCTCTGCGGCGGCCCCGTGGATGTGCCCGGATTCAGCGGGCATTTCATCGCGCCCACCGTGCTCACAGGCGTCACCCACGACATGAGGATCATGCGGGAGGAGATCTTCGGTCCGGTCCTGCCGATCGTCCGAGTCCAAAGCGAGGACGAGGCGATCGCGCTCGCGAACGACTCGCAGTTCGGCCTCGGCGCCTCGGTGTGGACGCTCGACCGCGCAAAGGGAGAGCGCATCGCGCACCGGATCCAGGCAGGCATGGTCTGGATCAACGACCACTCGTATACGCACGGAACCTGTCAGTGCTCCTGGGGCGGTGTGAAGGACTCCGGCCTCGGGCGATCGCACTCGAAGTTCGGGTTCTACGAGTGCGTGAACATCAAGCTGTTGTCCTGGGAGCCCTCCCGGATGGCGGATCCCTGGTGGCAGCCCTACGACGAGGTGCTCGGAACGGCGATTCGCGCCTCGATGCGCCTGCTCTACGGGCGCAACGGCCAGCGGACGGAAGCGCTCCGCGAGGGCGGCATCCCGCTGCTCCGGGTGACGGGCCGGGCAATCCGCGCCGCGCGCCGCTGACCGGCGTGGGTGGCGATTCCCTCAGTCATCTCGACTCCCGCGGCCGCGCGCGGATGGTCGACGTGGGCGCGAAGCCGGAGACGGACCGTCGCGCCCGCGCGGAGGCGACCGTCCGCATGTCTGCCGAGACCGCCGCGTTGGTCGCGGCCGGCGACGCGCCGAAGGGCGACGTGCTCGGCGCCGCGAGGCTGGCCGGGATCCAGGCGGCGAAGCGCACCGCCGAGCTCATCCCGCTGGCGCACCCGCTGCCGCTCACGTTCATCGACATCGAGGCCGAGATCGATCGCGGTGGAACCGTGACGCTCACCGCGGAGGCCCGCACGACCGCCAAGACCGGCGTCGAGATGGAGGCGCTGACGGCCTGTGCGGTCGCGGCGTTGACGGTCTACGACATGGTGAAGGGCGTGGAACGCGGCGTGGCGATTCAGGAGGTGGTCCTGCTCGAGAAGAGCGGCGGCAGGAACGATTGGAAGCGCGGTCCTTGAATATCAAGGCGGCTTCGCCGCCGTACCTCACCCGGAGAGCCGGCCTCCGGCCGTCTCCTGTCCCATGATGCGCGCGGCGATTCTCACGATCAGCAGCTCCAGGAGCGATGGTGGAAGGCCTGACGAAAGCGGCCCCGCGCTTGCCAGGTTTGCGCAGACGGTTGGAGCCGACGTGGTCGCCACCGAGATCGTGCCCGACCAGCAGAGCGAGATCGAGTGGGCGCTCCGCCACTACTCGGACACCGAGCGCTGCGACATGGTCCTGACCACCGGGGGCACCGGCTTCGCGCCCGATGACGTCACGCCGGAGGCGACGCGCGCAGTGATCCACCGCGAAGCTCCGGGAATCGCGGAGGCGTTGCGCCTGGCCTCTCGGGAACACACCCGGAACTGGATGCTCTCGCGCGGCGTCGCCGGAATCCGGGGTCGCACGTTGATCATCAATTTCCCGGGAAGCCCGAAGAGCATCGGCGAGGCCGGGGAGGCGATCGGCGCGTCCATTCCACATGCCGTTGCGGTTCTGCAGAACGGCCAGGGGAACCGCCACGATGGCGACTGAGACGGCAACCGCCGCGCCCACGGGCACCTCCGCGGGGCATGACGGTGGCGCTGAGGCGATCAGGGTCGAGCGCCTGACGCGCCGCTATGGCGAGCGTGAGGCGCTCGCCGACGTGAGCGCCACCCTCGTCCGGGGCCAGACGCTCGCCGTCCTCGGCCGGAACGGCGCCGGGAAGACGACCCTTCTGAGAGTGCTCGCGACGCTTCTGCTTCCCCACGAGGGGACGGTGCGCGTGTTGGGCCGCGGACTCCCGCGCGAGGCGCACGCAGTTCGCGCGCGGATCGGGATGCTCGGGCACGAGACGCTGCTCTACCGCGATCTCAGCCCAAGGGAGAACCTCGTTTTCTACGCCCGCCTCTACGGTGTCGCCGACCGCAACGCGAGGATCGCCGAGCTGCTCGGGACGACCGGCATGGGCCGGCGGGCCGAGGAGCCGGTCCGGAACCTCTCCCGCGGGATGGCGCAGCGCGTCGCCGTCTGCCGCGCGGTCCTTCACCACCCCGAGCTGCTGCTGCTGGACGAGCCGTACGCGCACCTCGACCCGGCGGCCTCCACGCTGGTCGAGCCCCTGATCGGGCGGGCTTCCGGCACGACCCGCGTGCTGGTCAGCCACGACGCGGCGCGCACGGTCCTCGAGGCCGACCGGGTGCTCGGCCTGCGTGATGGGCGGGCGCTCCTGAATGCTCCCTCACACGAGGTCACCAAAGACGCGGTTCGGGGCCTCTATGGAGATGGCGCGAGATGAGAGCCGCGCTCGCGATCGCGCGCAAGGACCTGCTCGTGGAGCTGCGGACCAAGGAGTCCGTGCCGGCGATGGCGCTGTTTGCCGTCACCACGTTCGTCATCTTCCACTTCGGGCTCAACCGCAACCGCCTCGAGGGCGAGCTCGCCGCCGGTGTTCTCTGGGTGACGCTGCTGTTCGCAGCGATCCTCGGCATCAACCGCCTGTTCGTAGCCGAGCGTGAGCAGGGCGGGTTCGACGGCATCCTGATGGCGCCGGTCGAGCGCACCTCGCTGCTCGCCGCGAAGGCGGGCGCGCTGTTCGTCTATCTGGTCGCGCTCGAGCTGATCGCGCTGCCGGTGTTCGCGCTGTTCTTCATCGACTCGGGATTCTGGGCCGCGCTCCCGCGTCTGGTGGTGGTTGCGCTGCTGGCCGACATCGGGCTCGCGGTGGTGGGCGCGATGCTGGCCTCGATCGCGATCCACACCCGGGCGCGTGACCTGCTGCTGCCGATTCTGCTCCTCCCCCTCACGGTGCCGGCCATGATCGCCGCCGCCGCGGCCACCAAGCCGCTTCTGTCCGTGCCCCTCGACACCGCCGGAGTGGCGAAATGGCTGGCAGTACTGGCCCTCTATGATGCGGTTTTCGGGCTTCTCGCCTATGCATTGTTCGATTTCCTCATGGAGGACTGAAGGTCCCGCTCATCAAGCGACTCGGTAGGGGACTGGTCCCGCTTTCGCTTGCTTCGGCGGCAGTCATCGCCGTCGCGCTCGCGCTCGTCTTCTTCTACGCGCCGCTCGACGCGGACCAGGGATTCATCCAGAAGATCTTCTACGTCCACGTCCCGCTCGCGATCGTGGCGCTGGTCGGATTCGTGGCCGCGGGCGTGCTGGGAATCGTGCACCTGCGAACCCGAGAGGAGGTCTGGGATCACCGCTCCTACGTGGCGATCCACATCAGCGTGATATTCGGCGTCGGCGTGCTCGCCACGGGCGCGATCTGGGCCAAGGCCAGCTGGGGCAAGTGGTGGGTCTGGGACGAGCCCACGCTCGTCAGCTTCCTGATCGTCTTCCTCCTGTACGCGACCTACTACCCGCTTCGATACTCGATCGAGGACCCAGGGCGACGGGCACGATACGCCTCGGTTTTCGCGATCACGGCCGGCGCGTTCGTGCCGATCAACTTCGTCGCCGTCCGGCTTGCGCAGAACCTGGTGCATCCGCGCGTCCTGAACGCCACCGCCGGTGACATGCCCGGCGAAATGCGGCTTACCTTCCTTGTGTCGCTGCTCGGCATCGCGCTGCTCTACCTCACGCTCGTGAAGTTCGAGCTCACCGCGAAGCACACCCGTGCGCAGCTCAAACGGCTGCGCAGGCTGCTCGAGGCCGAACCTCCGGCCGGGGCCTCCGCAGCGCTATTGACCACGGTGCCGGCGCGGCCGACGTACCACTGAGCATGATCCTCGGCAGCGCTCCAGCACTCCCGCTCCACGAGGCCGGCAAGTACGTGGCCGCCGCATACGGCGTCTTCGTGACCCTGATCCTGGTGTACGTCGCGGTCATGGCGGCCAGGCTCCGGCGCGTGGAACGGGAGATCGACAGCCTCACCGAGCTCGCCGAGCGCCGCTTGGGCCCGCGCCAGGGTGGCTCCCGGGAGGGCCGGTGACGGTGTCGAGCCCCAATGGGGCAGGCGAGGCACCGCTCGAACGAATCCGGTCGATGCTCGGGCGGTGGCGGGAGCGGGGACGTCGCTGGACGTCGCGTCCGTACTACCCCGCGATCCTCGACATCGCCGGCCGCCGAGCGGTGGTGGTGGGCGCCGGGAAGGTCGGCGAGGGCAAGATCGCCGGCTTGCTACGCGCGGGCGCTGCGGTGAAGGTCGTGTCGCTTACCGCCACCGCGCAGGTGAAACGCTGGGCTGAGGAAGACCAGATCGAGCTCGAGCTGCGGCCGTTCGAGAGCCGCGACCTCGACGGATGCTTCCTCGTGATCGCGGCGACACAGTACGACGAGACGAACGTGCGCGTCTTCGAGGAGGCGGAGCGGCGCCAGATGCTGTGTAACGTCGTCGACGTGACGCATCTCTGCAATTTCATCCTGCCCTCCATAGTGCGGCGTGGCGATCTTGCGATCGCGGTCTCGACCGGCGGCGCCAGCCCTGCGCTTGCACGCCGCATACGGATCGCGCTCGGCCAGTGCTACGGCGACGAGTACGCGGTTGCGATGGAGCTGATGGGGTCGCTCCGCGAAGAGCTCAAGTCCCGTTATCCGCAACCTGAGGACCGCAAGGTGATCTTCGAGCGAATGGTCTATTCCGAGCTCTTGGACCTCGTGCGGGCAGGCGACGCGGATGCGATCGAGGCGTGGGTGCAGCGCTGCATCGACGAGGGGCCGCGCTACGCGTCGCCGGAGGAGCACCAGGCGATGCTCGAAGCCGCCAGGCCGGAATGCAAGTTGCGCTTCGAGCCGCTGCAGGTCGAGGTGGCAAGGTGACCGATCTGCTCTCGCTCGGGATCTCCTACAAGACCGCGCCGGTCGAGCTTCGGGAACGGGTGGCGCTGCCCGAGGGACGGGCGGCCGGCGTCCTGCGGGAACTGGTCTCCACCCCACACGTGCACGAGGCGGTCGCGCTCTCCACGTGCAACCGGACCGAGCTCTACCTGGTCGTCAGCGACGACGTGGAGGCGGAGACGACGGCGCTCGGAATCCTCGCCCGCGAGTCCGACATCCGCCCCACTGAGCTGGTCTCTCACCTCTACTCGCTGAGGGGCATGGCGGCCGCAAGGCACCTGTTTCGAGTGACCGCCGGGCTCGAAGCGATGGTCGTGGGCGAGGCCGAGATCCAAGGCCAGGTGAAGCGCGCATATGAGCTCGCGCTGGTCGAGAACACGACCAGCGCTTTCATGAACCGCCTGTTCCGCGACGCGCTCGGCGCCGGCAAGCGGGTGCGCACCGAGACGGACGTGGGCTCCGGCAGCCTCTCGGTTCCATCGGTCGCGGTGCAGCTCGCGCAGGAGACGCTCGGCGACCTGAGCGGGCGCCGCGTAATGGTGATCGGCGCCGGCGAGACCGGTGAGCTGACCGCCCGGGAGCTCACCGAGCGCGGAGTGCAGTCCGTGTTCGTTGCAAACCGCCATTACGATCGCGCGATCGGGCTCGCGCAGCGCTTCGGCGGCCAGGCGATTCGCTTCGACATGCTTCCCACCGAGCTCGAGAAGGTGGACATCGTGCTTTCCTCGACCGGCTCTCCGCATCACATCGTCGGACGCGACGAGCTGGCAGCTGTCATGAGGACACGACGTGGGCGCCCGTTGCTCCTGATCGACATCGCGGTGCCGCGCGACATCGATCCTGCCGTGGCCGAGCTCGAGGGTGTCTTCCTCAAGGACATCGACGACCTGCAGCGCGTTGTCGAGCGGCGGCTGTCAGGGCGGGAGGCCGAGGCGCGGCGAGCCGAGGCTCTGCTCGACCACGACCTCGACCGCTTCAGGCGATGGCTCGGGACGCTCGACGTCGTGCCCACGATCGCTCAGCTGCACGAGCGTGGCGAAGCGATCGCCAAACAGGTCCTGGACGAGAACGACTCCCGCTGGGAGTCGCTCGGGAAGGCCGACCGTGAGCGCCTCCGGCTGGTCGCCATGACGATCGTCAAGCGCCTGCTGCAGGAACCGACGCTGCGCCTGAAAGCACGCGGAGACGACCAGCGGACTTACGCCTACGTGCAGGCGCTGAGGGAGTTGTTCGGCTTCGAGGCCGAGTCGCGCTCGGCCTTCGAGCGTGCTCCGCAGCAGCCCGCGCGCGATGCAAGCGTGACTCCGATCGGACGAGGTCGCAGACGCGGCCGCCGCTGAGCGAACTCACTGAAGGCTCTTCGCATCGGGACGAGGGGAAGCGCGCTGGCGCTCGCGCAGGCGCACGCCGTTGCGACCGCGCTCGAGGCCGAGGCCGAGCTCGTGCCGATCAAGACGTCCGGAGACCGCGCGACCCCCGTCGTCGACGACAAGTCTCGATTCGTCAAGGAGATCGAGGACGCGCTCCTCGCCGGCGAGGTGGACATCGCGGTCCACAGCGCCAAGGACGTTCCGGGCGTGCTGCCGGATGGCCTCGAGATCGCTGCCGTTCCGGCGGCCGAGGATCCACGCGATGTCCTGATCGGGGCCTCGTCCTTGGACGGGCTTCCGGAAGCCGCGTCGGTCGGCACGTCGAGTCTCCGGCGCCGCTCGCAGCTGCTCGCCCGCCGACCGGACCTGCGGGTGACGGACCTGCGGGGAAACGTCGACACGCGCCTTCGAAAGCTCGCGACGGGCGAGCACGATGCGATCGTGCTCGCGCTGGCCGGCCTCCGGCGCCTGGGTCGTGAGGACGAGGCCACCGCGATGCTCGAGCCTCGCCGTTTCGTGCCCGCCCCGGGTCAGGGAATGCTCGCGGTCGAGATCCGGGTGGCCGACGAGCGCGCCTCGGCTGCCGTCGCCGTGCTGGACCACACGCCCTCGCGGATGCGCCTCGAGTGCGAGCGCGCGGTCGTGGCTCGGCTCGACACGAGCTGCCGGACCCCGGTGGGGGCGACCTCCGAGATGCTGGACGGGTCCCTGAACGCGTTCGCATACGCCGGGCTCCCTGACGGGAGCGAATGGATGGTCGACGCTCTCACCGGAGTCGTCGTCGGCGATCTGGTCGAGGCGGCTCGCGTCGGAGAGCAGCTCGCGGAACGAATGCTGGCCGCGGGAGCAGCGGACCTCCTGCAGCGCGCCGCGCGTGCCGTGATTTCCTAGTACGCATCCGGCAGACGTATGAAATAGCGGCTTCGCCGCTCGCATGTCGGTGAGTCGGCCTACGGCCGCCTCTCGTTCTTCGTACTAGTCTCGCAATCGTGAGCGGCGGCATGGTCCATCTCGTCGGCGCGGGACCCGGGGACCCGGGTCTCGCGACCATCCGCGCGCTGGAGCTGATCGAGTGCGCCGACGCGATCGTGCACGACCGGCTGGTTCCGCCCGAGCTGCTGGCCCGCGCGCGCCCTGATGCGGAGCTGATCGACGTCGGCAAGCGTCCCGGTGACCCGGGCGCGGGCCAGGACGCGATCAACGAGCTGCTCGTCGACTTGGCTCGCGCGGGCAAGCGGGTGGTCCGGCTGAAGGGCGGCGACCCGTTCGTGTTCGGGCGCGGGGGCGAAGAGGCGGAGGCCTTGGAACACGCGGGTGTGCCGTTCGAAGTGGTGCCCGGGGTGACAGCCGGCGTGGCGGCGCCGGCCTACGCCGGCATCCCGGTCACACACCGGGCCGAGGCTTCGGCGGTCGCGTTCGTGACCGCGCACGAGGACCCATCGAAAGCCGAGAGCGCGCTCGATTGGGCCGCGCTCGCGGCCTTCCCGGGCACGCTCGTGCTCTATATGGGAGTGCGCACTCTCCCCGCCGTCGCCGCGCGCTTGATCGAGCACGGCCGGCCGCCGACCGAGCCGGCGGCTGTGATCGAGCGGGGCACGCTGCCGGGACAGCGCGTTGTCAGGGCCGCCCTCGCCGAGATCGCCGAGCGCGCGCAGCTGGAGGAGATCCGCGCGCCGGCGGTGACCGTGGTGGGGCCAGTCGCGGCGCTCCGCGAACGGCTCTCCTGGCTCGAGCGCGCTCCGCTGTTCGGGCGCCGGGTCGTGATCACGCGCGCCCGTGCACAGGCCAGTGAGCTCGCATCGCGCTTGGCGGAGCTCGGCGCGGAGGTCGTGGAGGCGCCCGCGATCCGGATCGAGCCGCGGCTCGGCACCCCCGAAATCGACCGGGCGGTGGCTGCGCTCGTCGCGGAGCGGGTCGACGTCGTCTGCCTCACGAGCCCAAACGGCGCGAACCTTCTGCTGGACGCGCTCGCCACCGCGGGACACGATGCGCGGGCGCTCGCGAAGACGACCCTGGCAGCGATCGGCCCGGGCACCGCCCGAGCGCTGGCGAGTCACGGCCTGCGCGCCGACGTGATCCCCGAACGATCGATCGCCGAGTCGCTCGCCGATGAGCTCATCGAGCGCGGCATCGCGGGTCGGCGGGTGTTGATCGCACGAGCCGCCGAGGCCCGCGACGTGCTCCCCGACAAGCTGACCGAGGCAGGCGCCGAGGTCGAGATCCTGGTGCTCTACGAGACGGTAGGCGAGATGCTCGGCGAGCTCGAATTGGCCGCGGTCACCGACGCCGACTACATCACCTTCACGAGCTCTTCGACGGTGCGGCACTTCGTCGACGCGCTGGGCGGCCGCGACGGCCTGCCCGACGCCGCCCGGATGGTGTCGATCGGGCCCGTGACGACCGCCACGGCGCGCGAGTTGGGAATCCGCGTGGACGTCGAGGCCGACCGTCATGATCTGGACGGTCTCGTGGCTGCGCTTCTCCGCGACGCGTCTACTCGATAGCCCTTGTTGCCGATCACGTTCCTGTCCGATTACGGGTACAGGGACGAGTACGTCGGCGTCTGTCATGCGGTGATCGACCGAATCGCGCCCGGTGCCACCGTGATCGACCTCGCTCACGGGCTGCCGCCCCAGGACGTCCGGGCTGCCTCGCTCGCGCTGCGCAACGCGCTGCCGTACCTGCCCAGGGGAGTGCACCTCGCTGTCGTCGACCCGAAGGTGGGGACGCCGCGCATGCCGCTCGCACTTCGCTGTCACGACGGACACCAGTTCGTCGGGCCGGACAACGGCCTTCTGTGGCCGGCGATCGAGCAGTGTGGCGGCATCGAGGTCGTGGTCGACGTCTCGCATGGCCCGTATCGGCTCGAGCCCGTCTCGGCGACCTTCCACGGCCGGGACCTGTTCGCGCCGGTGGCCGCGCGCCTTGCGCTCGAGACTCCCGTCGAAAGCGCCGGGCGGCCAGTGGCGCCCGACAGAGTCGCCCGCCTC
>JACXTT010010004.1_pt1 | contig 12860 bp, 12 predicted proteins | sample 9270951 | NCBI WGS metagenome assembly JACXTT01 (sample SAMN15532306, study PRJNA645909) | rock metagenome | isolation source: weathered quartz diorite | place: Puerto Rico | collected 2017-06-21 | reverse complement strand
CAAGGGCCAGACCTACCGCATCCTGCAGGCGCAGAACGGCCAGCTGACCGAGAAGGAAGTGCCGATGCTCAACGCGCTCAATGAAGTGCTGCGCGACGACTACATCAAGGACAGCATGGGCGGCGTGGAGCGCTGGAACAAGGTGATCGAGAAGGCCGGCATCCCGTTCCGCCTGAAGGTCCCGCACAAGGCTTTCCACCGCAATATCGGCGCGCTGGCCGGCGTCAAGGTTTCGCCGGACGGCCGCGTGATCTCCGATGCCGAATGGCGCGACTTCCGCGGCCAGTGGCTGCCCAGCGAAGGCGACCGCGCCTTCGTCGCCAGCCTGATGGGCCGCGTGGTCGAGCCGGGCAAGTTCGCCAACTGGATCGCGCCGCCGGTGATGGGCATCAACCGCCAGCCGGTGGACTTCGAGTACGTGCGCTTCAACTGAGCCACGGCCTTACCCATTGCTCCCTGTTTGCTCCCCTCTCCCGCTAGCGGGAGAGGGGCCGGGGGAGAGGGCTGGCGCGTCCATGAACCGCCGCTGCAACAACGACCCTCACCCCGAACGCCCCTGATCCTGTGGAGACCGCCATGGACATGGCAGAAATTCAAGTCATCAAGCAGCACCTGATCGATCCCGAGATCTGCATCCGCTGCAACACCTGCGAAGCGACCTGCCCGGTGGGGGCGATCACGCACGACTCGCGCAACTACGTGGTCGATGCCGACAAGTGCAACCTGTGCATGGCCTGCATTTCCCCGTGCCCGACGGGCTCGATCGACAACTGGCGCGCCATGCCGAAACTGCGCGCCTACAGCATCGAAGAGCAACTCACCTGGGACACGCTGCCGGAAGAACTGACGCCCGAGCAGCTGGCCGACCTGGCACCCGGCGCCGAGATGCAGACCGCCGCGCCGGAGATTCCCGCCGCGTCGCCGCTGGCCGGCACCGGCGAAGACGCCGTCAACAGCGCCCGCTACGGCGCCACCGTGCCGCCGTGGTCCGCTGCGCATGCCTACACCAACCTGTACGGCGCCAAGTCCGCCAACAAGACCATCACCGCTACCGTGACCGGCAATGTGCGCGTGACCGAAGTCGGCCGCGAATACGACACCCACCACATCGTGCTGGACTTTGGCGCGACCCCATTCCCGGTGCTGGAAGGTCAGTCCATCGGCATCGTACCGCCGGGCACCGACGCCGGCGGCCGTCCGCACCATGCGCGCCAGTACTCGATCGCCAGCCCGCGCAACGGCGAGCGTCCCGGCTACAACAACCTGTCGCTGACGATCAAGCGCGTGCTGCAGGACCATGACGGCAACCCGGTGCGCGGCGTGGCCTCCAACTATATGTGCGACCTGAAGGTCGGCGACAAGGTGGAAGTGATCGGACCGTTCGGCGCCAGCTTCCTGATGCCCAACCATCCGCGCTCGAACATCGTGATGATCTGCACGGGCACCGGCAGCGCGCCGATGCGCGCCATGACTGAATGGCGCCGCCGCTTGCGCAAGGCCGGCAAGTTCGACGGCGGCAAGCTGATGCTGTTCTTCGGCGCGCGCACGCAGGAAGAGCTGCCTTATTTCGGCCCGCTGCAGAATCTGCCCAAGGATTTCATCGACATCAACCTGGCGTTCTCGCGTACACCGGCGCAGCCCAAGCGCTATGTGCAGGACCTGATGCGCGAGCGCGCGGCGGACTTGGCGGCACTGCTGGCCAGCCCTGACACGTACTTCTATGTGTGCGGGCTCAAGAGCATGGAAGAGGGCGTGGTGCTGGCGCTGAGGGACGTAGCGCAGCAGGCGGGGTTGCAGTGGGAGGCGCTGGCTGAAGGGTTGAAGCGGGAAGGGCGGCTGCATCTGGAAACGTACTAGATGCAGCCGCGGGCGCGAACCCCTCAATCCGTATCCTGCTGCGCCTTGTGCTTCGATGCCATCTTGTCCTGCTGCGCCGGCGGCACGCTGTCGTAGTGGCTGAACTGGATGGTATAGCTGCCGTGGCCGCCGGTGATGCTGTTCAGCCGTGACTGGTAGTCGTTGAGTTCGGACAGCGGCACCTGGCCGGCCACGACCACGGCGTTGCCGGCCGCGGTGCGCGTGCCATGGACCTGGCCGCGCTTGGTGGAGAGGTCGCCGATGATGTCGCCCATGGCGGTGCCCGGCGCCGTCACCTCGATGTCGACGATCGGCTCCAGCACGCTGGGCCTGGCCTTGAGCACCGCGTCGATAAACGCCTTGCGTCCGGCGGTCGCGAACGCGACTTCCTTGGAATCGACCGGATGGCTCTTGCCGTCGAACACGGTCACGCGCACGTCCTGCATCGGGAAGCCCGCCAGCGGGCCGCTGTCCAGCACCTGGCGGATGCCTTTTTCCACGGCGGGAATGAACTGGCCCGGAATCGCGCCACCCTTGACCGCATCGACAAAGTCGAAGCCCTCGCCGCGCGACAGCGGCTCCACGCGCAGCATCACTTCGCCGAACTGCCCGGCGCCGCCGGTCTGCTTCTTGTGCCGGTGATGGCCCTCGGCCTTGCCGCCGATGGTCTCGCGATAGGCGATCTTGGGCGGGCGCGTCACCACCTCCACTTTGTATTGTTCGGTCAGCCGCTCCAGCGCACAGCGCAGGTGGAATTCGCCCAGGCCGAACACCACGGTCTCATTGGTGCCGGCCGGATGCTCCACGCGCAGGCACGGGTCTTCCGCGCTCAACTTGTGCAGTACCTCCGCCAGCCGCTGCTCGTTGCCGCGGCGCGCCGGCTCGATCGCCAGCCCGTAGATCGGCGTGGGGAATTCCAGCGGCGTCAGGTGGATATCGCCGTCCTCGGTGGCATCGTGCAGCACGGCATCGAAGCCGAGTTCATCGATCTTGGCCACCGCGCAGATGTCGCCCGGCCCGGCGCGCGGCACCTCCTGTGTCTCCTTGCCTTGCAGCCGCAGCAGGTGCGCCACCTTGAACGGCTGGCGTCCTTCGCCGATATAGAGCTGGCTGTCGCGCGTGATCGTCCCCTGGTGGATGCGGAACACCGCCAGCTTGCCGACATAGGGATCGATGACCATCTTGAAGACGTGCGCCAGCACATGCTTGTCCGGCACGGGCTCCGCACGCACGGCCTTGCGGTGTTCGCTGCCTTCACCCGTATCGCGATAGAACAGCGGCGGATTGCCCTCGGTGGGATTGGGCAGCAGCCGCACGAACACATCCAGCAGCTCGGTGATGCCGGCGCCCGTCGCCGCCGAGGTAAAGCAGATCGGCACCAGGTGGCCTTCGCGCAGCGCGCGCTCGAACGGCGCGTGCAGCTGCTCCGGCGTGATCGCCTCGCCTTGTTCCAGGTACAGCTCCATCAGCTCGGGGTCGATCTCGATGACCTGGTCGATCAGCGCATCGTGCGCGGAAGGCACAGATAAAAAATCCGACTCGCCGGCCGGATTGAAGAAGCAGTCAACCACCTTGCTGCCGTTGCCGGCCGGCAGGTTGATCGGCAGGCATTCCTTGCCGAAGGCCTCCTGGATCTCCGTCAGCAGCGCGGGCAGGTCGACCTTGTCGCCGTCGATGCCGTTGATGATGATCATCCGGCACAGCTGGCGCGCCTGCGCCCAGGCCATGGCCCGGCGCGTGGTCATCTCGATGCCGGTCTGCGCATTGATGACGATGGCAGCGGTTTCCACGGCCGCCAGTGCGCTGATCGCCAGCCCGGAGAAGTCCGGGTAGCCGGGGGTGTCGACCAGGTAGATACGGGTGTCGCGGTAGTGCAGGTGGGCGACCGCGGACGTCAGCGAGCGTTTGTACTTGCGCTCCAGCGGATCGCTGTCGCACACCGTGGAACCGCGTTCGATGCTGCCGGGCGTGTGCACGGCACCGCCCTTGTACAACAGTGCCTCGGCCAGCGAGGTCTTGCCGCACCCCGCGTGCCCGAGCAGGGCGACGGTGCGGATGGCATCGGGACTATCGTGCATGTTGGCTCTCGGTTCGTCCGGCAATGACTCTCAGGGCATTATTGGCGAAATTCGCCGGAAGCGACATACGCGGATGCCCGACACCGTGCAATGCCGGACGCAAGGTGGCCCGCAAGTGGCGAGGCCGGCGCTCGGCCGGCCTTGTTTCGCGGGTCGCACGGCTTGCCTGCACTGCAGCAAGCCGTGCGCTGGTGCGCCGCAGCAAAGATCAGCGGCGCACGTCGTCGTGGTCGGTCGACACCGCCAGCGCCTGCCACGCGGCCAGTTCGCTTTCCACCTTGCGGTTCTTCTCGGTGATGCGGTAGACCGTGTCCGAGCCCAGCGGCAGCCGCACCGGCGGGGTTTCGCTGTCGGCCAGGGTCAGCAGGGCTGCCGCCAGCTTGGCAGGGTCGCCGGGCTGCTGGTGGTTTGCCGACGCCATGTGCTCGCGCATTGCGCCGACCGTATCGGCGTACGCCGCGATCTCGGTGCGCACGCGCACCAGCGAGCTGGCATCGAGGAAGTCGGTGCGGAAGAAACCCGGCTCGACCACGGTGGCGCGGATGCCCAGCGGCGACAGCTCCGCATCGAGCGCTTCAGTCAGACCCTCCACCGCGAACTTGGTGGCGCCATAGACACCCCAGCCGGGATACGCGGCGTAGCCACCGATCGAAGAGATGTTGAGGATGCGGCCGCTGCGCTGCCGGCGCATCTGCGGCAGCACGGCACGCGTCACGGTGAGCACGCCGAACACGTTGGTGGCGAACTGCTGCTCGACTTCCTGCGCGGAGGCCTCTTCGACCGCGCCCAGCAGGCCGTAGCCGGCGTTGTTGACCAGCACGTCGATGCGCCCGAAGCGGGCCACGGCGGCCTCGGCGGCGGCGATGGCCTGGGCTTCGCTGGTGACGTCCAGCGCCACCCCCAGCAGGTTGGCGTGTTCGCCCAGTGCGGCGGTGATCGTTTCCGGGCGGCGCGCGGTGGCGACGACCCGGTCGCCACGTGCCAGTGCGGCACGGGTCAGTTCCAGGCCGAAGCCGCGCGAAGCGCCGGTGATGAACCAGACCTTGCTGGTGGCGTTGACAGCGGTGTTGGCGGTGTTGGCGGACATGGTGAATCTCCTTTCAGGGTGCTCGGTTTGACTGCGATGTCTGATGGCAGGGGCCACGGAGACAAATTTAGGCCGGCGCCGGCAGCAACACTAGGCAGTGCAAATTCGTTTCAATGGCAACCAGCAGTTGTGAATCAAAAACCAGCGCGTCGATTGAGCAAACCTCAACCGTATGGCAGACTCGCCGGCATGGACAAACTGCCCCCACTGAACGCCTTGCGCGCCTTCGAGGCGGCCGCGCGGCACCTCAGCATCACCACGGCTGCCGAGGAGCTGCACGTCACGCCCGGCGCCGTCAGCCGCCAGATCCGTGCGCTGGAGGAGGGGCTGGGCGTGCAGCTGCTGCATCGCGGCCACCGGCAGATCTCGCTGACGCGCACTGGCGAGGACTACTACCGCGCCGTGACCAAGGCGATGGACGACCTGCGCGAGGCCACGAGGCGATTGAGCAAGCGCGCCAAGCGCAAGCAGTTGAAGGTGCGCGCCTACACCACCTTTGCCATGCGCTGGCTGATCCCGCGGCTGTCGAGCTTCCATGCGGCCAATCCCGGCATCGAGGTGCTGCTGACGGCGTCGCTGGACCCGGTCGACTTCCGCAAGGAAGACATCGATGGCGCGATCCGGCTGGGCGACGGCAAGTGGAGCGGCGTGAATACCTACCGGCTGGTGTCGAACATCCTGGTGCCGGTATGCAGCCCGGGGCTGCTGGAGGGCGGGCCGAAGGTGAACAAGCCTGCCGACCTGCAGCACCAGACCCTGCTGCACTCGATCGCACGGCCCGATGACTGGGCGCACTGGCTCAAGGCCGCGCGCGCGGACGGGCAGGTCGATGCGCGCAGCGGCATGACCTACCAGAGCTCGGCCATGGCCTATGCGGCCGCGGTCGAAGGGCAGGGCTTCGCGATCGCGCAGCGCTTCCTGGTGGCAGCCGATCTCGATGCCGGCCGGCTGGTGGCGCCATTCCGCCAGACCGTGGACATGGGCGACTTCACCTACTACCTGCTGACGCCGGCTGACCGCAAGGAAAGCGCGAGCATGGCGGTGTTCCGGCAGTGGCTGCTGGCGCAGTTTGACGCTCAGGGTTGAGAGCGCTCACGATGCCGCCGCGACCACGTGTCGCTTTTCCTAGATATCGCCGCAGTGGATTGCGCCCCGTGACGACAGCGCGGCGATTTCGTCGCGGCTGTAGCCAAGCTCGCCCAGCACCGCCTGCGTATGCTGCCCGCAAGCCGGTGCCGGCCGCGATGGCAACGCGTTCTCCTGAGCGCTGTTGATCGGGAAGCCCGGCACGCGGATCTCGCCCAAAGTGTCGTGCCGGACGCGCTGCACCATGCGGTTGGCAGCCACCTGCGGATGCGCCATGACGTCGTCGTAGGTCGCCACGGGGGCGCACAGAATGTCGGCGTCCTGGAGCAACGCCAGCCATGTGTCGGTCGTGCGGGTGACGAAGACACTGGTCAGCGCCTCGACCATTGCCGCGCGATTGGCCACGCGCAGCGGCGAGGTGGCAAAGCGCGGGGCGTCGGCCAGTTCGGGCCGGCCCAGCACTTCGCACAACCGGCGCCAGCGCTCGGGCATGTAGGCGGCTACCATGACCCAGCCGTCGGCGGTGCGGAAGGCCTGGTTGGGCGCGGAATAGGGCGCCGCGCTGCCCACGCGCTCCGGCAGTTGCCCGTCGGCGCAATAGCTGGTGAGGGACGACTGCTGCAGCGCCAGCGCCGCATTGAGCAGGCTGACATCGAGATGGCCGCCCAGCCCGTCGCGCGCCCGCTGCGCGAGCTTCGCCAGCACGCCCACGCAGGCCACGTAGCCGGTCGTCACGTCGACCACCGGCGCCTGCACCTTGCACGGCTCGCCGTCGGGCAGGCCGATCAGGCTCATCAGGCCGGAATCGGCCTGCATGATGCCGTCGACGCCGGCGCGATGCGCATACGGCCCGTCCTGCCCGTAGGCGGAGATCGAGCAGTAGATCAGCGCGGGGTGGGCTTCGGCCAGTTGCGCATGGCCGAGGCCGAGGCGCTCCATCACGCCCGGGCGCATGCTTTCCACCACGATGTCGGCGCCCGCGATCAGGCGGCGTGCCACGGCGACGCCGTCAGCGGACTTGAGGTCGAGCGCCACCCCCAGCTTGTTGCGGTTGAAGCCGTGGAACAGCGCGCTGTCGTCGGCGAGCCAGCCCGGTCCCAGACCGCGGCCCAGCTCGCCGCCGGGCGGCTCCACCTTGATGACCCTGGCGCCCATGTCGGCCAGCAGCATGGTGCAGGTCGGCCCGGCGCCGATCTGCGTAAAGTCGATGACGGTCAGGCCCTCCAGTGCGTCGCGCAACATGTCATGCCTCCGGAAGGGTGCGGGATCGTTTGAACGTGCCTTGCGCGGTGGCCACCAGCACGCCGGCATCGGTGGTCAGCTCCGCCGAGGCGAAGTACAGGCTCTTGCCGGCGCGGGTGACCTGCGCCGTGGCGCGCAGCCGGCCCGTGCTGGCCTTGCTGAGATAGCTGATCGTCAGCATCACCGTGACCGCGTGGCCGAGCGCGCCGTCAGGGCCGGCGGGCAGCCCGGCATAGCCGCAGGCGGCGTCGAGCAGGGTGGCGGTCACGCCGCCCTGCACGCTGCCCTGGCGGTTCAGGTGGCGCGGCTCAAGGTCGAGCTCGAAGGTGCAGCGGCCGTTGCCGACGCTGGCCAGGCGGATGCCAAGGTAGTCCAGCAGCGGGTTGTCGGTGGGAGGCAGGACATAACGTTCATCAGGGGCGTTCATAGGGCCACCTTGATGTTGTTGTCCTGGATCACGCGCTGCCAGCGCGACATTTCCTTGCCGATATAGGCCTTGAGTTCGGCCGGCGTGGACGCCTGCGCCTCGAAGCCCTGCCGGGCCAGCTGCTCGGCGACATCGGGCGACTTGAGCGCGGCCACCAGCGCGGCGTTGACCTTGTCGACCACGGCTTTCGGCGTGCGGGCCGGTGCCAGCATGCTGTACCAGAGTTCCGCGTCATAACCGGTGATGCCGGCTTCGGCGAAGGTGGGCAGGTCCGGCATCAGCTTGCTGCGCTTCTTGCCGGCGATGCCCAGCGCGCGCAGCTTGCCGGCGCGCACGTACTGGATCGACGAGGCAAAGGTGGCGAACGAGATCTGTACCTGGCCCCCCATCAGGTCGGTGATCGACGGGCCGGTGCCGCGGTAGGGCACGTGCAGCAGCTCGGTCTTGTTCAGCTTGGCAAACACTTCGCCGGCCAGGTGCTGCGGCGTGCCGGGGCCGGGGCTGCTGTAGCTGAGCTTGCCCGGATTGGCGCGGGTGAACTGGATGAATTCCTGCAGCGTGCGGAACGGCTGGTCGGGATTGGCGACCAGCATGATCGGCACCGACGCGATCAGCCCGACCGGCTCGAAATCGCGCTCAATCCGGAACGGCACCTTCATGCCGAGGAACGGGTTCATGGTGACCTGGCTGGATGCGATCACCAGCGTGTAGCCGTCCGGCGCCGCATGCGCGACATAATCGGTGCCGAGGTTGCCGCCGGCGCCGGGCTTGTTCTCGATCACGATGGTCTGGCCCAGCACCTGGCCCATCTTGGGCGCGATCACGCGCGCGAGGATGTCGTTGCCGCCGCCGGGGGCGAACGGCACGACCAAAGTGATCGGCTTCTGCGTGGGGAAGGGGGCCTGCGCCGTCGCACCTAGTGCCGTGGTTGCGAGCACGCCGGCCAGCGCCGCACGCATGAATCGGGAAATTCCTGCCATGGTTGTCTCCTGTCTGGTTCTGGTGGGTCCGCTCAGCGGCCCGTGTAGCGGGGCTGCCGCTTTTCGGCGAATGCCTGGCGGCCTTCGGTGCGGTCGGCGGTATCGCGCAGCACGCCCCAGTAGAGTTCGGTCAGCTGCTGCGCATCGGCTTCGCTGAGGTGGCTGGTCTGGCGCGACAGCTTCTTCACCGCTTGTACTGCCAGCGGCGCGTTGGCGGCGATGCGCGTGGCGATCGCCAGCGCACGGTCGAGCAGCGCGTCTGGTGCCATCGTTTCGGTGACCAGGCCGATGCGCGCGGCCTGCGTGGCGTCGATCCGCTCTCCTGTCAGTACCATCTGCATCGCATGCGCCGCCGGCACGGCCTTGAGCAGGCGATGCAGGCCTGAAACCGCGGGGATCGACCCGACGGCGGCTTCGGGCAGGCCGAAGCTCGCCTGCTCCGACGCGATCCGCAAGTCGCATTGCAGCGCAATCTCCAGTCCGGCCCCGAGGCAATGGCCGTTGACCGCCGCGATCAGCGGCTTGCACAGGCCCAGGTCGCTCAGGTCCATCAGCCGGATATAGAGGCCGAGGTCGGCCGCCAGCTCCGGCGCGCGGAACAGCGCTTCCGGGTAGGTGGCGGGCGAGTTGCGCGTGCCTTTCAGGTCGGCGCCCGCGCAGAAGGCGCGCGTGCCGGCGCCGGTCAGGACGGCCACGCGCAGGTCGTCGCGGTCGCGCACTTCAGTGAGGTACGCGCGCAGTTCGCGCAGCGCGGTCACGTCCAGCGCATTGAGCGCCTCGGGCCGGTCGATCGTCAGCACGGCGACCGCGCCTTCGGTGTGGAGTCGTATGGTCATGGCTGCCTCCTTACACGCTCGGCGACGACAGGCTGCGCCCGCCGCAGACATAGAGCGTCTGCCCGGTCACGTACGACGACTGCGGATCGAGGAAGAAGCTGACCGCGTTGGCGATGTCGTCGGCGGTGCCGATGCGCTGCACCGGGACAGACTTCTGCAGCCGCGCCTGCACCTCGGGCGCGAAGCTGCGGAACAGCGGGGTATCGACGATGCCGGGCGCCACTGCGTTGACGGTGATGCCTTTGCCCGCGAACTCGATCGCGAGCGAGCGCGTCAGGCTGACCACGCCGCCTTTAGCTGCAGAATAGTTGGCCTGTCCGAATCCACCCAGCCACGCCCGCGACGAGATGTTGACCACGCGCCCGTAGCCGCGCTCGACCATGCCGGGCAGCGCCGCGCGGCAGCACAGGAACTGCGAGCGCAGGTTGGTATCGATGACCAGGTCCCAGTCCTCGTCGGTCATTTTCAGGAAACGCATGTCGCGCACGGCGCCGGCATTGTTGACCAGGTAGTCGACGCGGCCCGTGCGCGCCTGCACCTGCGCAAAGGCGTCGTTGACCGCGGCCGAGTCGGTCAGGTCGGCGCTGGCGCCGAAGGCGTTGAAGCCCTCGGCGGCCAGTGCGCCGACGGCGGCATCGAGCGCGGCCGCATCGCGGTCGAGCAGGGCCACCGCCAGCCCCTGGCGGGCCAGTTGCGTGGCGATGCCCAGGCCGATGCCGCGCGCGGCGCCGGTGACCACGGCCACATGGGAAGGATCGAAGCGTTGCGCGCGCATCTCAGACTCCCAGCAGGTGGACGGAAGAGGCGGCGTGGTCCACGCCCGCGATGCCGCCGCCGGTGCATTGCGTCAGGCCGACGCGGGCGTCCGCCACCTGGCGCTCGCCGGCGCGGCCTTGCAGCTGCCACAGGATCTCGACCATCTGTGCCACGCCGGTGGCGCCCAGCGGATGGCCCTTGGCCAGCAGGCCGCCGCTCGGGTTGACCGGCACGCGCCCGCCCAGGCGCGTTGCGCCGGACTTGAGCAGGGGCACGGCGTCGCCGCGCGGTGCCAGGCCGAGAGCTTCGTAGTAGAGCAGTTCGGCGATGGTGAAGGCGTCGTGCAGCTCGACCACGTCGACGTCCTGCGGGCCGAGACCGGCCTGTTCATAGGCCTGGCGCGCAGCGCGTGCCGTGATCTCGGCATCGAGGATGTCGTCGTCGGCCTCCTCGCGCATGCCCGACACCACTACCGACGAGAGCACCTTCACTGGCCGCGCCTGCGCCGGCCGGCGCGTGCTCAGCACCACCGCCGCCGCGCCATCGACCTGCGACGGGCAGCACTGCAGCAGCGTCAGCGGGTCGGCGATCATGCGCGAGGCCAGCACTTCCTCGACCGTGGTGGTCTTGCGCTGCTGGGCATACGGGTTCAGCGAGCCGTGGTAGCGGTTCTTCACGGCCACTTCGGCGAGGTCAGACGGATTGGCATCGCGCTCGTGCAGGAAACGCGTGCCGCGCATCGCATACACCGCGGGCAGTACCATGCCCGCCTTGGCATAGAGCTCGGTCTTGTGGTCATTGCGCTGCAGCGGGATGGTGCCGCCGCCGAGCGCGGTCAGCTGCTCGATGCCGAAGACCAGCACCGTGTCGTATTGCCCGGCCAGCAGCGCGTGCCGTGCCAGGTGCACGCCGGTGGCGCCGCTGGCGCAGGCGTTCTCGACGTTGTAGACCGGGACGCCCCTGAGCCCCAGGTCGCGCACGATCAGCTGGCCGAGGATCATGCCGCCCAGCACGTTGGCGCAGTAAACCGCCTGGATGCGGCCGGCCGGCACGTCGGCATCGGCCAGCGCCTTGAGGATCGCCTGTTGCGCCAGTTCCGGTGCCAGCACGCCGGGGTGGCGGCCGAACGGCGTCATCGCGCCGCCGTGGATGTAGATGTCCTGCATCTTGCTTACCTCTCCTTCCCTCGATCGTTCAGGCCGTGACGGCCTCGAAGACATAGCCCAGCTCGGCGTCATGCCGCTGCGCGTAGCGCTCGCCGATGACCGGGCGCGCCGTGCCCAGCAGGCGGCCGAAGATGCGCACCGGGCCGACGAAATCGACATAGCCCAGCGCATACGGCGGCTGCCCGCTCTTGGGCGCGGGGTGGATCACGGTGAAGCTGTAGAGCACGCCCGAGCCGGTGATGGCGATGGTTTCGTGGCCGTCCGCCAGCGGCGAGTCGGCGGGCAGCGCCGGGAAGATCCACTCGCCGGTGGCACGGTCACGCGAGGCGAGCAGGTGGGGGACGGGTTCCGCGCTCCAGAGCGGGTAGGGCTGGTCTGACATGGCTGTCTCCTGTTGGTTGGCCTTGGCGTAATAGTTGTCGTCGTCGGCTTGCGCGACAAACGATATTTCCGGCGTTTTCGGTTGAGAAAAAATCAAGCGTAGGGCCGGAGTGGGGCGTCTGGAAAGGCGCTTTGTCCGGGGACCGGAGTTAGTCGTTCAGGTCTTGCGCTGCCGTGTTGCGTCGGCTTCGGGCCGGGCGATCACACCCACGCCGATGCGCCATTCAAGGCCGTGCCGCGCGGGCGCGGATCGCCTTCGACTGCACGGGCACCCTCGGTGTACGGATCGAACTTCCGCCCCGGCGTGGCCGAGACCCCGCTGCGGTCGAGGCTGGCGACGAGCGCGGCGGCGCCACTGTCATGTGCGCCTTCGGAGAAGATGTCGAAACGGCCCTGCCGCTGGCCGTCGGTGAACACGTCATGCGTGCGTGCTGCCACGCTGGCGGGCGCCCTGTTGCCGCCTGGCGCGGCATTGGCGTTCTGGAGGGAGACGGCGACCACCAGCGAGATGGCGGCGGGAACAAGGGTGCGTGCGAGTTGGGCAATCATGATGTCGCTCCTGAAGACTGGTCATCGAAGAAAAAGGCGGACGGTGGCTGCTGCGCGTTTCCCGGTGTAGTTCCGGGGATGGCGCTGTGCAGCCGCCGTTGAGACCAATCTAGGCGTGGAGCGAACGTCGCACTAGGGAGTGCAATGGCGTTTCAATAGCAACTTCTGGTTGTCAGTGCCCGCGGTAGCAGGCTCAGGCCACGATCCCGACCAGGCGCGACAGCGATTGCTCCGCGCCCCGGGCCGCCTCCACCACAAAGTCGATGAAGCGCCGGACCCGCACCGGCATCTGGCTCCGATGCGGGTAGTACATGTACATGCCGACATTGCTGCTGCTGTACCCCGGCAGGATCGCCTTCAGCCGCCCGCTGACAAGGTCGGCGTGGATCATGTAGGCGGGCAGCTGGCCGATGCC
>JACXTT010010003.1_pt1 | contig 12861 bp, 11 predicted proteins | sample 9270951 | NCBI WGS metagenome assembly JACXTT01 (sample SAMN15532306, study PRJNA645909) | rock metagenome | isolation source: weathered quartz diorite | place: Puerto Rico | collected 2017-06-21 | reverse complement strand
GTGGTCTGCGTCTTGTACAGCAACAGGACGAACATGATGGCCACGGCTGCAACAATGTACACGAGCGGAATGAGCGGATAGCCGAAAGCCCGGTAGGGCCGCTCGGCATCGGGGCGATTCCGGCGCAGAATGAAAATTCCCACGATGGTCAGGACGTAGAAAATCAAAACTGAGAAGACGACGTAATCGAGCAGGTCGCTATAGAGATTACCGTAGGTCACTGCGCCGGTCGCCGCGTCCGCGTGCCGCGTGCGAAGCAGAATAAGAATCGCAATCCAGATGCCCTGCAAGATGAGCGCGCGCCCCGGCACCCTCTTCGAGTTGAGCTCCCCCGTCGCGCGAAAGAACAGACCGTCGCGCGCCATGGCGTAATACACGCGCGCCCCCGCAAGGATCAGCCCGTTGTTGCAGCCAAACGTCGAAATGATGATGGCCACGGCCATGATGGCCGCGCCAGCGTTGCCGAAAATCGCGCTGAGCGCCGCTGTCGCAACGCGGTCGTCCGGAGCGTTTTGAATCTGCGCGAGCGGCAAGGTCATGAGGTAAGCGACGTTCGCCAGCGTGTAGAGCGTGATGACAATAATCGTGCCGAAGGCCATCGAAAGCGCCACGTCGCGCTTCGGATTCTTCACTTCTCCCGCTGTGAAGCCGATGTTGTTCCACGCGTCGGCGGAAAACAGCGAGCCCACCTGGGCTACGGCGAGGGCGACGAAAAGCCCGAAAGCCCCGCCCGCAGCAGTGACGGTTGGAACGAAACTCTTCGGGAACTCTACGCCCGGCTGTATCGCCTGCGCCCCCCGCACCGTCCAGAACTGGCCGAAGTTGTCGGCAATGGCCGCGGCATTGCGCCCCACGAACACGCCGAGAAGAATCAACCCGGCAAGCGACAGTGTTTTCGCGCTCGTGAAAACGTTCTGGATGAATTTCCCAAGCCGCACGCCCCGCGTGTTCAGGTAGGTGATCAGAGCAATCATCAAGATGCCGGCGAGCTGCTGCACGGAGAGGCTGATCGCGTATTTTTCCGAGAGAGCGATCGGAGCAACGATCCAGGTGGTCGGTGAAATGCTCGGGACGAGCACGCCGAGATACCGCGCGAATCCGATGGCCACGGCGGCAATCGTGCCGGTTTGAATCACAAGAAACAGCGTCCAGCCGTAGAGAAAACCCCACAGCGGGGAATAAGCTTCTCGAAGATAGACGTATTGCCCGCCGGCGCGCGGGAAAAGCGCGGCCAACTCGCCATAGGAAAGTGCGGCGGAAATCGTCAGAAGGCCGGTGATGATCCACGTGAAGAGCACGCCGGCCGCGGAGCCCGTCTGGCGCGCAATGTCGGCGGAAACAATGAAGATCCCCGAGCCGATCATCGACCCGACGACAATCATCGTGCCGTCGAAAAGCCCGATGGCGCGAACAAAGCCCGTGTCTTCGGTGGCCGGCTGGCGGGGTAGAGCTCGCGTGGAGTCGGCCATCAGGTCGGTGCCTCAGGCGGACGTCGTCTGCACGGCGCCGAACCGCTCGAGATAGCGGCGGACCTGCGCTGCGGGCTCCGCAGCGGCGCAGATGTCACTCGCCACCGCGACACAATCGGCTCCCGCCTGGATAACGGAGGCCGCGCGTTCGAGCGTAATCCCCCCAATCGCCACGATGGGTTTGTCGGTCAGCGGACGCACCGTACGGACGAATTCAAGGCCAACGACCGGATCGGGGTTCTGCTTTGTTGAGGTCGGGAAAACCGGCCCGACAGCGACGTAGTCCGCCGAAGTCGCTGCGGCCCGGCGAACTTGCTCCAGATTGTGAGTGGAGAGTCCAACCCAGCGGTCTTTCCCCACGATCTCCCGCGCCTGCTCGACGTCCAAATCCTCCTGCCCGACGTGAACCCCATGGGCCCCTGCAAGCACGGCAATATCGGCGCGGTCATTCACCAGGAGGCGAACTCCTCGCGCACGGAATGTTTCAGCCAACTGAAGGCAGGATCTGAAAAGCTCTCGGGAGGAGGCTGTCTTGCTGCGGTATTGGACCAGCCCAACGCCGGATTCGGCCAGCATTTGCGCGAAGGCAGTCTCCGAAATTCTTAGCAGCGATGCGTCCATTATCACATAGAGCTTGGGGAAGACAAGGCGCATGTGCGTCTATTTTCCGCCATCGGCAACAAAGCGCTCCACGAAATGCGTGTCCAGCCGCCCAGCCGCAAAATCAGGATCGGCGAGGATCTTGCGATGGAGCGGGATGGACGTCCTGACCCCCTCGATGACGAACATCTCGAGCGCCCGTCGCATCCGCCCGATAGCCTCCTCGCGGTCGCGGCCGTGGACGACGAGCTTCGCGATGAGCGAGTCGTAATACGGCGGGATGACGGCGTCGGCGTACGCTGCCGAATCCACGCGCACGCCGGTGCCGCCGGGCGGCTGGAACGTCGTGATGCGTCCCGCCGAGGGAACGAACGTCTCAGGATCTTCCGCATTGATGCGGCACTCGATGCTGTGCCCCGAGAACTTCACCTTGCCGACCGCCTCACTCAGCTTTTCCCCAGTCGCGAGGCGGATCTGCGACTTGATGAGGTCCACGCCGGTGACCATCTCCGTGACGGGATGCTCCACCTGGATGCGGGTGTTCATCTCGATGAAGTAGAACAGGCCGTCTTCGTCCATCAGGAACTCGACCGTGCCGGCGTTCTGGTAGCCGATTTTCTCGAGCGCCTGGGCGACCTGCGCGCCCAGTTCCTCACGGCGCTTGGCCGGCAGCGCCGACGAGGGCGACTCTTCCACCAGCTTCTGATGCCGCCGCTGGATGCTGCATTCGCGTTCGCCCAGGTGAATCACGTTGCCGTGCCGGTCGCCCAGTACCTGAAATTCGATGTGCCGCGGCCGCTCGAGAAACCTCTCGGCATAGACGTCCGGCGTACCGAACGCCTGTTGGGCCTCGCTCTGCGCGGTGCGGAACGCCGGCAGAAGCTCGTCCTTGCTCCGCACCACGCGCATGCCCCGCCCGCCGCCTCCGGCCGATGCTTTGATGATCAGCGGAAGCCCGATTCGCCCGGCAGCCTCCTCGAGCGCCGCTTCGTCCGCAATGACGCTGTCGGTTCCCGGCACGGTCGGGAGCCCCGCAGCGGCCATTTCGCGCCGCGCACGGTCCTTTTCGCCCATCAGCTGGATGATCTCCCCCGGGGGGCCGATGAACGTGATGTGGGAAGCCTCGCACACCTGCGCGAAATTCGCGTTTTCGGAAAGAAACCCGTAGCCCGGGTGGATCGCGTCCACGTTGGTAATCTCGGCAGCGCTGATGACGCTAGGAATGTTCAGGTAACTCTCGCTCGATCGCGCCGGGCCGATGCACACTGCCTCATCGGCGAACCGGACGTGAAGCGAATTCCGGTCGGGCTCGGAGTACACCGCCACTGTTGGGATACTCAGTTCTTTGCACGCGCAGATGACCCGGAGGGCGATTTCTCCGCGGTTGGCTACGAGAATCTTGCGGAACATCGTCGGAGGGCGGGCCTATTTCTTCCGGCTCGGCCGGATGCCGAAGAGCGGCTGGCCGTACTCGACGGGTTGGCCGTTTTCGGCGAACACGCGCATCACTTCTCCGCCCATGTCCGACTCGATCTCGTTCATGAGCTTCATGGCCTCGACAATGCATAGCGTCTGTCCGACTTCGACGGCGTCGCCGACCCGCACAAAGGGCTCCGAGCCGGGACTCGGGGACTCGTAGAATGTGCCGACGATGGGAGACTTGACGATGTGGAGGTCTTCGCTCGTGCGCGCCTCGCTCGGGGCTTCGCGGGCAGCAGCGGGCGCAGAGGCGGCTACCCCCATTCCCGGATTCCCTCCCCCCGCCACGATGATCTCCGGGATGCCCGCGCGAGGCCCCGCGATGACCATGCCGGCTGAAGGTTTCCTCAGGCGGATGCGGAAATCTCCACGGGCATACTCAAACTCCTCCAGGTTGTGGTCGGCCATGAACTCGAGGAGGCGTTCGATCTGATGGAAGTCTGGGTTCGCAGGCTGCTTGGCTTCCCTTTTGGAAGGTCGCTTCTTCGCTGTCATACAGGCTTAAAGCTCGATGAGATCCCGCGGTATGCGGGTCAGGACTTCATTGCTATCCTCGTGGACCGCTACGTCATCCTCGACTCGTATTCCCCCAAGGCCTTCGAAGTAGACCCCTGGCTCGATCGTGACCACATGTCCGGCCCGCAGCTCATCCTTCTGCCCGCGGGCCAGCCGTGGCTCCTCATGAACTTCCAGACCCAGACCGTGTCCGGTGCTATGAACGAAATGCTTTTCCAGGCCGTAGCCAGCCAGGACACCGCGAGCAGCAGCGTCCACATCCCCACAGGATGCCCCGGCCCTTGCCGCTTCAATTCCTGCCGCTTGGGCTTCCTGAACCGCCCGATACCACCTTTTCAGACGGATGGGAGCCCGGCCAAGGAAGACCGTCCGGGTCAGGTCGCAACAATAGCCGCGCAGTATAGCACCCAGGTCGAGGACGACCAATTCATTTTTCCTCAGGGGCTTGGACGTAGGGCGGGCATGGGGGAGCGCTGAACGGCTCCCGGACGCGACGATGGTCTCAAAAGCAGGACCGCTGGCCCCTCGTTTCCGCATTTGGTACTCGATTTCCGCAGCGACCTCGGATTCGCGCATTCCCGGCCTCAGCATTCGAATGGCAGAGCCCATAACTTCGCTGCCTAAACGAGCTGTAGCGCGCATTGCGGCAATCTCCGACACATCCTTGACTGCCCGGAGCCGTTCGATCGCCCCCGGGACTGCCTTCCAGTGGATATGGGCGCCCGCAGCCTTGCGGAGCACGCGAAACTGACCAACCGTCAAGCGACTGGGATCGAATCCCGCGCGGCGCACTCGCTTCCCCCTGAGCCAACCCCCCGCCCTTTCCAGAAGCGAACCGCTACACCCAATCACGCTGGCCCCGCGCACTTCGGATTGGGCCTGCACGGCGAAACGGCCGTCCGTGATGAGAGCGGCGGAATGGCGAGCAAACACGAGGGCTCCTGCTTCGCCGGCAAAACCGGTCAGATAGAACCAGTTGGGCGGATGGGTGACGACGAGCGCCTCCACACCCGCCTCGCGGAGCCTCCGGCGCAACGCATGCATCCTCTTCCCAAAAAAGTTGCCCATAAAACGAATGGAGGAGACTTAAGTCTCCCCCACTTCGCCCTCAGTCGGAACCGGAATTCTATCCCGGGATAATCCGCGGTGTCAGGAAGAACAGGAGCTCCTGCGATTGGATGCTCGTGTTTGTCCGCCGGAACAGGTGACCGATAAGCGGGATGCTGCCCACGAGCGGCACCTGGGTAATGTCCACGCGTTGGGTCGATACAATGATGCCGCCGATGACCACGGTCCCACCGTCTCCCACAAGCACTTTCGTCTCGGCCGACTGCGTGTTCAAAGCCGGAATGCCCTGCACCCGCGGGATACCGTTGTCGATCTGCGTGTTCTCCACCACCACGTCCATGAACACGGTGCCCTCGGCGGTGATCTGCGGGGTCACCTCCAGCTTCAGCACCGCGTCAATGAACTGCACCGAAATCGTGTTGTTGATGGTGGTTTGAATCGGAATCTTGGTGCCCTGCTTCACCACCGCCTTTTCGTTGTTCTGCGTGATGACCTTGGGCTTCGAGAGCAGCTTGCCGACGCCTTTGGCCTCGGCCGCGGTGATGATGAAGTCGATGGCAAAGTTCGGCGAACGATGAGCAAAAAGGATTCCCGAGGTCGGTGCCGCAGCGCCTAGGTTCACAGCGAAAGGCATGGACACGCCGCCGCTTCCCCCTGAGGTACCGGCGCTGATGAGTGGAGGTGCCGGCAAAGCGGGGTTGCCTGTCGGTGTGGAGACTGGACTCGTCCCCACCCCCGAAGTCCCGCCAAAGACGGAACGCCCGCTCGTGGCCGAGCCGGCAAACGCAAGTTGCGTCCCAATGTCCAGTGCAAACGAACGCGAGGCGGAAACTACCCGCGCCTCGATTTCCACCTGCTGTGACTTGCGGTCGAGCTGGCGGATCAGGTTGTCGAGCGTCGGAATAACCGGTGGAATCTCGCGGATGATCAGCTGATTCGAGCGTTCATCGGCCAGAATCTCGCCGCGGGATGAAAGGAACCGCTTGAGCGTGTCACGCATGCCGGTAGCCTTCGCATAGCTCAGGACCCGGGTAACCGTCACCATCTCGATGGCATCCGCCTGAGCCTTGGCGAGGTCCCGCTGTGCTTCCGCTTCTTTTCTCATCGTTTCGCGCGTGGCGATACGCAAAACGTTGCCGCTGAGCTGTTTCTCCAGCCCGTTGTTCTGCAGGACGATGTCCAGGGCCTGATCCCACGGCACTTCATCGAGCACAATCGTCAGGCTTCCCTTTACCGCCGGGTCGAGCACGACGTTCAGTCCGCTGATTTCGTGAATCAGGCGAAAGAAATCCTTCAGGTCGACGTCCTTCAGGTTGACCGAAATCGGCTCACCGGTGTACTTGCTGGTGCCCCCTCCGCCCGCGGGCTGCTGGGTAGCGGCCTGCGGGGCTGGGGCCTGTTGAGCTTGCGGGGCCTGCGGGGCGAGCGGTTCCCGCTTGCCTCCGAAGGCTGCGAGGACGATTGAAGGCTGGGTCAGTTCACGAGGCAACTCGATCTTCGGAGGCCGTATGGCCGCCAACGGGGTAGAGCTGTGTCGCGAGGCGCGGGGCCCCGGAATGGCCGTTGCGAAGCGTGGCAGGCGCACCGCCGGCACCGTTTCTGCCGTTCGCATCGGCGCGACGGAGGCCTCCGGAGCGGGCACGGAAGGCGTCCGGAACAAAATCACCACCGCCTGTCCTTCTCTTGCGATTTGATAGCGCGCCGGCGCCGTAAGGTCAATCACCACGCGCGCGACGTCCGGCCGGAATTGCCCGAGCCGAATACCGCGGACCGGCGAGGCCACACCGGGGATCACCGTGCGGTTCACCGCGAGGCGCGCTCCCGAGAAATCCAGCACCAGCCGCTCCGGATTCTGCATCCGCGCGGCGTGATACTCGAGGTTCCCCTCGCCCTGCACGCGGACGCTCGAATGCTCCTCGGCTTGCGTGATGGCCACGCTCGAGATGACCGCGGCGGAAGCTCCGCTCTGCGGCGTGCCAGCCGGTCCCGACTCGCGGGAGGACTGTGCGGCCCCGCACAACGGGGTCGCTGCAAGAACCAGTGCGGCCAGTAGCAGGCATCCCGCAGCCGCGGGACGACTGGCCGGCCAGATCGTCTTCATTGCTGTTCTCCTGGACTGGGGTAGATTCGCTTGTTCACTTGCCGCTCTACGGGTTTCCCGAAAGCGTCCTTGCCCACTTCGTGGAACGCGACGCTGTCCATCGTGATTTTCTCGACGCGACCGTCGTAGAGCTGATCCCCTTCGCGTAGAAAGTACGTGCGCTGCTGGGGATTGGTGACCACGGCGATCATTCCATTCGGAGCGCGGACAACTCCGTCAAGCCGCAGCGATCCGATGATGAGTCCCGGCTTGCCGGCAATGGCAGGAACTGACGCCGCCTGCCTGGCTTGGCGCCCAATGAGCGACTCAAACGGATCGCGCCTGGCAATCTTGGGCTCAGCTTCCGGCTTTGCAGCCCCAGGCTTTGTCGCAGCTTTTGCCGGCTTGGCCTTTCGCTTGGCAGCCGGCTTTTGTGCCGTCGCCTTCGGCGGTGCCGCGGCCTTTTCTGGAGCCTTGGCCTGAGGCGCGGGCGCCTTGGCTGCCGGCGCCTTGGGCGCCGGAGCTGCAGCTTTGGGTGCCGTTGGCTTTGGTGCCGCAGCTTTTGCCGGTCCTTGCGGAGCCTGCTTGGCCGGTGCCGGTTTTTGTGCCGTTGGGGCGGGAGCCTTCGCCGCTGGTTGGGACTGCTTCTTCGCCGGCTGCGACTGCTTCGCCGGCTCAGGGGCTGTTGGGTTCCCCTGCGCGAGCAGGGCGGATGGCGTCCCTCCAACGACCGCGAGGGCCATCCCGATCCACAGTGATTTCAGGTCACGCATCGCACGCCTGCCCATGTCTAGGGTCTCCCAGGCGCTTTGGCCGGGGCCTTGCCGGGCTGCCCGGCAGGCGCCGTCTCAGCCGCCTTGGTGAAAAACGTCACGGCTATAAAGGTGCCGCTGACGGTGGTGCCGGGCCGCATGGGGTACTTGGTGCCCTTCGCCTTCTCTGGGTCGTCGAACTGCAGGTCCCCGACATTGATGATCCGGGATAGCCGGCTGAGGCGGCCGAAGAAATCCAGAACGTTGAAATAAGGGCCGTCCGCCTGCACCTCGAACGGCATCTCGTAGTGATATTCGCGCGGCACGACTGCCTGCGCCGTCAGCCGCCGGATCTGTACGTTGGAAGCGGTCGCTTGACCCTGCAGCAACCGGATGAACTCGTCGATTTCCTTCTCTTCCGGCACGATGGTCTTCAACGTGTCGAGCTGCTTCTGGAGCGCGTCCATCTGCTGCTTCAGCTCGCCGTAGCGCTGCTTGTAGACCTGGAGCGAAGTCACTTCCTGCTGCAGATTCTGCCGCTCGTGTTGCGCCTTCTCGAGGCTCTCGCGCACCTGCTGCACGGGAGAAATGGGAACGAACTCCCCGGCCAGGACCAGCACGACGGCAAGCGCCACCGCAACCAGGACCTGCATGAACAGCGACATGTCTCGAAACGGATTCGCCATCGCAGTCCCCTAGCCTTTCTTGCCCGGAGCCGGCGGCGTGGTCGTCGCAGCCGGAGCGGCGGGCTTGGCCTGTTGCGGCGGAGCTATCTCAGCCGAGAGCTGGAACACAAACGTCTGGATCGCCGTGTTCTTCTCGTCCTGCTTGGATTCCTTGATCTCGATCTTCTGGAAATATCCGGAGCGCTTCAGCTGTGTGATGAAGTTCGCCACCGAATTGATCGAGGCGGCGGACCCTTCCATCGTCAGCGAGCTGCCCTTGCGCACCATGTCCGTCAGCCAGAGGTTCTCGGTGCGTGACACGGTGTTCGCGATCATGTCCAGGAGCTCCTGCCCGCCGGTGCGGTCGCGCTGAAGCTGCTCGATCACGGAAACGCGCGTCTGCAGGATGACCTTCTGCTTTTCGAACATCTCCACTTCCTGCTTGATGCGTTCGAGATCCGTCTTCTGCGCCCGGAGCTGCTTGATCCGGTCGTTCTCGGCACTGAGGGCTTTGTCCATCTGCAGATAATGGACCACCAGGACGAGAGCCGCGAAACCAACGCCGGCCAGAAGCAGTACGGCTGGGAGCGTGCTCCCGAGCGGGACAGGCTTCCGCGCGGCTTTGGGACGTATTTGCCCGAGAAGGTTGATCCGGATCATGGCTAGTCGAAGCTCCTCAGCGCGAGCCCCACGGCGATGGCCAGTCGCGGAGCGAGCTCGCGAATCTGATCCTCATTGTGCCGGCCGGGATTGATGGCCACCTTACGGAACGGATACAGCTCTTCGACCGGCATGGCGAATTCCTCCCGCAGCAGGTCCACCAGGCCCGGCACGCGCGCCGTTCCGCCCGCGACGCAAATGCGCTGGATGCTTTCCCCGCTGGCCGTCGCGCGGAAGAAATCGAATGTCTTCTGGATCTCGAGGGTGAGGATGTCGGAGACCGAGCGCAGAATCTGCTGCCGCTGTTCGTCGGAAACGCTGGCGATCTGGTCGCCCTTCTTCAGCCGCTCGGCATCGTCGAAGTTGAGGTCCAGTTCCTTCTGCAGCGCGTCCGTATACTGGTTCCCGCCCACGGAAACGTCGCGCGTGAACAACGGGATCCCGCCGCGCACAATATTGATGTTCATGACGCTCGCGCCGATGTTCAGCAGCGCCACCGTCTGCCCGGCATCCGGCTCGTAGTTCACTTCGAAGCAGTTCTGCAGCGCAAACGCGTCGATATCCACCACCACCGGCGTCTTGCCCGCCTGCGCCAGCACGTTCGTGTGGTTCAGAATCTTGTCCTTCTTCACTGCCACCAGCAGGACGTCCATCTGCGAGTCCATTGATTCCAACAGCTGGTAGCTCAGGTTCACGTCGGCGATGTCGAACGGAATGTGCTGGCTGGCCTCGGAGGGAATGCGGTCGTACAGCTCCTCTTCGGTCATCAGCGGGAGCGTCACTCGCTTGACGATCACCGAGTGCCCGGAAACCGACGTGGCCACATTCTTCGTCTTGATCTTCTGGTAGTCGAAAATCTTGCTGATCGCGGCGGCCACCTGGGGCGCGTCCATGATCGCGCCGTCCACGACAGTGTCCTGGGCCAGCGGCTCCATCCCGAAGCTCATCAACTCGAAACCCTGCCTGGCAGCCTTCAATTCGACGGCTTTGATGGAGCTGGAGCCGATGTCCAATCCCACGAGTTGCCTTGTTTTTCCGCCCAGAAGCATGTCGCGGCCTCTTTCCCACTTCCTGAGCCGCAGGCTAGCGCCGACGCGCGCGGGCCTGGCTCATTTTGCGTTCCATCCAACGGTCCAGAATTGTCTTGCGCAGTTTCCAGCGATTGCCCAACTTGAAGGCCGGAATCTCGCCTTCCGTGATGTAGCGGTAGAGCGTATCGGGGGAGATCCCCAGATACTGCGAAGCCTGCCGCACGTTCATCACTTCACGAGATTCACTCACCGAGAACTTCACCCCGAGCAAAGACCACACGCCTGAACTGCAAAATTTCTTCGAGCGCACCCGAAGAATTCCTCGGGTTGCCTGCTCTTCGCCCGTTATGGCACCCGTGAAGAGGGTGTGTCAAGGAAGTGGTTGCCGCAGTTGTCCTAAGAATAGGGGTAGTTATGGGCGGTTTACCGGCAATTGGCGGTAGGTCTCCCCATGGGGTGGGCTATATGAGGTTCAGTACCACTATATCTTGCGCTTTTTTCCGATTCGCGACCCTGTCCCTCGGGCCGGTTATCCTTTGAAAGCATCTCCGTTTCCGAAAAGCCGTTGCGCAACGCTTTCGAGAGAAGTTCTTGCCCTCCGTCGCGACGAAGAAAGGATCACAGACCCAGCGCCTTCCACAGCGACTCAACTCGCTTCTTGGTTGCCTCGTCCATCCGGATTTCGTCCGGCCAGGGCCGAGAAAACCCTTCCGTCGCCCATTTCCGTGTCGCGTCAATCCCCATCTTCGAGCCGTAGTCCTGCATCCGTGCCGCATGGTCCAGCGTGTCCGCGGGTCCAAACACGAATTGGACGTCCCGCTCGGGATCGATGGCGCACAGCGTCTTCCAGGTCACCTCTCGGAAATCCTGCACGTTCACATCGTGGTCCACGACGACAAGCACCTTCGTAAACATCGCCTGCCCCAGCGACCAAATAGCGTTCATGATCTTACGCGCGTGCCCCGGATACGACTTCCGGATCGAAACGATCATCAGATTATGGAAGATGCCTTCGGCCGGCATGGCAATGTCCACGATCTCCGGATACTGCATCCTCATAACCGGCAGAAAGATCCGCTCCACCGCGTGGCCCATGTAGTAGTCCTCCTGCGGCGGCGGGCCCACGATCGTTGTCAGATAAATCGGTTCCTTACGGTGCGTGATGCACTGAATATGGAAGACTGGATACTCGCCTTCGAGTGAGTAAAACCCCGTGTGATCGCCGAATGGCCCCTCCGTCCGCAGCTCATCGAGCGCCACGTAGCCCTCCAGGACGATTTCGGAATTCGCTGGCACTTCAAGGTCGACCGTTTCGCACGGCGCCATCTCCACCGGCTGGCGCCGCAGGAAACCCGCAAACATCATTTCATCCAGATCGGGCGGAATCGGCAGAATCCCCGCCAGGCACGTCACCGGATCTGCTCCGATTGCCACGGCAACGGGAATTTTCCCCTCGGGATTTTGCGCCCGCGCGCGGCGGAAATGCTCCGCGCCGTGCTTCTGCGTCTGCCAGTGCATTCCCGTGGTGCGCTCGTCATAGATCTGCATCCGGTATACGCCGACATTGCGTTTGCCGGTTTCCGGATTCCTCGTGAACACCAGCGGCCAGGTGATGAAACGCCCGCCGTCCTGAGGCCAGCACTTCAAGATCGGAAACTCGAAAAGATTGATGTCGCTCCGCCGGACGACTTCCTTGCATGGCCCTGACTTGACGCTCTTCGGAAAAAACGATCCTAATTCTGCGAGCTTCGGAAGCATCTTGATCTTGTCGAAAAGACCCTGGGGCGACTGCATATCAAGGAACCCGCGAATCCTTGCCGCGACTTCTTCGAGTGAATCCACTTCGAGTGCTAGGTTGATTCGGCGCTCGCTTCCCAGGATATTGATCAGCAGCGGATGGGACGAGCCTTTTGGCCGCTCAAACAACAGGGCGGGCCCGCCCGCTCGCGTGACCCGATGCGTAATTTCGGTGATTTCGAGTACCGGGTCGGCCTCGGTGCGGATGCGCTTGAGCTCACCTTCACGCTCGAGCTTCTGGATGAACTCGCGCAGATCCCGATACGCCACGCGCCCTCCTGTCTTGTTCCGTCATTCCGAGCGGAGCGAGGAATCCCTCTTGCGCCCTGCCTGCCGCAGGAGGGCAAACCGGGACTCTAGCACGGATGCGCCTCACGGAGAGACACGGCGGCAGGTTGTTTAGTTTGATTCGGACCGAGCGTGGAATTTGAGTTCGAAACGAACTAAGAGGTATCGGCGGAAGTCCTAGAAAACAAACTACACAAGGAAGTGGCGCGCCCTAGGGGACGATTTTAGAACTCTTGGTCCACTCTCCGTACCGGAACTAGTCCTCAGAGTGGCCAGATCGAGTCTCCCCCACTTGTCCGATTACCCGACTTACCAGGATTTAATGCACCGGACCAACAACCGTGCTAGTCTCTTTGCCTTTCGCTGGCGGATTTCGCCCTTTCGAGCAACGTAAGGCATGGAAAAAGCATTCACGCAGCCCACGGGGACGTTGTAACTAGCTTGATCGGCACGGGA
>JACXTT010010002.1_pt1 | contig 12862 bp, 11 predicted proteins | sample 9270951 | NCBI WGS metagenome assembly JACXTT01 (sample SAMN15532306, study PRJNA645909) | rock metagenome | isolation source: weathered quartz diorite | place: Puerto Rico | collected 2017-06-21 | reverse complement strand
TTTTGAAAGTGCCGACGATGATTTTCAAGGAATTCGATGACGGGGGGGCGGTACTCGTAGTATTCCGGGTGTTCAAGAACTTCGGTTCGGCGCCGAGGGCGAGCGAACGGCACCGGGAGAACTTCGCCGATGCGGGCTTCGGGACCATCGGTCATGAGTAGCAAACGGTCGGCGAGGTAAAGCGCCTCATCGATGTCGTGTGTCACCATCACGACGATGCGTCGCAATTTCTCCCAAACCTCCAGCAACGTATCTTGCAGATCAAGTCGAGTCAGAGAATCCAACATTGAAAACGGTTCGTCGAGCAGCAAAAATGCCGGCTCCACCGAAAGCGCTCGCGCCAGCGAAACGCATTGCTGCGTACCGAGGGAAAGCTCCGCAGGAGGCTGATCGTAGCCGTCGAAGATACCAAGCAACGCTAAATACTTCTCCGCCTGCTCGCGACGCTGTTTCCGGCTATAGTTCGGAAACGCGCGGCCAACCGCTAGCGCCACATTCTCGCCCGCGCTCAGCCAAGGCAGAAGGCATGGCGACTGAAACACGACGCCCCGATCCATCCCCGGCTCGTCGACTTCAGTGCCATTGATGACGACTCCACCGAATGTCGCCTTCTGCAAACCTGCAATGATCGACAGGACGGTCGACTTACCGCAACCGGAATGTCCGAGAATGCAGACGAACTCGCCTTCGTCAATTCGCGCATTCACATCCTGGACGGCTACATACGGTCCCGACGGCGTGGCGAACACTTTCGTCAGCCCCGTCAGTTCGAGGGGAACGGATATCGTCATGACTTCTCCCGTGTGCAAATTCAGCTAAGAACTCGACCACCTCGGCGCGGATGCGCACCGCAGTGGCGTCATGGAGGAGCTGCTCCTCCGTTCTTGGCTTAGGTAAACGCACGTCGATTGGCGCGCTCAACGTTGCGGCCGGGCCGCGCGTCATCGGAATAATTTGATCGGATAACAAGAGCGCTTCATCAAGATTGTTGGTGATCATGATCGTGGTCACCGGCCGTTCAGCCTGGGAACACAATTTCACGAGCTCTTGTTGCAGCGTGCTGCGCGTGAGCGCATCGAGAGCGCTGAAAGGCTCGTCCATAAACAGAAGCTCCGGCTCCGAAGCGAACGCGCGCGCGATTGCAACACGCTGGCGCATTCCTCCGGAGAGTTGGCTCGGCCGGCGGTGGAGCGCATCATGCAAACCAACCGTCTGCAAATACCGGATGGATTGCGCAAGCTGTTTGTCTCGCGGCCATGTTGGAAACGCAGCTTCCACCGCAAGGCGGACGTTTTCGAGCGCGGAGAACCAGGGCAGTAACGAGTAATTCTGGAAGACAACCGAGGCTTGTTGGTGAACGGAGCGCATCTCGACGCCGTCGATCGTTATGCTTCCGGAATCGGGAGAAAGCAATCCGGCGGCAATATTCAGCAGTGTCGATTTTCCCGAACCCGTGAAACCGACAATGGAGACAAACTGACCGCACTCAACGTCCAGGTTTACTTTATCCAGGATGTGACGCGGCCCGAAAGACTTCGAGATGTTTCGAATTTCGACAAATGACAACTTGGTCCTTTCCTAGAAACATTACAACGTCGCGATTTCGCATTCATTCTCACCTTCATAGACCGCCACTACAATGTCCTCAACTTCAACTCCACATATCCCATCATTCGATCCAGCAGGAATCCCACGACTCCGATGGTCAGGATGCAAAGAACAATGTGCGCGTAGATGAGACTGTTGTATTCCTGCCATAAGAAGCCGCCGACACCAGGGGTTCCGGTCAACATTTCACTGGCAACGATGACGAGCCACGCGATTCCAAGGCTCAGGCGATAGCCGGTGAACATGTATGGCAGCGTTGCAGGCACGAGAACCTTCGAAAATGTCTGGAGCTTGGATAGGCGTAGAACCTTCGCGACGTTCCAATATTCCTGCGGAATGGATTTCACCCCGGACATCGTGTTGATGACCGTCGGCCACATCGAACAAAGCGCAATGGTGAACAACGCCGCGGGTTCCGACTTTTGAAATACGATCAAGCCGAGAGGCAACCACGCCAGCGGCGAAATCGGTCGTAGGACTTGAATGACGGGATCGAACATCCTGTTGAACGTTTTCGAAAGACCGAGAGTAAACCCGAGAGGCGTGCCCATCAGAATACCGAGGAGGAATCCCTTCGCAACGCGCAGCAGGCTGTAGTACGCGAGGCGCAGGATGCCTTGATCCATTTCGCCGCGTTTTTCGAGCGGCTGAAGGATGTAGATCTTGCTCTCTTGCCACGTCTTCAACGGCGATGGTAAATCCTGCACGTTGGCGGCGAGTATGGTCCAAATGATTCCGAGGATCAGGATGCCGATCAACGGGAGAACAACGGTTGTAATGCGTGACTTCATTCACCCACCTTTCATTCAGGCACGACTATGCACCGGGAACGATAGCGCGTATTTGTCCGGGTCTGCGGGATCGAACACGCCGTCGAAGAGCGTCTGTTTCTGCATATCCTTAAACTTCGTTGTCACACCCATGTCTTTCATGGCTTCAAGGTAAATGTCTTGCCGCATGACCTTATTCACGATGCCGGTGTAGTCGGGCGCGCTCTTCACCATCCCCCAGCGACGGAATTGGGTCAGCCACCACAGGCCGAACGTCTTCTGCGGGAAATTGCAGTCACGTTCGGAAAAGATCATGTAATTCGGATCTTGTTCGCTGCGGCCGTCGCCATACTCGTATTTGCCCATCAGCCGTCCCAGGATGATTTCGGGTGGACAGTTGATGTAGGTGGCCTGCGAGACGACGTCCGCGACGTGCTTTCTGTTTTCCATCTTGTCGATGTAGGTACTCGAGAGATACAGCGCCTTGAGGACCGCCTTCACGGTCTTTGGATTCTTCGTGGCAAATTCTTCCGTGAAGGCGCAGACCTTCTCCGGATGGTCTTTCCACATCTTTTGCGTCGTGATGGCCGTGAATCCGATCTTGTCGGCAATCGCGCGTGCGTTCCACGGCTCGCCGACGCAGAAGCCATCCATCTTGTCGACTTTCATGTTTGCGACCATCTGGGGCGGTGGAATCGTGATTAGGTTTACATCCTTATCGGGATTGATTCCGCCGTTTGCGAGCCAATATCGCATCCACATCGCATGCGTTCCCGGCGGGAACGTCATCGCAAATGTGAGCGGGTTGCCAGACGCCTTCGCTTTATCCACGATCGGTTTCAGTTCTTTCGGCGTCTTCACCCCAGTCTGCAGCAACTTGTTGTTCAACGTAATTGCCTGGCCGTTGCGGTTGATCATCCACGGAATGACCATCGGTTTGACGGGAGAACCGAGCAGACCCATCGACGATGCGAACGGCATCCCGATCAACATGTGCGTTGCCTGATTCTCACCGAGATTCATCTTGTCGCGAATGACGGCCCATGACGCTTCCTTTGAGATCACAGAGTTGATTCCGAACTTCTTGAAATAGCCGAGTTCGTGCGCCATCACGATCGATGAGCAATCGGTGAGTGCAATGATTCCAATTCGAACGTTCGGTGTTTCCGGCGAATCGTCAGGATACGCACCGCCGGCCCAGCCGCGCGGAATACCGGCCAGGATTCCGGCAACCATCGATTGCCCGGTTGCTTTTAGAAATTTTCGTCGCGAGAGTTCCATCAATGAAGACCTCACTCAGAATGAATACGTGACCATCACGTACGAGAAGTTGTAGGGTTTGCCCGGAGTTGTGTTCTTCAGAAACGTGCCGGGAAAGATGTGCGCGTAACCGAGGCCAAGCTGCATTTGAGGGGTGAGAGGATACGTGCTTTGCGCATCGAGCTCCTGGCCGACAAATCGGCCGGCACTACCGTCGGTTTTTCTCGCGACCACCGCGCCTGCCGCGTTGTAAAGGCCGTCGTGCGCATTAGCCAGCCACCAGGAGTGGTAGCTGCCCGACATTGCCAGTTTTTTCGTGGGTTTCAGTTCGACACCGGCGCGCCCGTGCTCCACGTTTTTCCATCCGACTTGGTCGGAGAGACCGAGCTTGTCGTGGGCGGTGGGATATAGCTGATCGAATGTTCCGCGGGTTCCTGAAGTGGGATTACGATCGCCGGACGCATAGTTGTACTCAATAAAAGCGCGCGGCGTCGCCTTGATTTTCGGCATCGAGTAACCGGCGACCCAGTGACCGGCAAATGCCCGCAGCTCATCGGTGCTGAACGCGCCCGTTTGGCCGGCTACTTCGAGACTGTAATCGAAGTTTGCAGGAAGTCTCCCAGCCCAACGAAGACCAACCGTTTTGTAATCGAACTTGCCGGGTACTCCGGATTTGCTCTTCACACCGCGACCTACGCGCCAGTAGACATACGGCTCGATCGTGGCCTTGGGAATGATCTTGCTGAATGAACTGTAAACGCCGTGCAGGTTATTGCCATCCGCGTGACGATCGAATCCGTCGTCTCGCAGATTGACGACAGAAGAAGAGAACGCATCGATACGATAATTCTTACTGCGATAGCTTCCTCGAATGGCGTCGAATGTCCGTGATGTGTTCGTCCAGTTCAAAGGGCCGATCAAGCGCTGTTCGCCGAACGACAGCTCTTGGCGTCCGACGCGAAGTCCGAACTTGCTGCTCTCCATGTTTCCTAGTTCGACGTAAGCCTGCCGGACATCGAATGTGTCCTGATAAGGCGGGCCATCAGGTTTTTGATTCCTGCCCCAAACCTGCGCGTCCTGCCCCTGGAACTGCAGCTTGAGCCATGAAGTTGGAATGATTGTTGTGTTGACGCGGGCGCGGCCTAAGACAAAAGCGTCGTCGTTATCCGGCTTGAACGCGAAGCCACCGAGTCCTTCGAACCGAACACGATATTCACCGCTGAGCCGCAGCCAGTGCGGCAATTCTTTATTGACGTAATCTGACGCGCGCTTCGACGTCGTCGCTGCTTGCTGTGCCAGAAGATTCGTGCTCAACAGAAGCGCACACAGGCAATAGCGAAAGGTCGCACACAAATTCTTCAATTGGATCCTCCCCCGAAAGACGCGGATGTAGAGTCCGCGTTCGGCGGGTACAGTGCACGGTCGTTGCCTTTGGGAAGTTTTAAAATTCTCAGCAAGTTAGGCGCATTCGCGCAATTCAGCGCGCACAAATCTGTCGGGTTTCCGCGAAATACAAGCGACAGAAATGTTGTGAGCGCACGAATTTGTCGGCTGTGAAGCAGCGGCATATACCCCTCCTCGAAAGAGGGAAAAACATTCGAGTAGGCTCAAATACACTCACGCCGCCGCGCGGGTTTCGTTAAGATCACGGTCTATGTCGCAAGGCCGGATACTGCTGGGACTGATTATTGGCGCTGCAACCGGCGTCGCCGTTAACGCGTTCTTCGGCGCCGGGCATCCGCGAGTCGAATGGATTGTTGTCGAGATAACGGAACCGATCGGTGAGTTGTTTCTGCGGCTTCTTCTAATGACGGTGGTGCCTCTCGTCTTCTCTTCACTGATCGTCGGGATTGCCGGCGTTGGCGACATTCGGAAGTTGGGCCGGATCGGATTCAAGTGTCTCGTCTACACGATTATCATCTCCGCGATCTCGGTTGTGATCGGCATTGGTCTGGCAAACCTTGTTCGTCCCGGCAAACGAATTCAGCCTGCAACAGCGGACGCACTCCTTCAGCGCTACGGCGCCGACGCGAATCGTCGAGTTCAGGCTGCGTCTCAAAATCAAGCAACGCCTTCGGCCTTGACGCAAGTTGTTCGAACGCTCGTCCCGACCAATCCTTTTGCGGCCGTTGCGAGCGTGACGCCGAACATGCTTCATCTCATGTTCTTTGCCGTCGTGCTGGCGATAGCAATCACGCTGCTGCCGGAATCGGCGACGCAACACCTGCTGGCTGTTTTCGATTCCGTATTTCAGGTTTCCACAAAAATCATCGACATGGTCATGTGGACTGCGCCCTTTGCGGTAGCGTGCCTGTTGTTCACGACGACGTCACGTTTCGGCTTCGACCTGCTGGTTGCCCTCAGTTGGTTTGTATTTACAGTACTGGCCGGACTGGCCTTGCACATGTTCGGCGTGTATTCGATCTCTGTCGCGGCACTGTCACGCATTTCACCAGTCGAATTCTTTCGCCGCGTCAGAGTCGCGATGGTCACCGCTTTTTCAACTTCGTCGTCCAATGCAACTTTGCCGACAGCACTGCGTGTTTCCGAAGAAAACCTCGGCGTGCCGCGCGACATCAATACATTCGTGCTGACGGTTGGCGCCACTGCGAATCAAAACGGCACCGCCCTTTACGAGGGCGTAACGGTTCTTTTTCTGGCGCAGTTGGCAGGCGTTAACCTCACATTGGGCCAGCAGGTGTTGGTGGCTTACCTCGCGATTCTTGGAGGAATCGGCACCGCCGGCGTTCCATCCGGTTCCATTCCATTCATTGTTGTCGTGCTGACGACGATCGGCGTGAATCCCTCTTTGATCGCGCTGATCCTGGGAGTGGATCGGATCCTCGACATGTGCCGCACGACTCTCAATGTTACGGGAGACATCACGGCTGCCACGTATATCGCCCGCTCGGAAGGATACAAGTTACTCGAGTCGCCGGTAGAGGCTGACTGATTTCACCACGCACGCCATCTGCGGCCGAGCGGAAGCGCCATTCCTGAGACCACCGGGGCGAGACCCATCGTGAGAATGGTGCACGTAAGCGCGAGATCGTACGTCGGCTTCGACAAGGATGCGGTACTCAGCCCGGTTCGCGCGAGGACGAATGAGAATTCCCCGATCTGAGACAATCCGAACCCGACGATCCATGGCGCCATATTCTTGTATCCGAACAATCGCGTCACGCCTCCGATGATGAACGCTTTGCCCGCAAAGATGATCGCAATAACGATGCCGATTTGCAGTGCCTGGCGCAGCGCAAAGATCGGATCAAACAGCATGCCGACGGTTACGAAGAACAGAAGGCCAAACACGTCGCGAAGCGGGCCCACGTCGCTCAATGCCTGATGACTCAATTCCGATTCGCTCAGGATAACTCCAGCGACGAAGGCGCCCAGGGCAAACGAGAGACCCACGTAGTACGCGGCGTATCCGATTCCGACTCCGGTCGTCACAACGGCCACCAAAAACAGCTCGCGAGAGCCCCAATCCAGTACCGCCTTCAGCAGTCGAGGGAGCAGATGCGTGCCGACGAGAAAGACCAACACGAGAGAAACAGCTGCGATCACAAAGGACCGCAAAAGGTTCGGGAGCACGTTCTCGGGGTTGGCGAGTTGCGGAAGGATGATGAGCATCGGAATAACAGCCAGATCCTGGACCACCAGTAAACCGATCATGACGCGGCTTGCAAGAGTCGCAGTAACGCCACCGGCCGATAAGATCTTCACGACGACCATCGTGCTGGATAACGAAATCATCGCGCCGAACCAAATTGCCTCGACTTGAGGCAACCGCAGCCCATAAAACGCAAGCAAAGCGCCGGCCGCACAAACCAACAGTATTTGAATTGGACCGCCGATCAGCGCAACACGCCGCACCGGCTGCAGATCACGGAAGGAAATTTCCAGCCCCAATGAGAACAGCAGGAGAGCCGCGCCAATCTCAGCGAGAAGCTCGATGTCGTGGATTTGAACTACAGTCGGCCCGCCGGTGTAAGGACCAACGAATATTCCGGCAAGGACATAACCCACCAACAAAGGCAGACGTAGAATGCGCGCGGCAATCCCACCGATTAAACCTGCAACAAGGATTAATACGAAATCGGCCGCGATTCCCAATTGAGTTCTGGTCTATTCGGACTTCGATCTGGACCGTCGTGATTTCAATTCTAAATACACCAGAATCCCAATGGCAAAAGCTGACAATAAAAGGACAAACACTTTTCCTGCGTCCATGTCACTCCTCGGTTTTAAGTTATTGGTTCGTTATCGTCGAAAGGCGAGCGGGGAGTTTGGTGGAGAGCGGCCGGAAAGGACCGGGTTCTGTTTCGGTTGTAAGTGAATCCGAATATCAATCCCGATGATGCGATCGGCCGGGGGCACACGAATCGCTGCAGGCGTCTCAAAAGTCATCACATGCGCGGAGGTTTGCTTCAGCCCGCGTGCAATTTGCCCAGCAACTGCTGGATTGGGCGGAATGAGAGATGGGGAGACAATCTTTGCTGCTTCGAATTCGTGGGCAGGCGAACGAAGTGTCTCGGGATCCAGAAAGAACGCGACGGGCAATGACACCGCGATATATGCGGCAATAACAATTGAAGCGATGCAGTATCGATCAGGCATTGGAATGCATCTAAAAGTGTACGAACAGCCCCTCTATCGACATAAATAAATTATTATTGACATAAAAATTTCATTAGTTTAAAAAATTGCCACGCGTTCACGATGAAGTGATCGCAGTTTCTGACGACGAAGTCCTCGATCCTGGGAAACGGATTCGAGGGCTTTTTTATTTGCCGGACACTGCAGTCTGGTTCCGACACTGACGTCCAGGGTGAATACCACCCGCGGGCGTTTTTTTTTGCTCAAAAGATCTCAAGGAGAAAAGAATGAAAAAACTAGCTGCGATTCTTCTGATGATGCTGTTGGTCGGTTGTTACACGGCAGCATTCAGCCAGGAGCGGGCAAACGATCCTACCGGCGCAAACACCGGCGGTGCGGCCGATATAACCGCAGCCAAGGCCGGGCAGCCCACGATGGACGAAGTGATCAAGGAAGTAGGCCACAGTAAAGTTGCAATCAATATGATGTGGACTCTCATTACGGGATTCCTCGTCATGTTCATGCAAACCGGCTTTGCAATGGTTGAAACAGGTCTCACGCAAGCCAAGAACGCCGCCCATACATTTGCGATGAACTTTCTGATTTACCCCTTGGGAATGATTGGTTTCTACGTTCTCGGGTTCGGAATCATGTTCGGCGGGTTTGGCGCGATCGGCACAATGGGCGGCTACGCAGGATTGAATCACGAGGTAACCATCAATCTGTTTGGTCACACGTTTGGCCTGTTTGGCGCGAAGGGGTTTTTTCTAACGGGCGTGGGTTATGACACTGCCGTCTTCGCGCTGTTCCTCTTCCAAATGGTCTTTATGGACACAACAGCAACCATCCCGACCGGCGCGATGGCAGAACGCTGGAAGTATTCGGCATTCGTCGTATATGGCCTCTTGGTTGGTTCGATCATTTATCCGGTCTTCGGAAACTGGGTCTGGGGCGGTGGATGGTTGTCGCAGTTGGGAGCGAACTTCGGTATCGGCCATGGCCACGTAGACTTCGCGGGGTCTTCAGTCGTCCATCTTACGGGCGGTGTGCTCGCGTTTGTTGGCGCGCTCATCATTGGTCCGCGTCTCGGCAAGTATAGGAAGGACGGTACCGCCAACGTCATTCCCGCTCACAGCATTCCGATGGCGATGATTGGGACTTTCATTCTTGCGTTTGGCTGGTTCGGATTTAACCCTGGATCGACGCTGGCCGGATCGGACCTGAGAATCGCCGTCGTCGCAACAAACACGATGCTTGCTGGAGCCTTTGGAGCATTCGCCGCAACGCTCTGGATGTGGTGGGTTCGCAGCGGCAAACCGGATCCAAGCATGATGTGCAACGGCATGCTTGCCGGTCTGGTTGCGATCACGGCTCCGTGCGCTTTCGTTAATGCGCCTGGGGCTTGTGCGATCGGTCTGATCGCGGGAATCCTTGTCGTTGAGGCTGCACTCTTCATCGAGCGCGCGCTGAAGATTGATGACCCTGTCGGTGCTATCGCTGTTCACGGAGTCAACGGAGCGTGGGGCTGTCTCTCTTTGGGCCTCTTCGCTGATGGAACCTATGGCGACGGCTGGAACGGCGTGCCGGGAACAGTGAAAGGTTTGTTCTACGGCGATGCGTCTCAGTTCGTAGCTGAGGCGATAGGCGTCCTGACCAACTGCATCGTTATCGGACTCCTCGGATTCGTCGTCTTCAAACTCATTGATGCCACGATCGGGCTGCGCGTTAAACCCGCAGTCGAGGCCGAAGGACTCGATTTGGACGAGATGGGCGTTCCTGGGTACGTCGGCGTCGTCGACAACCTCGCGATGCCGGAACTCGGAGGACACTCAACCATGGGCGTGCCGAAACCGGCCCCCTCACCAAGCCGGTCGTAAATTCTGGGCAACTCAAACTCTGTGTCTCTGTGGTTAGTACAACAACAACCACAGAGACACAGAGTTTAGGTTTACGGTCCCAGGATATGTCACACTTATTGCGTGAAGCTCATCCAAGCCATCATCCGTCCGGACAAACTGAGCATTCTCGTCGAAGAGCTCTCCAAGATTGCATCCGGATTGACAGTCTCTGAAGTTCGTGGGCACGGCCGTCAAAGCGGACATCCGACGGTCTATCGTGGAACCGAATACGTACTGACCCTCCGGCCGAAGACGATGATTGAAATCGTCACGGACGACGATAAAGTCGACGACATCGTTCAAATCCTCTCAAAAACCGCTCGAACCGGCGAAATCGGTGACGGCAGAATTTTCATCTATCCCGTCGACGAGACCTATCACGTTCGTACCGGCTTAATGGACCGGTAACTCCTCGTCCAAAAAATCTGATATAAGAAGCCGAACGAATGAAGTTGATTCAGTGCATCATTCGGCAGGAAAAGCTCAACGACGTCGTGGAGAAACTTATGACCGTAACCACAGGTTTGACCGTTTCCGAAGTTCGAGGGCACGGCCGCCAGAGTGGGCATCCAGCGGTCTATCGCGGCGTCGAGTATCAGCTATCGCTCTTGCCGAAGGTCATGATCGAAATCGTAGCTGACGACAACAAGGTCGACGACCTCGTGAAAATCCTTAGTGAAACGGCGCGAACAGGGCAGATTGGGGATGGACGGATTTTCGTCCTGCCAGTCGACGAGACCTATCACGTTCGCACAGGTTTCATGGATTAGGTTCGTCTTCCGTTCCGTCTTTCGGGTCTCTATTCCACTTTGTATTTATTAATTCCTTACTAAATTGTTAGCAGTTCCTTACAACATTGAAGGTTTTGCGAATTCTCAAACAAAAATGTATGGACATCCTTCAAAAACTCCTTTATAAAGTCGCTGTTCGTCACAACGTCGTGCCGATCCGAAAGACTACGAAGTCTTCGATCCGATTTCCGGGTCGAAGGCTTTTTTTGTTTTAAGGCGACAGTCTTTCTGGGACACCGCCGTCCTGCCGTTTGAATTGCCTCTAACAATCAAAAGGAGTAGGACATGTCATCGACCGAGAAACCAACCACAAGGCCCACATTGGGGCTTGCCGGATTAACCTCCAATGCCATGGCGCTGATTGCGCCCGGCGCGTTTTTGTGGCTTACCTTTTTTATTCAATCGTCGTATGGAGCACCGATGGCTGCGCAAGGCATGTGGTTCGGTATTTTCTTTGCGCTGATTTTGTGCTTCGCCACGGCCATTGCATACGCTGAGCTTTCAAAGCTTTATCCTGGTGCGGGATCTTCGTACTTCTTCGCCGAGCAGGCGTTTCTCAGCAAAACCAGGGCGTACAAATTCGCGCGTGTGGCGAAATTTGTGGTTGGATGGGCCAGCCACTTGTATTACTGGGTTTATCCCGGTTTGATGGTTGGAGTGACAGCGCTGGTCGTTGGTTATGTTTTGGGAACGCTATGGCCGGATACATTCAACGCCGCAATACCCAGCCCGTTATTCATGTTCGCTTTCTGCGTGGTGATGGCATTCGGCGTGGCGTACATCGCATTCCGAGGCGTCGCTGGCGCGACAGCGGTGAACACGGCGATCAACGCTGTTCAAATTACGGCTCTGATTGTGTTCTCCGTCATTGCCGTGGGCTACCGGCTCAACCATACGCAAGGATCTGTCGGAATCACATTGGACCCGAATGGCACACCGATTAGCAAGGTTATCGCTACGGACAAAGACGGGATGCCGGTCAAGGATGCACAAGGCAATTTTGTTTTTGCCAAGACTCCTGACGGAAAAGATCAGGACTTCACCATCGATTATTCGCAGCCGGTTCAGAAGGGACCGGATGCTAGCGATCCAAAGACACAGGTTGATAAATTCCAATATCATGGTTCTGCAGGCTCTGTTATAGCTCCGCACTCGTTCAACTTCGTCATCATCCAGGCCTGTATCGCGATTCTGATCCTGGTGGGTTTTGAATCCATCACATCGATGGGCGAGGAAGCGAAGAATCCCAGGCGTGACTTGCCGCGAGCGGTTCTTCTCTCGCTGTTAATCCAAGGACTGGTTTGTTATCTCATCGAGTATTTTGCAGCGAACTATTTTCTCCACAATGGATACCAAGTCAGCAATGCGCTGGGATCTGCCGCGCCGGTTGGTGACATGATGGTGATCGTTGGAACGTGGCTATTTGGTAGCGCGGCGGCAGGAAAGGCGTTCATGTTGGTGCAGGCATTCACGGTCTTTCTCGCACTGATCGGGACGACCCTCTCCTGCTTGAGTACTGGCGCACGCGTGACGTACGCGATGGGCCGCGATGAAGAAGTCCCGGAGCATTTTGGATTGCTTCATGGCGAGAAGCTGACGCCTCATCGAGCCATTTGGACGCTGGCAACCCTTTCCGTCTTTGTCGCTATTGCGGCGATTGTCTTTAATTTCTGTGGTCCTGCGGCTCAGCCCGATGACGTGATCAAGGGGCTTCCGCACAATCTCTGGTACAGCTTTGGAATCTTCAGCCACGATTTGGCAGCCAGCATCCCGCAAAGCGTCGTTGTCGTGACGCTGGTCAGCAATTTCGGAACGTTCCTGTTGTACATGATGACGTGTATCGTCGCCATCGTGGCATTCCGCGAGCATCATACGTTCAACGGTTTCAAACACGTGTTTATTCCGTTTTTCGGTTTGCTTGCCAATTTGGTTTGCA
>JACXTT010010001.1_pt1 | contig 12864 bp, 11 predicted proteins | sample 9270951 | NCBI WGS metagenome assembly JACXTT01 (sample SAMN15532306, study PRJNA645909) | rock metagenome | isolation source: weathered quartz diorite | place: Puerto Rico | collected 2017-06-21 | reverse complement strand
CAGTATCTGCTCTTCGACGACGTCCAGCGTCCGGGGCCCCCCGACGTTGCCTGGGCCGGCTTCCAGACCGGTCTGCGCTTCAGCCAGGGGACTCCGAAGCCAGCCTGGAACGCGTACCGGCTGCCGATCGTCGTTCACGCCCGGCGCGGCGGTGTCTCGATCTGGGGACGCGTGCGTCCCGGCAGCGGCAGGCGCCCGGTGCAGCTCCAGGTCCTCCGGCAGGGGCAATGGCGGAACGCCGGCAAGGCTCTCCGCACCGATCAGGACGGGTTCCTCACCGCAAAGCGGAGCGCGATCGGCCCGTATCGCTTCGAAGCGGCGGGAATCGGCCAGAGCCGGGTCGCGGATCCGGTTCCGTGACGGCGCCACCGCGAATCCGTGCAACACGTGCCGCGCTGGTTGCCCGCCGCAGCCCGTGGGCCTCGGGTCGAATTACGTTCGCGCGCGGTTGAAGCGCCTGCCGGCGACGGCCTCGGTGGGGTCGCCCAGCACTTCGTCCGACCCCTCAGGCGTGCGTTCCGCCTCGAGCTTCGCGATCCGCTCGGGAGTCATCTCCCCCGCGTTCTCGCGCTCGATCTGCTCCAGCCAGTCGGCGGCCTCGGCCGCCTTGCGCTCGTCCGCGCGAACGCCGCCGGCCGCGAGCGACCGGTCGATCTCGGCGAACAGCTCCTCGACGAGGCGATCCTGCGGGACCTTCCGAAGCGGCTTGCCGTGAGCGAAGATCAGGCCTTCGTTCTTGGCCCCGGTGATGCCGAAGTCGGCGTGCGAAGCCTCGCCGATCCCGTTTACGGCGCAGCCCAGAACCGCCACCTCGATCGGATCGTCGTACCGTTCCAGGCGCGACTCGATCTCGGCCACGACCGTGTCCATGTCGAACTGGAGCCGCCCGCACGTCGGGCAGGCGATCAGGACCGGGCCCCGCTCGCGAACCTGAAGCGCCTTGAGGATCTCCCATGCGACTTTGACCTCTTCCTCGGCGTGGAAGGTGGAAAGCGAGATGCGGATCGTGTCGCCGATTCCGTCGGCAAGGAGCGTCCCCAGACCCACGGCCGACTTCAACGAGCCTGACCACCGGGTGCCGCTCTCCGTCACGCCGAGGTGGAGCGGGTAGTCGATCCGCTGGGAGAGCAGGCGATTGGCCGCGATCGTGTACGGGACGTTGGTGGACTTGACCGAGACCTTGAGGTTCTCGAAGTCGAGGTCCTCCATGAGCTCGACGAACTCGACTGCGGCGGTCACCAGCGCCTCGACCGGCTGATCGCGCTCGAGCTCGTGCAGGTGCTTCGGCAGCGAGCCTGAGTTCACGCCGATTCGCATCGGGACGCCCGCGGCGGTCGCCCGCGCGGCGACCTCCTTGACCTTCTCGCGACCGCCGATGTTCCCCGGGTTGAGCCGGACGCAGTGGGCGCCCGCGTCGATCGCCTTCAATGCGAGCGTGTGATTGAAGTGGATGTCCGCGATCACGGGGATCGGCGAGCGCTTCACGATGGTCTCGAGAGCCGCTGCGTCCCTGTCGCGAGGCACAGCGACTCGGACGAGCTCGCAGCCGGCATCCACCATGCGGGCGATCTGGGCGACGGTCGCCTCGACGTCGCTCGTGTCGGTCTTCGTCATGGATTGGACGACGACCGGCGCGCCGCCGCCGATCGGCACGTCCTTCACCCAGATCTGGCGCTTCGAAGCCATCGGAGAGTCTCCTAAAGCGTATCGGCGGCCCCGTCCACGATGCGGAAATCGGAGAGGATTCCCCCGATGGCGAAATCCTCCGCTCGGAGCAGCAAGCTGCGCGAGGCCGCACGGCGTCTGGACTCGCGCCCGGGCCTCGTGGCGAGCGCCGAGTTCGTCCGCCGCATGCTCCCGGGCGATCGCGAGTACGGCGATGCTCTCTCGACCTCCGGTCGTGAGCTGCCGCAGCACCTGGCCCGGCTTGTCGCCGAGCTCCGTCTGGAAAGGCCGAGCGCGGCCCGTGAGCTCGGGCTCGGCGCCCTGCAGGCGTGGCAGGCTCTGGCGGAGGCGCAGCGGCGCGGTCGCGGGGCGGCCGACGTCGCGATCCTGTTCACGGATCTCGTGGGCTTCTCCGCGTGGGCGCTCGAGGTGGGAGACGACGCCGCCCTGACGCTTCTGCGGCTGGTCGGAGACGCGGAGGACGAGGCCGTGTCACGAAACCAGGGTGCGGTGATCAAGCGCCTCGGTGACGGCGCGATGGCGGTCTTCAGCCGATCGGACGAGGCGGTCATGGCCGCGCTCGAGCTCCAGGGGAAGATCGGCGAGATCGACGTCGCGGGCCACAAGCCGGCCCTGCGCGCCGGCGTGCACCTCGGGCGCCCGCGCCGGATAGGCAACGACTACCTCGGCGTCGACGTGAACATCGCTGCGAGGGTCGCGGACGCCGCGCGGGCCGGGGAGGTGCTGGCGTCGGACCCGGCCTGCGCGATGCTCGACCCCGCGGCGTTCGAGCTCGGCCGCCCACGTCGCCTGGAGGCGCCCGGCGCTCCCGAGGAGCTGTCCGTCAGCCGGGTGACCGCCGGGCCGCGATCAATGTGAGGGCTGACGGGATCGCACAGGGGATCGAGGCCGGCTGCCGCTCCTTCGGTCGCGAATCCGACGACCGCGCCGGGACACGCCTTGTTCGTCCGTTGCCCGCACACGGGCCCGCCGGAGCGGTTACCTTTAGCGAGTCCCCGGGCGGGGTCAGCGCACCGGGAGTGCCCAGCGGACTGAGAGGAGCGGGACTATGAGCCAGCAGGTGGCGCTTCAGGACGGCACCATCGACGCGTTGAGGGAGGCGGTCGGCGGCCAGGTGGTCACCCCGGCAGACGCCGACTACGACGAGGCCCGAAGGGTTTGGAACGGCATGGTCGATCGCCGGCCCGCGGTGGTCGCTCGCTGCGCGTCGACGGCGGACGTATCGGCCGCCGTGGACTTCGGCCGCGAGCAGGGCCTGCTCGTCTCGGTCCGCTGCGGCGCACACTCGACGCCCGGCTACAGCACCTGCGACGGCGGCATCGTGATCGACCTCAGCCCGATGAAGGCGGTCGAGGTCGACCCGGAGGCCCGCACCGCGAAGGTGCAGGGCGGCGCCACCTGGGCCGATCTCGATGCCGCTACGCAGGAGCACGGCCTGGCGGTAACGGGCGGCCGCGTCTCGGACACGGGGGTCGGCGGGCTTGCGCTCGGCAGCGGCAGCGGCTGGCTCGAGCGAATGTACGGCGTTACCTGCGAAAGCCTCCTGTCGGCCGAGGTGGTGGCTGCCGACGGCAAGGTGGTGCGCGCCAGCGCGGACGAGAATCCGAAGCTGTTCTTCGGCCTGCGCGGCGGCGGCGGCAACTTCGGCGTGGTGACCGAGTTCGAGTTCCGGGTTCACCCGGTGGGCCCGATCCTGACCGCCGGCATGCTGCTCTACCCACGTGAGCGGGCGCGCGAAGTTCTGCGGTTCTACCGGGACTTCATCGAGAGCGCCCCGGACGAGGTGGGTGGCGGCGCCGCGCTGCTGACCGCTCCGCCGGAGCCATTCGTGCCCGCTGACGTGCAGGGGAAGCCTGCGCTCGGGATCGTGTTCTGCTACGTCGGCCCGATCGAGGACGGCGCGCAGGTGGCCCGCAAGCTGAAGGAGGGCACTTCGCCGCTCGTGGACCTGGTCCAGCCGATGCCCTACGCGGCGATGCAGCAGATGCTCGACGCGGGCAGCCCCACGGGGATCCGCGAGTACTTCAAGGTCGCTTGGCTGAAGGGCCTCTCCGACGAGGCGATCGACGTGATCATCGAGCAGGGCGAGCGCCTCCCGGCGCCCTTCGGACAGCTGATCCTCGCTCCGATGGGCGGCGCCACCGCGCGCACGGACACGAGCCAGATGGCTCTCAACATGCCGTCCGCGCCGTGGGCTTACTTCTGCCTGTCGATGTGGATGGATCCGGCTCAGGACGAGCAGAACGTCGACTGGGCGCGCGGGTTCGCGAAGGCGACGGAGGCGTACGGCGTCGGGTCGCCGTATCCGAACTTCATCGAGCCGGACGAGGGCGTGAAGCGGCTGAAGGAGTCCTACGGGCCGGAGAAGTACGAGCGCCTCGCGGCGCTGAAACGGGAGTGGGACCCCGAGAACCTCTTCCGTCTGAACCAGAACATCACGCCGGCGTAAGGGACGGCCTGACACCGGTGCGGCAGTCTCACCTCTCCGCGTAGATGACGGTCTCGACGCCGTAGTCGGTATGAGTCTTCAGCGTTTGGTGGGTCCACCGAATCCCCCGCGCGTCCATCGGCCTGGTCAGATCGTCTAGGCGAAAGGCGATGTCGGGAACGCCTGGAGGCTCATGCCACTTGATCTCCTTGGTTTCATCCACCAACGGCGTGAACACGACCAGCACCATCCGCTTCGTGAAGCTGTCAAGCGCGTTGCCGAGGATCTGGGGCCACCGAAAGTTGTGCTCCAACACGTGGCGCATGAAGACCCCCTCGACCTTGGACCGATAGTCGGCGAGATCAGCTTGGACATTCGCAAACGGTGACGCGGCGTCGATCGCCCGATACCGTTCCGGCGGAATCAGCGTTCCGAGCCACCCTTTGCCGCAGCCCCAATCCTCGACAAGCGCACACGATTCGAGCCAGGCCGCACCAAGCTCGTAGGTCTCGCCCGAGCCGTATGTCTGGCGGCTCTCCGTGTCGTTCCTGCCGCCCCAGATCGCGGTGGTCTCTCTGATGTCACCCATCTAGTACCCACGGTAGTCGTAGGCGAATAACGCCGCAAGTGGATCACGAACTCGGTTCGACCCGGACCAAGTCGGTTAGGCGCGAGTGTACATCGCCTCGATCTCCGAGGCGTACTTCTGCGCGATCGGCTTGCGCTTCAGCTTCATCGTGGGCGTCAGCTCATCGCCGCCCGGCAGCCAGTCCTCGCTCAAGACCTTGAACTTCTTGATCGCCTCGACGTTCGAGACCTGGGCATTCACGGCGTCGACTGCATTCTGCACCTCGGCTATCACCCGATCGTCGGAGGCGAGCGCGCCGAGCGACGTGTCCTCGATGCCCTGCTGCACCGCCCATGCCGGCGCGATGTCCGGATCCAGCACCACCAGCGCGCTCACGAACGGACGCTGGTCACCGATCGTGCAGGCCGTCCCCACCAGCGGGTGGGCCTTGAGCTTCGCTTCGAGGTTGGCGGGCGAGATGTTCTTGCCGCCCGCGGTGATGATCAGTTCTTTCTTGCGGTCGACGATCTTGACGTAGCCCTCGTCGTCGATCTCGCCGATGTCGCCGGTGTGGAGCCAGCCCTCCGCGTCGATCGCCTCCGCGGTCTGGTCCGGCAGGTTTCGGTAGCCCTTCATGATCTGGGGACCGCGGATCAGGATCTCTCCGTCGTCCGCGAGCTTGAGCTCCATCCCCGGTGTCACCTGCCCTACCGTGCCGAGCTTGATCTTGCCCGGCAGATTCACGGTGCCGCAGCCGCAACTCTCGGAGAGGCCCCAGAGCTCCGCGACCGGAACTCCGATCGCATGGAAGAACTCGAGCACCGCGATCGGCGTCGGGGCGGCCCCGACATAGAGCACTTCGGCCTCGTCGAGCCCGAGCTGGGCACGGATCTTCGACAGCACCAGCTCGTCGGCGTTCCGGTGCTCTTCGGCCAGATCGGCAGGCATCTCCTGGCGCTCGCGCTCGAGCTTCACGCGCTTGTGGCCGACCTCCAGCGCCCACTTCACGGCCTTTTTGCGGTCCTCGTTCGCCTCGTTCTCGACCTGCGCCTCCATGCCGGCTTTGAGTTTCTCCCAGATGCGCGGGACGGCGAAGAACCACGTGGGTCGCACCTCGGGCAGGTACTGGATCACCTCGCGCGGGTTCGGGCAGCACGTGACCGTGTGGCCGAGCACGATCGGGAGGTAGTGGCCGGTCGCGCGCTCGGCGATGTGCGCCATCGGCAGATACGAGACGACGCGCGAGCCTTCGGGAAAATCGATCGCCTCGTCGAGGGCATGCATCGCGCTCATGATGTTGCCGTGGGTGATCTGAACTCCTTTGGGCGGTCCGGTCGTGCCGGAGGTGTAGATCAGCGTCAGCAGGTCCTCCGGCTGCACCGCAGCGCGGGCACCCGCGACCTCCTCCATGTCCCCCTCGGTCTCGAGCAGCTCCTCGAACGACAGCAGGCCCTCGCCGGTCTCCGTGCCCACGACGATCACCCGCTCGAGCCCGGGCACCGAGCTCTTGGCCTCGCGCACGTTGTCGAGGAAGGCGGGCTCCGTCACGACTATTCGCGCGTTCGAGTCCTTCAGCTGATACGCGATCTGGTCGGGCGCAAGCGTCTGGTAGAGGGAGAACGGGGTCGCTCCCAGGCTGAGCGCAGCGGAGTCTGCGAGGTGGAACTCGGGCCGGTTCAGCAGCAGCAGCGCGATCGTGTCGCCACGGCCCAGCCCCAGGCCTCGCAGCCCGAGCGCGAGCCGGTCGACCACGTCTCCGTACTCGCCCCACGTGATCTCTCGCTCGCCTCCGCGGGTCCGAAGCGCGATCCGATCCGGATTCGTCCGCACCTGTCGCGCAAACGCCTCGGCGACGGTGGGGGCAGCCAGCGCGGATGTGTCCCGCTGGGTGTCGAGCACGGTGCGTTCCATTCCCTCTCCTTCCGCCGTAGGCGCTCGGCCCGTGTTCCTATCAGTGGAGCCTACCCCAGGGACTGTTCGAAACGAGCTGTGCGTCAGCGGGCGCTGAACCCACCGCCGGTCAAGCGCCCGATGTCGTTGGAGAGCCCTATGTAGAACAGGATCAGCACGAGCATGAAGCCGAGCACGCCCGCCTGCTCCATGACGCGGTAGGGGACCGGCCGCCCGCGGACCTTCTCGACCAGGCTCCAGAAGATGTGGCCGCCGTCGAGCGGGAGGAACGGGAACAGGTTGATGATCGCGAGCGACAGGCTGATCACGGCGAGCAGCAGGAAGGCGCGACGCGTGTCCTGCGAGAAGCTCTGCCGCGTTGCCTCGTAGCTTCCGACCACGCCCGAGATCTGCCGTCGGTCCTTCGCGTTGAAGATCCGCGCCAGTGCCGTGAAGGTCCCCTTCGTGACGTACCACATCTCGTCGACCGCCAGCTTCGCCGCCCGTCCGACGGACGGGTGAATAGGGGAGCCGAACTCCACCCCGACCAGCATGCGCCTGGCCACAGCGTCGTACTTCGGCCTGACCTTCACGGTCACGATCCGTCTGTCCCGCTCGACGGTGAAGACCACCGGGGTCGCGGCCTCGCACGCCGGCACCTGCCTGCCGGCGCATTTGTGGGCCGAGATCTCGCTGCGGAACCGGGTGAGCTGCTGGTCGACGCTTCCCGGTCCGGCGGGCTTGCCGTCCACGGTGAGGATCTTGTCCCCGGGGAGGAGCTTGCCCTCGGCCGGCGCGCCCTTGGCGACGGCGAACACCTCGGTTGACGCCTCGGTGCCCCCGAACGCGAGGAAGAAAAGAATCAGAAAGGCGATCAGCACGTTCATCGCCGGACCCGCCGCGATCACGACGATCCGCTTCCACACTGGCTGGTGGTAGTAGCCGCGGGGCGCGATCTCCGGAGGAAGCTCCTCCTCCGGGTTCATCCCCGTGATCTTCACGTAGCCGCCAAGCGGGATCGCGCCGATCCCGTACTCGGTCTCGCCGATCCGCTTCTTGGCGATCAGGGGCGGGAAGAACAGCGCGAAGCGCTCGACGCGCATCCCCACCCTCTTGGCCACGATGAAGTGGCCGAACTCGTGGAGGATGATCAGCGCCGCGAAGCCCGCGAACGCGAGGAAGTAGCTCACCAGCTCACGCGAAGGTCAAGCCGTCACCGCCAGGCGTTCGACCAGCTCGGCGGCAAGGCGGCGGGACTCGGCATCCGCGTCGTAGAGATCGTCGAACACACGCACGGGTAGGTTGTTGGCCGCTTCCAGGGTTCCCTCGATCACCCGCGGGATGTCGAGGAATGCGAGGCGCCGGCCAAGGAATGCGTGCACGGCGATCTCGTTCGCGGCGTTGAGGGTGCAGGGCGCGGTCCCCCCTTCTCCGGCGGCCTCGCGGGCCAGCTCCAGACACGGAAACGCCGCCGTGTCCGGCCTCTCGAACGTGAGCGCGCCCGCCTCTGCGAGGTCGAGCGGCCTCATCGGGACGTCGGCGCGCTCGGGGAAGTGAAGCGCGTATGAGATCGGCACGTGCATGTCCGGATACCCGAGGTGGGCCAGCGACGCACCGTCGTTCAGCTGAACGAGCGAGTGGACGATCGACTCCGGATGCACGACCACGTCGATCTCCTCGTACGGGAAGCCGAACAGATGATGTGCCTCGATCAGCTCGAGCCCCTTGTTCATGAGCGTCGCGGAGTCGATCGTGATCTTGCCTCCCATGTCCCACGTCGGGTGCCTGAGCGCCGACTCGACGTCGACGTTGCCGAGCTCCTCCCGCGTCATGCCCCGGAACGGGCCGCCGGACGCCGTCAGGACCAGCCGGTCGACCGTTCCGGGCGCCTGTCCGCGAAGCAGCTGGAAGAGCGCTGAGTGCTCGGAGTCGACCGGGATCACCCGGGCGCCCGTGCCCTCGGCGAGCTGCATCACGAGCTCGCCGCCGACGACCAGGCTCTCCTTGTTCGCGAGCGCGAGGTCTACTCCCTCGCCCAGGGCCGCGACCGTCGGGCCGAGCCCGGCCGACCCGACCAGACCGTTCAACACGAGGTCGGCGCCGGCCTCGACGATCAGCTGGACGACCCCGTCCGGGCCGGCCAGCACCTCTCCCCCCTCCCATGCATCCCCTGCCGCCATCGCGGCGTATGGATCCGAGAGCGCCACGCGGGTCACGCCGTGCTTGACCGCCTGCGCCAGCAGCCGCTCCCACGACTCCGACGCGGCCAGGCCCACCACCTGGAGTGACTCGCTGCGCTCCACGACGTCGAGCGCCTGCCGGCCGATCGAACCCGTCGAGCCGATGATCACGACCTTTCGCATCGGGCTCAGTCTAGGAACTCGGTTTCAAAATGAGCCGGCCCGCCGTCTGCCGCGGCAAACCTTCGCGGGGCTTTGTCCTCGGTCGGGCGCATTCAGGAGGTGCATGCGGCCTTCCTGCGTCCGCGCTCCGCTCGGTTTTCGCTCGCATCTGGCCGGCCGGTCATGCGCCTTTGGTGCGAGCGCGGGCGCATTTGTCGCGGTGTCACGAGTGCTTCGGAGCGGCAAATAGAGCGATGCGGTTTTGGGGGGGCTATAGACCCCTCAAAACCGCTTTGCGCGGCTGGGCCCATCACAGAAGGACACCGCACGGCTATCTCTTTGCCCTTCCGTCACACCGCCGTCACTGGGAACTCATCCACGGCACGGGCCGCTCCCCTCGCTGCCTGAACGAGTGAGCTCCACGACGGTCTCGTCGCCGAAGTGCGCGTCCTCGCTCCTGTAACGACATCAGGCGGCGACCGTCCCCCGCCTCCGGTTACGGGCTTTCCAGGGCGACCTCGTAAGAGCCGGCTACAACAGCGCTCTGGACACGTAGTAGCCGACGACGACCGCGAAGAACGCCGCGTCGAGGCGATCGAGCGCGCCCCCGTGCTCGCCGAAGAACCGGCTCGTGTCCTTGACGTCGAAGTCGCGCTTGATCATGGACTCGAAGAGGTCTCCGAGCGGAGCGGCGATCGAGACGGCCAGGCCGAGCGCGAGTCCCTGCGCCGCGGACAGCCAGTCCTGGTAGAGGCTCGCGAGCACCACCGCGGTCGTCCCCCCGATGATCCCGGCGAGCAGCCCTTCGACCGTCTTGGCCGGCGAGATCCGCGGCGCCAGCGGGCGCATTCCCCAGGTGCGCCCGCCGAAGTAGGCGGCGGTGTCCCCGATGAAGGTCGCGAGCAGCACGTCGACGATCAGACCGTCGCCGTGTCTGAGGTCACGGAGCAGAACCGCGTGCGCGAGCGCCATCCCGATCCAGAAGACACCGAGCAGCGTGACCGCGACCGAGAGCGTCGCGTAGCGGCGCTCCCGCCTCATCAGCACCAGCAGGAAAGTGACCGGGACGCTCGCGGCCGAGACGAGCACCATCTGGAACTGGTCGCCGTACCGGGCCGACAGGATCAGCGCACCGGCACCCAGGTAGCCGGCGAGCGGGATCGGGCGGACGGGCCGAAGCATCATGTAGAGCTCGTGCAGCGCGACGATGCCGAGCCCGAGCAGGGCAATCGCGAACACCGTCCCGCCGAAGTGAACGATCAGGATCGCGAAGGCGGCCCAGGGGATCGCCACCCCCACCCTGGCGCCGGTCGAGCTGCCCCCGCGCCGCCGGCGAGGGGCTCCGGTGCGCGGGCGTGCGGTCACCGGCCCCCAAATCGGTACTCGCGGGAGGCAAAGGAGTCGAGCGCCCGCTCGAACTCGTCTCGGTCGAAGTCAGGCCATAGCCGGTCCGAGAAGTACAGCTCGGAATAGGCCGCTTCCCACAGCAGGAAATTCGAAAGGCGAAATTCCCCGCCGGTGCGGATGATCAGCTCTGGATCCTCGAGGTCCGGGGCGTAAAGACCGTGCCGGAAGTCCTCCTCGCCGCCCCCGCCGTAGCGGTCCGCCGCATGCAGAATCTCCGCGCGCCCCCCGTAGTCGAAGCCGACGAACACCGTGAGGGCCCTGTGGCGCGCGGTCAGCTGCTCGGCCCATTCGATCTCCTCGGCGACCTGGGGCGAGATGCGGTCACGCCTGCCGATGAAGCGAAGACGCACTCCCTCCTCGTCCATCTCCCGAGCCTCGCGGCGAATGCGCTCGAGGAAGAGGCTCATGAGGCCGCTCACCTCCTGCTCCGGCCGCGCCCAGTTCTCGGTCGAGAATGCGTAGACGGTCAGCTGCGCGAGCCCGAAGTCTCCAGCGAGCTTGATCGCGCGCTTGAGCGCGTCGGTGCCGGCCCTGTGACCATCCGTGATGCCGAGTCCCTTCGCCCTTGCCCAGCGGGCGTTGCCGTCCATGATGATCGCCACGTAACGGGGGCGATCGCTCATCCGCGCAGGATCTCTTCTTCCTTACCTTTGAGCAGCTCTTCGATCTCGGTGATGCGGGCGTCGGTGAGCTTCTGCAACTCAGCTTCCGCGCGGCGCTCCTCGTCCTCGCCAACCTCGCCTTCCTTGCGCAGCTCGCGGAGATCGTGCATGCAGTCACGCCGGATGTTGCGCACCGCTACGCGCCCATCCTCGGCGAGGCCGTGGACGACCTTCACGAGCTCCCTCCGGCGTTCCTCGGTCAGCTCGGGAATGACGAGCCGGACGAGGTTCCCGTCGTTCGACGGCACCAGGCCGAGATCCGATTCGAGGATCGCCTTCTCGATCTGCTTGATCGCGGACTTGTCGTACGGCGTTATGGTCAGCAGCCGTGCCTCGGTCGCGGCCACGTTTGCGAGCTGCTTGAGCGGGGTGCTTGCACCGTAATAGTCGACCTGTATGCGATCGAGCAGGTGCGGGGATGCGCGGCCCGTGCGGACCGTCGCGAGCTCGTGGCGCGTGGCTTCGATCGACTTGCCCATGCGCTCGCGTGCATCGTCGAGAAGCTCCTTGATCATGTCGTCACCAGCGTGCCTACGCGCTCACCGCAGACGATGCGGTCGATGTTGCGCTCGTCGGCCATGTTGAAGACATAGATCGGAAGGCCGTTGTCGCGGCAGAGCGCGAGCGCCGTCGAGTCCATCACGCGGAGGTTCCGCTCGATCGCCTCGTGGTGCGTGATGCTGGGGAGAAAGGTCGCGTCGGAATGCTGGCGGGGGTCCATGTCGTAGACGCCCTCGACGTCGTTCTTCGCCATCAGGATCGCCTCGGCGTGGATCTCGAGGGCCCGGAGCGCAGCCGCCGTGTCGGTCGTGAAGAACGGGTTCCCCGTGCCGGCCGCGAAGATCACGATTCTGCCGTGCTCCAGGTGCCGCATCGCGCGACGCCGGATATAGGGCTCGGCCACCTCCGAGATCGTGATCGCGGACTGGACTCGGGTGGTGGCTCCCTCGTGCTCGAGCGCGTCCTGCAGCGCAAGCGCGTTCAGCACCGTGGCCAGCATCCCCATGTAGTCGGCGCTCGCACGGTCCATGCCGCCGGCCACTCCCTCGAGCCCCCGGTAGATGTTGCCTCCACCGACGACGATCGCCACCTCGACGCCGCGATCGTGCACGCGCTTGACGGTCCTCGCGATCCCGTGGATGCGGTCTGCGTCCACGCCGTACTCGCGAGGGCCCATGAGCGCCTCGCCCGAAAGCTTGAGGAGGATCCGGCGGAAGGCGGGCTTGCCGTCGCCGTCGACGTGCGCCACGGGGCTAGATCCTGACCGTCATTCGCCCACCTTGAAGCGCGTGAAGCGCCGGATCACCACGTTCTCGCCCGTCTTCGCGGAGATCTCCGCGCGCAACTGCTCGATAGAGCGGCCTTCGTGCTTATCCGTGTGGACGTGCTCCTGCTTCAGGAGGACGACCTCCTCGAGCCACTTCCGGAGCCGGCCCTCCGTCATCTTCTGCTGGACGTCCGGCGGCTTGGCGCCGTCCGCCTGCTGCGCGAACACCTGTCGCTCCCGGTCGAGCTCCTCGTCCGGGACCTCTTCCTCCGAGACCCAGCGGGGAGGGGTCGGAGCCCCCGCGATATGGATCGCAATGTCCCGCGCGAACTGCTTGAACTCGTCCGTGCGGGCCACGAAGTCGGTTTCGCAGTCGACCTCGACCAGGACTCCGAGGCGGTCGTTCGCGTGGATGTAGCTGGCGATCACGCCTTCGCCGGCCTCGCGTTCGCCTCGCTTCGCGGCCTTTGCCTGGCCCTTCACGCGCAGGATCTCGTGCGCTCTCTCGGCATCGCCGTTGGCCTCCTCGAGCCCGCGCTTTGCGTCCATCATTCCGGCGCCCGTACGATCTCCAAACGCCTTTACATCCCCGGCGCTTACGTTCCCTGCCCGTT
>JACXTT010010000.1_pt1 | contig 12864 bp, 11 predicted proteins | sample 9270951 | NCBI WGS metagenome assembly JACXTT01 (sample SAMN15532306, study PRJNA645909) | rock metagenome | isolation source: weathered quartz diorite | place: Puerto Rico | collected 2017-06-21 | reverse complement strand
AGATCAGACATAGTTTGTCGCAGCTTCTGCCAGGCACCCCGAAACTCTTCCCCACGGGGCAGGGACCAGCACTTCCAGAACCGAGACCGTGCTGGTGTAGTTTCGATACGCGATCAAAGCCTGCCAGAAGCGAGGGAGCCAGTGCGGCAGCCACACTTCCGAGGCCGTGAACAGAATCGCCATGGTGATCAGGAACGACACCAGCCAGGGATACCTGCGACGCCAGTCCGCGGCCGTCCACATTGCCAGCCAGAGCAAGAGGAGCCAGACAAGTTGAGGTTTGATTGTCACAAGAGCGAGCAATATGCCCGCCGGAATCGGGTGATCCGTCACCAAGAGGGTGATCGCGATGGCAATCATGCCGCAAACGAGAAGGCTAATCTGCTGCAGCTTGAGTCCCTGCACGACCGGGAAGGTACCCAATGTCAGCGCCATCACGCAGACTTGCATCCACGCGGGCAAAGACCACTGCAAAACCTTCAACCAGAGCGGAATACTGGCAGCTGTCACTGCCAGTAAGATCCACCAAAAGACTCTCTGAACTACAGGAAAGGGAACGTGCACGGTGGGAGCGAGGTAGAAGACGACGTAAACAGGATAGGCAAATCCCTGCTGATCTTTCGGATCTTCCGGGCGGGAAGGATCCAGCGGACGTCCATAGTATCCGGCTTGAATTTCGCGCGTAACATCGGGGCTATAGGGATCGTGTCCGCGGAGAAGCAATTCGCGGGCCCCGACCCAGCGTGGATAAAGATCGGAAAGATTGCCACGCGGCCTGCTGTGGACTTCGGCATCGGTAATCTGGTGGGCCACCAGTATGCGCTGCACGTACAACCACATCCCAGCCAAACACAGCGCGCAGACCAACATCAGTAGGATCTGGTTGCGTAGATTTGCGTGCCCGCTCATCGATTTGCAAAGCCCGTGGGTACTACAACGTGTCGGGACGGACTTGCCGATCCGAATTTCCGGAAGAGCCACCCGAGAAGCAACGCGAACCAGATCAATCGACTCATCAGAGATCCAAACAGCTCAAATCGTGGAATCAGAAAGAGCGAGACAAATATCACGATGTCGGCTTGAGTCTCCTTTCGCGTTCCGTTCCCGCGCGCGGAAAATATCAGCAGAATGGCAGGCAATAACAAACTCAGATCGTAGGCCAGCGCGTGATAGGTCACCAAAATTGCGGCGACCGTGGCCAGCGCAAATGCGACGTGGTCTGGAGTGGGTCTCGTGCGAATGCGCCACACAGTAACCAGGACGACCGCGACCGAAGCCAGGGCGGTCGCCGCCGCGATAAATGAGGGCCTCGCGCCTGCACCCGAAAGGCTTGCAATCATTCCACGCAGATTCGGCATCCCCGCAGCTACGATACTGCCACCTCCTCCCTTTTGCTCCAAATTCAAGATGAAACGCGCATAGTCAAAGACACCGTGCCAGCCGAGCATTAGCGCCGATACAACGGTCAGCAATGCAGCAACCGGAACAAAACCAAGCAAGAGTCGCCATCGCCGTACCGCCAGCATCAGTACCAGTGGGAGAACGAACTGAAACCGGAACAAACCCAGTGCCAGCAACGAGCCCGCCGTAACATCGCGCTCGTCCTGGAATGCCGCGAGTGCGAGCACATAGAAAACAAGCAGCAGAAGGCAATCTTGACCTTGAGCGATAGCGGCCATGACAGGGGAAAATCCGGCCGCAGCCAAAGTCAGAAAGGTCCATGACAATCTCTCTATCTCCGGGAAGTATTCTCTTAGAAGCGCCAGACCAGTCGCAGCAAAGGTCAGGTTCAGCGCGGTCCACAGCAGATACGCCGGCCCATAGGGCAAGAATGTGAAAGGCACAAAAACGAGTGCCTCGAACGGTGGATGGTTGTAGGGCAGAGCGGCCTGTCGGATCGGCACCTCCGGCGCGAACGTCCGCTGCATCCGGTACTGAGCGGAGAGGTCGTATAAAGCGACCGTTTGACCACTCCGAACCATCTTTGCGGCGGCGTAGAAGATCGTGAAATCTTGATAACCATTGTGCAGAAACGGAACCAGGCCCGGCACCATGATGACGTTGCTCAGCGTGATCACCGCGAGAAATACGCTGGCAACGAATTCCTTTCCTCGACCGAACACGGCAATCGCCATAATGAGGGCGCTTCCCAGCCGCATGATTCTATAATCGTCACTGCCCGCGATGAGAATTCTTCGACTGGACCAGGCCCGCGTTTTTGCCGGCATCCTGCTTTTCGGCTTGTTGGCCATGACGGCGCGAAATGCCGTCGATCCTGATCTTTGGTGGCACCTGCGCACCGGGCAGTGGATCATCGAAACCGGGCATGTTCCGCACACGGATCCATTTTCGTTCACTCGAACCGGCGGGGCCTGGGTGTCCCATGAGTGGTTGTCGGAAGTCGCGTTTTACGAGATCTGGAAACACGACGGCGCGGCCGGGGTAATCATATTCTCTGCCGTGGTCACGACGGCTGGTTTTCTGTTGCTTTATTTGAGGTGTCCCGGAAAGCCTCAGTGGGCGGCGGGCGCAATCTTACTCGCGGTCCTGGCAGCGGCGCCCACGTGGGGTGTCCGTCCACAGATGTTTACCTTCGCGCTCGCCAGCCTTCTGCTTTGGCTGCTCGAACGCGGACAGGATCGCCCTGGACTTCTGCTCGGGATCCCTCCCTTGTTCGTGCTCTGGCTGAACCTGCACGCCGGATTCGCTCTGGGACCAGCGCTATTGTTTGCTTACGCCGGCGGACTGCTGTGGGAAGTGGCTTCCGGGGACACTGCCTGGCGGAATGCGGGCAAGTATCTGCTGCACATTCTGGTGGTCTTGCTTGCCTGTCTGGCCTTGGTGCCGCTCAATCCCAGCGGGGCGCAGCTGTATCACTATCCCTTGGATGTTCTGCGTTCAGCAGGGATGCGCTCGTTCATCATCGAGTGGCTCCCTCCGGACTTCCATCAACTCCGCTACGTACCGCTCTTCCTGATCTGGGTGGCTTTGCTGTTCGCGCTCGCGGGTTCCCATTCTCGCCCAAGAGCGAGAGTACTTGTCCCTCTTTTCATGACCTGGTTTGCAGCTTTGGATGCCGTGCGGCACATTTCCATTCTGGTCTTGCTGGCGACTCCTGTAATCGCAGCAGCCTTCTCTTCGGCGTCGGTGTTCATGTCGGAGCGAGTGCGATCCGCGCAGGCGTTCTCCAGGTTTCGGTTCGCCTTTCGGGGCGCCGTCCTGCTCTTGATGGCTGGATTCGCGTTGACCCGCTGGCATGACCTCGTCCGCCGCCAGGCTGACGCCGAGGCTAAGTTCTTCCCTGTCCAGGCCATGGAGTTTCTGCGTATCCACCAGATGCCGAACCGGCTATTCGCCTACTATGACTGGGGAGGCTACGCCATCTGGAGACTCTATCCCGAGTATCGCGTGTTTGTGGACGGTCGGGCTGACCTGTACGGCGATGACATGCTCCACCAGTTTCAACGGGCGGTTCACCTGGGGGTTGGATGGGATCAGGTCTTGGACACATGGGGGGTGCAGACCGTTCTCGTACCCCCATCCTGTGCCTTGGTGGAAGCCTTGCTTCTGGATCAGGGCTGGCACGCCGAATACCGCGATTCGCAGGCAATCGTGATGCTTCGGGACGCGCCCCATGCCCGAAAACTGAGTTATCAGAAATCTACCTGGCAACAGAGCCAAGTGAAAAAAGTGTATCGAAGCTCTCCCGAATCTGCGAAACTACAACAAACTGAACCGTTCCCGCGGCCGACCGTGGAAAGGGAGCGGCGGTTCTTGCACAGGCACTGGACGCTGCAGGAGCCGGAACTGGGTCTGGACTTGTGATGGCCGGTCCGTTACACCTGTGCAAGACGCTAAAGACTTGGAGGAGCTCATGACCAAAGATCTGGCCAAACTGTTGTGGCGCAATGATGAGGGACAAGACATCGCCGAGTACGCCGTGATGCTGGCCGTGATCCTGGTAATCGTAATTGGCACCATCCGTCTGATCGGTGGAAATGCCAACAACGTATTTTCGGGCGTCGCCAGCAGCATCTCGCAATAGAGGAAGCGGTGGTGGACCCCGATGCGCGTTTGTGAAGGGCAAGGGCTTCGCCCCGGCGCGTCTGGCGATGAATGAGTCGGGATCAATCCGGAAGGAGAGGAATGAATCGAAGCCGTTTGTTGATGATCGGGGGCTTGGCGCTCGCTGTGGGCCTTCTAGTCAGCTATAGCGTGTACGAGCGGCTGCGGGCCTCTGCCGGCGCTGGCAACGAGCCGGGAATCGAGGTCGTGGTCGCGACCGGCGATATCCAAGTGGGCGCGAAGTTGGAAGACCGAGACATCAGAATGGCGCGATTTCCGCAATCAGTGGTTCCTCCCGGTGCCTTCACCAAGAAATCGCAGGTTCTGGGGCGGGGGGTTGTTCTGCCGGTCAACAAGGGCGAATTCATTTTGCCTAGCAAACTGGCGGCCGCCAATTCAGGTTCCGGCTTGCCCTCGCTCATCCCGCCGGGGATGCGCGCCGTTTCGGTGCGCGTCAACGATGTCGTCTCGGTAGCGGGTTTCGTCCAGCCGGGCTCGCGCGTGGACGTCCTTGCCACCGGGAATGCGAGCAATGGAACTGACCGGCAAACGACGACGGTTCTCGAGAACGTGGCCGTGATTGCGGTGGGCAAGAGCCTGGAGCGCAATGCAAACGGGGACGCGCAGCCGGCCCCGGTCATCACTTTGCTGGTCGCACCCGACGATGCTCAAAGATTGACGCTGGCGTCGCAAGAAGGCCGGATTCAGTTGGCGCTGCGCAACCCGCTCGATACGCGTAAAGAACAGATCGGCGCGACGCGGGCGAGTTCGTTGTACCCGGGAGCAACCCTGCCGACAACGCAGCCGAAACCAAAGAGTCACAAGACGGCCACACCAATTCCAGTTGTGACGCCGTCCGGCTACCAGGTGGAGACCATTCGCGGCAGCAAGCGGGATGAAACCAAGTTTTGAGCCGCTTATTGCGGCAAGGTTTGTGATTCAGATTCACACGAGACAACAGCCCTTGCGTCATCGGAGAGGTCCTATTTCATGAGAGTCGTCACGCTGGTGGCAGGCGCTGTAATCTTCTGTATTTGTATTGTGCCTGCATTTGCCCGGCCTCCGGTCCCCGATGCCGCGGCACAGAACCCACCAGCCCCAGCGTCTCAGGGAAATGCATCTGCTCCTCCGGCGTCCGTTCCCGCGACCGGGGCGTCGACGCAGGAGGGTCCGGGCGCTGCCCCGTTACGGGTGATGGTGGGCAAGTCGCTTCTCATTAACACCACCGAAAGACTGAAGCGCGTTTCGGTGACGGATCCCACCGTGGCCGACGCCCTCGTGGTCACGCCGACCCAGGTGCTCGTGAATGGGCTCGCCCCGGGGGAGATTTCGCTGCTGATCTGGGACGAGTTGGAGCGTTCGCGCAGCTTCGATCTGCGGGTGGATGTGGACATCACGGCCGCGTCCGAAGAGATCCGCCGCATTTTCCCCGACGAACAGATCAGCGTAACGCCCTCGCGCTCCGCAATCGTCCTGTCCGGTCATGTAACCACGGAGGATGTCTCCAAACACGCTGGAGCGATCGCCTCCGCGTATTCCAAGAACGTAGTGAACGTATTGAGCTTCGGGCCGGTGGGAGCCCAGGAAGTTCTCTTGGAAGTGAAGTTCGCGGAAGTGGACCGCACGGCCGTGGTTCAGCTCGGAGCAAATTTGTTCATGCCCGGCCTTGGGAACACCGTCGCCCTCAGCCAGACCGGCCAGTTTGGGAGCCTTAACGTCTCGAATACGGCGCAGACCACCGTGACCAACGGCAACACCCAGACTACGACCACCACGTCCACGCCACCGGTCGTGCATATCAGCGATTTTCTTAATCTTTTTATTGCGCGCACGGACATCAACATCGGCGCGGTCATCAGAGCGTTGCAGCAAAAAAACCTGCTGCAGATCCTAGCAGAGCCCAATCTGATTGCGGTGAACGGCAAGGAAGCCAGCTTTTTGGCGGGCGGTGAATTTCCTTTCCCGGTTGCGCAGCCCAGCGCCCAGGGACTTGCCACAGTGACCATTCAATTCCGCGAGTTTGGTGTGCACCTGAAGTTCACTCCAGTCATTCAGCCCAATGGGAACATTCATCTGCGGGTCGTGCCGGAAGTAAGTACTCTGGACTTCACCAACGCGGTAACAGTTGCGGGGACCACCGTACCCGCCATCAGCACACGCAAGGCTGACACCGAATTTGAGTTGCAAGACGGCCAGAGTTTCGTAATCGCGGGGCTGATCGATAACCGGCTGACCAACATTACGAGCAAAGTTCCCTGGCTCGGGGACGTCCCCGTGCTGGGCAATTTCTTCAAGAGCAAGAGCGTTCAGAAGAGCCGCGGCGAATTGATGGTGCTGTGTACGGCGCGCCGGGTCTCACCCAGTACCCAAGTGCCTGCGGGTCCAGCCAATCCACAGCCGCTTCTGGATAAGGAGAGTTTCGACAGCAAGAAGCCGGAGGGTAGCAAGAAGTAAGTACGGCAGGGCAGATGTAACGGTCAGTGGCGGTAGTCACGGGTTCCCGGGAAGGTTGGTACATTCGAGTCATGCCGGAGTTGTCAGTTGCAGTCTTCGCTGCGGACAATGATCAGCGCGCCGTGCTCCAGGTTCTGGTGGATGGAACCAGTGTCGCGCGGACGGTCTGCAGTCATCCGACTTTGCCCCTCGCGGCCACCGACACTGTTATCCGCAAGACGCAGGCCTTCGCGCCCAACGTCATACTGGTAGATATCCCCGTCGAAGCGAGCACCGGAGCTTTGCGCGCCATCGAACTCCTGCACCAGGAGCTTCCGGATGCCGCAGTCTTTGCTATCGGGACCATGACCCAGCCGCAACTGATCGTCAGCGCCATGCGGTCGGGTGCGCGCGAGTACATCGAACGGCCCACGACTACGACCGACTTACTGGAAGCTTTTGTCCGCCTGACCTCCTCGCGTCGTAAACCGGGCCGCGAAACTTCGCGCGGAAAAATTCTCACCATCGTGAATGCCAAGGGCGGAAGTGGCGCCACGACGGTAGCGGTCAATCTGGCTCTTGCACTGCAGTCCATTCAGCACAGCTCGGCGCTCGTGGACCTGGCACCGCTTGGCCATTGCGCCCTTCATCTCAATCTCAAACCCGCGTTTACCGTTTCAGACGCCATCACCAACCTGCACCGCCTGGACTCTTCCCTGCTCGACAGCTTCATGGCCCGGCACGGAAATGGATTACAGGTGCTCTCGGGTGCGACGGCTCCCGCTCCGATCGAGCCTTCCGTTTCCGACTTCGCTCGCCTCTTCGACATGATGGCCGGCTTGTTCCGTTACATCGTCGTGGATGCCTCCTCCCGGCTCGACAGTGCGACGCGGTTGGTCAGCAACCTGTCGGAGAAGGTTCTGCTCGTGGCTCACGCCGATGTCGCTTCGCTGTGGAGTGCGGGACGCGTGGCGCAATATCTGGGCGAGAGCGGCTCGCGCGATCGCTTTGCGCTGGTGCTCAACCGCTATCGTAAGGTATCGGGCTTTAACGAAGCCGAAACCGAAGCAGCCATCGGCGCGCCGGTCCTCTGGCGGATTCCCAACCAGTACTTTGCCGTCTCAACCGCCATTGACCGCGGTATACCGTTGATGCAGCAGGGGAACACGGAAATCGCCCGCTCCATTACGGGGTTGGCCGAGTACCTGACCAAGGATGATCTGGAAACAAAACGCACAGCGTGGTCGCTGTTTAAGACGGTTTAGAGAACATGGCCAATCTGCAAGCTTTCGAGCGCAGTGAATACCAGCAGGTCAAGGCGGACCTGCACCGCAAAATCCTAGACCGTCTCGACCTGGAGAAACTGGGACGTAGCGCGGGGGACGCGGCCCGTGACGAAGTCCTCACACTGATCCGCAACTCCGTCAACAGCGAGGCCGTTCCTCTCAGTTTCGCCGAGCGCGAACGCCTTTCGCGGGAAATCCTGGATGAAATTTTCGGCCTCGGCCCGCTCGAACCGCTGCTCAAGGACCCCAGCATCTCCGACATTCTGGTGAACCGTTTTGATCGCGTGTACGTGGAGCGTGCGGGCAAGCTGGAAATTACAAGTTTTTCCTTCAAAGACAATCAACACCTGATGCAGATCATTGACCGCATTGTTTCGCGCATCGGGCGACGCGTCGATGAATCATCCCCAATGGTCGACGCCCGCCTGGCCGACGGTTCTCGCGTGAATGCGATCATTCCCCCTCTGGCACTTGACGGACCTTGCCTCTCCATCCGCCGCTTCGGCCGTGACCCCGTTACGGCGCGCAACATGATCGACAACAAAACCTTGACCGAGCCGATGCTCGACTTGCTCTCGGCCATGGTCAAAGGGCGCTTGAACCTGCTCATCTCGGGAGGGACCGGCGCCGGCAAGACGACACTTCTGAATGTTCTTTCCGGCTACATCCCCAACTCGGATCGCATCGTCACCATCGAAGACGCAGCCGAGTTGCAGCTCAAACAGGAACACGTAGTGCGACTGGAAACGCGTCCGCCCAACATTGAAGGCAAGGGGGCTGTGCGCCAGCGCCAACTGGTCATCAACAGCCTGCGTATGCGTCCCGATCGCATCGTGGTGGGCGAGGTCCGCGGCGAAGAAGCCTTCGACATGCTCCAGGCCATGAATACTGGCCACGAGGGCTCGCTCACGACGGTGCACGCTAACTCGCAGCGCGATGCACTGGCCCGTATTGAAAACATGGTGGCAATGGCCAACCTGAACATTCCCGAACGTGCGGTCCGCCAGCAGGTTGCCTCCGCCATTCATGCGGTCGTACAGATTGCGCGCCTCTCCGATGGCTCGCGCAAAGTGCTCACGATTTCCGAGATTACCGGATTGGAAGGCGACATCATCTCGATGCAAGACGTGTTTGTCTTCGAGCGCACCGGAATCGACGAGAGTGGGCGTGTTCGAGGATGCTTCCAGGCAACCGGAATCCGTCCCCGTTTTACCGATCGCCTGGCGACCGCCGGCTGCCGCCTGCAGCCCTCGATTTTCGCATCGAGGATGGAGGTCTAGCATGCAGATCGCCATCGCCCTGCTGGTGTTCGTCGTCGTGAGCCTGGCCGCGTTTGCCGGCTTGAGTTTGCTCGATCAGCGCAAATCCCAGGCTCGCGTGCTGCGCGACCGCCTCTCGTCCACCCAGAAGCCCGCCGAGCAAAATGAAACTGAAGTTGCCTTTCTGCGCGACGAAATGCTCAGCCGGATCCCGGCGTTCGATACCCTGCTGCGCCGCTCCGAGCGCGTCTCCGCGCTGCAGAAGATGTTAGGTCAGGGCGACGTCAACGTGCGTGCAGGAAATTTCCTGATCCTTTGCCTGATCGCGGCCGTCGTGTTCGGAATTGTCTTCATGGTCGCGGGCGGCGGCGTGATGTTTGGCTGGGCCGGTTTGGTTCTCGGGTTCTTTCTCCCTTACGCATGGGCTTCCCACATGCGGGCAAAACGCTTCCAGCGCTTCGAGGAGAAGTTTCCGGAAGCGATTGATACGCTAGCCCGCGCGGTTCGCGCGGGGCACGCCTTTACGACTGCTCTGGAGCTAATCGCCAGTGAGGTTTCCGAACCGGTAGCCGGAGAATTCCGCCAGCTCTTCGAGGAGCAGAAATTCGGACTTCCCGTGCGCGATGCCCTCGTAAACCTGGCCGAACGCATCCCGCTGGTGGACGTGAAATTTTTTGTCACTGCCGTAATGTTGCAGCGCGAGACCGGCGGCAACCTCGCTGAGATTCTCGACAACCTGTCGTACGTAATCCGCGAACGCTTCAAGATCCTGCGTCAGGTCCGCGTCCATACTGCTCAAGGACGCCTCACGATGGTCCTGCTGATGGCTCTGCCACCCACCATCGTGGTGATCATGCTGATTCTGAACCCAGGCTTTATTCAGCCCTTGTTCACCGATTATCTCGGACACATTCTGATTGTGGGCGGCATCACGCTGCAAACCATCGGCTATTTCTTCATCCGGAGGATCATCAGGATTCAGGTCTGATCTTCTGACCTATGGTCTTTGCTCTCTCCATCTTGATTTTTCTCACCATCGCAGTGGTGGTGTTTGCTTTTGGCGCGGCTACCATGGCGCCCTCCTCGGTGCTGGGCTCGCGGCTGCGCGAGATCGGGTGGCAACGGGCGAAACCGGAGGAAAAACCAGCCATCCGTGAGCGCATCCAACAGGCCCTTGATCCTCTTAGCCGTGCCCTGCCAGTTTCGCCGACCGACGTTTCCGAGACACGCGCCTGGCTGATTCAAGCTGGATACCGCGATGCCCGCCATGTGAGTTTCTACTTCGGCCTGCGCGCGCTGTTCGCGGGGCTCGGCCTCGCAGCGGTAATCCTGTTCACGGGATTCGACTCGCTTCTGTTGCTCGTCGGCGTACCCGCGCTGGGATTTTTCGTCCCTCGCTTCTTTCTGAAGAGGGCCATGAAGGAGCGCCAGCGCCGGATTCGACTCGGCCTGCCCGATGCGCTCGATTTGACCGTCATCTGCGTGGAGGCCGGCCTCGCGCTTGACCAAGCCATGCTGCGCGTGGGCGAAGACCTGAGTCACGCCCACCCGGAGCTCAGTGGGGAGTTTCATCTCTTCAACCTGGAGACGCGGGCCGGCAAACCGCGTGCAGAAGCTCTCAGAAATCTGGCCGCGCGCACCGGCGTGGACGACGTGCGTGGCTTGGTAGCAACTCTCATTCAGACTGACCGCTTCGGAACCAGCGTCGCCCAAGCTTTGCGGGTACACTCCGATTCCCTGCGTACCGAGCGCCGCCAACGCGCCGAAGAGCAGGCTGCCAAAACCACTGTTAAAATGATTATTCCCCTGGTCCTGTTTGTGCTGCCCTCCCTGATTTTCGTCACCGTCGGCCCGGCGATCATTCAGTTGATGCGTTTGCTCGCCCCCCTCACTGGGGGAGGGAAACGGTGAATCCGGTTGGGAATTGAGGAGTTGTCATGCCCGCCCACGGGCCCACGGGATACGCTTTTAACCGCACTCGCACGACCTATCTCGCGACCGAATTGGTGATCGCACGCACCCATTGGTCCCGCTTTCGCGGTCTGATGGCCACTGATGCCTCCCGCTTCCGGCACGGCCAAGGGCTGTGGATTGTGCCCAGCCGTGGCGTTCACACCTTCGCCATGCGCTTCCCTATCGACGCCGTCTACCTTGACCAGGAAAGAATCGTCATTCACATTGAAGAAGGACTCAAACCCTGGCGCATGGCGGCCATTCGCGTGCACGCTGCGTCTGTACTGGAGCTTCCAACGGGGACGGTGAGCGGCACCCGCACTGAACTCGGCGACCAGGTCGATATTCTGATGGAGCGTCCGCTCGATACCGAGGCTGCATGAGTACTGTGGAAACCATTCCGGAGAGCGTTGACCAGTGGCCCGAGCCGCCGCGGTTGCTAGTGGAGTGGTCTTCACCCTGGGAGGAATTCAAGACAGCCATCCGGCCCGCGCTCAAAAAGTCTCCTAAACATCTTGCGGGGGAAGCTCCGGTTGGCATGTTTCCGTATCGCGGCATGCTGGTCACATGGGGGCTGGAAGTCTTGTTGCTGATTCTGGTCATCGTGCTTCCCGCCCGCATCGCCAGCCTGCAGCCCTACTCGCCACCACCTCTGCCGAAATGGGATGTCATCTATTACTCGGGCGACGAACTGCCGAGAACCCAGGACAGCGGCGGCGCACCGGCGGGTAAGTCGGGGCGTGCCGGTGGCCAGGAGGCGCACCATCGCACGCAAACCATCCGGGTGGCACGCGGTTCCACGCCCGCCGAAAAAGTGGTGGATGCTCCCAAGCTGAATCTGCCGCGTTCGGATTCGTCGGTTGCAAATCTGTTGGCGTTCAAATCGGTGCCCGGGCCGCCGCCGGCGGAGGAACTTCGCTCATCGCTAGTCGTACCCGCACTGCCGACGCCGCGCGTCGTGCCGCCGGCACCGGAGCTGAATTCTGCTCTGACCCGCAAACCCGACAGCCTGACGGCAGACGCGGTTGCGCCAGCGCCTGAGGTTTCGCGCGCCAACACGCGCTCCATCACTTCGCTGAGTTCGCCAGTGATTGCGCCGGCCCCCGATGTAACACCAGACAAGATGCGCTCGACCGCCCCACTGAACCCCTCGGTCGTCGCCCCGGCACCCACAGACGCCCAACGCGACTTGGCGAGCTCTCGATCATCGCTGACCCAGACAACCAATGTTGTTGTGCCGCCGGTCTCAGCACCACAGCGGGAAACATCAGCAACGGCCAAACTGACTTTACCCGTACCAACCGTGATCGCTCCACCACCGTCGCAGGTCAGCCGCGACCTGAACAGCTGGGGCGGATCAGCAACCGGCAACGCGCACCCGAATCCGGTGCCCCCTCCTCCCAGCGTCGGAGGCAGCGGCTCGATCTCGCGCACGGGTGGGAGTGGACTGAGCGCGCAAGTCGTGCCTCCGCCGGTGAGCGCGGACGGCGGTGGGTTAAGCGGCAGCGGAACGCGTTCGCGAGGCTCCCTTCTGGGCTCCACCGACGTGGTACCGCCTCCACCAAGTCTAGGGGGCGGCATGGCTCTCTCCGGCAGCGGACGCGGCAACAAGGGCGCAGGCTCCGGCAGCCCGCTCGACGTTGGTACCGCGGTGGCGCCTCCCGCGAGCAGTGGCGGCAGCGCCGCCGGCTCAGGCATCGTCGTGTCGAATCAGCCGGGAACCAAGGTAGGAGTGCCGAACTCCGCGAGTGGCGGCGCCATTGCCATGTCTCCGACGGGCACGGCAAAGACTGGACTGGGCGGGACCGGCGGCGGAGCCGGAATCGGCAAAGGCAACGGGCCCGGCAGCGGACTGCAAGGAGAAGGCT
>JACXTT010009999.1_pt1 | contig 12864 bp, 9 predicted proteins | sample 9270951 | NCBI WGS metagenome assembly JACXTT01 (sample SAMN15532306, study PRJNA645909) | rock metagenome | isolation source: weathered quartz diorite | place: Puerto Rico | collected 2017-06-21 | reverse complement strand
CTGCACAAATACGGCGCCCGCCGCTGGCTGGCGCGCATCATGGTGACCTGGGGCATCGTCGCCATCCTGTTCACCTGGGTCAGCAGCATCGAAGGCCTGTACCTGCTGCGTTTCCTGCTGGGCGTGGCGGAGGCCGGGTTCTTTCCCGGCGCCATTCTCTTCCTGAGCATGTGGGTGCCGGCGCGCCATCGCTGCCACGTGCTGGCGCTGTTCTACCTGGCGCAGCCCCTCACCATCGTCATCGGCGCGCCCGTTGCCGCGCTGCTGATCGAGGCGCACGGCCTGTTCGGGCTGGCGGGCTGGCGCATCATGTTCTTCGGTGTGGCGGTGCCGGCGATCGTGATTGGCGTGATCACGTGGTTCTACCTGGCCGACAAGCCCGCACATGCCAAATGGCTGACCGCGGCCGAGCGCGACTGGCTCAGCGCTGAACTGGACAAGGAAGAAACGACCAAGCCCCACTCGCATGGCCACTTGGCTGGCCAGGCGTTGCGCGACGGCCGCGTCTGGGTCCTGGCGCTGACCTATTTCGGCCTGATCTACGGGCTTTATGCCCTGGCGTTCTTCCTGCCCACCATCATCGGCGGCTTCGAAGCGCAATACGGCACCAAGTTCGACGTCTTCCAGAAGGGCTGGATCACCGCCATCCCCTATCTCCCGGCGGCGCTCGCACTGTTCCTGTGGAGCCGCGATGCGACCCGGCGTGGCGTGCGGCCGTGGCATGTGGGCGTGCCCGCGCTGATCGGCGCCCTCAGCATCCCCGTGGCGCTGTACATGCAATCACCTGCCGCGACTGTGGCTGTGATCACCGTGACGGCCTGCGCCATTTTCGCCGCCCTGCCCAACTTCTGGTCGATCCCGGCTCGCTTCCTTTCTGGTGCCGGCGCCGCAGCGGGCATTGCGCTCATCAACACCATCGGCAACTTTGCCGGCTTCGCCGCCCCGTTCGTGACCGGCACGGTCAAGGACGCGACGGGCTCCTACCAAGTGCCCATGTTCATCGTCGGCGGCTTCATGCTGCTTTCCGCGGTGCTCGTCTTTGCCATCTCCGCCCGGGAGAAGCAGGCCGCGCCAGAGCGAAACGGCATGCTGGAACCGAAGGCCAACCTGAAATGAACTCGCAGTGCATCGGTATCGCGATGCCTGCCCAACTGGAGAACCAGCATGAAAGAGAAGATCGCCCTGTTTGGCGCCGGCGGCAAGATGGGCGTACGCCTGGCCAAGAACCTGCTCAAGTCGGATTATCGCGTCAGCCACGTTGAGGTGAGCGAGGTCGGCAAGAAGCGCCTGAAGGACGAACTCGGCGTCGAATGCGTGAGCACCGAAGCTGCACTGGACAATGTCGATGTGGTGATCCTGGCCGTGCCCGATACCATCATCGGCAAGATCGCGGCCCAGATCGCCCCGCAACTGAGGCCCGGAACCATGGTCATGACGCTCGATGCCGCCGCCCCGTTCGCGGGCCACCTGCCCGACCGGCCGGACCTGACCTATTTCGTCGCCCACCCCTGCCATCCGTTGATCTTCAACGACGAGACCGACCCCGAGGCGCGCCGCGATTATTTCGGCGGCGGTACCGCGAAGCAGTCGATCACCAGCGCGCTGATGCAGGGCCCCGAGGAAGCATTCGACCTTGGGGAAGCCGTGGCGAAAGTGATCTATGCCCCGATTCTCCGCTCCTATCGCCTGACCGTCGACCAGATGGCATTGCTGGAGCCGGGCCTGTCGGAGACGATCTGCGCCACGCTGCTCCAAGTAATGCGCGAAGCGATGGACGAGACCGTGCGCCGCGGCGTGCCGAAGGAAGCGGCGCGCGACTTCCTGCTCGGTCACATGAACATCCTCGGCGCGGTCATCTTTAACGAAATCCCCGGCGCCTTCTCCGATGCCTGCAACAAGGCCATCGAGTTTGGCAAACCGCGCCTGATGCGCGACGACTGGATCAAGGTCTTCGACCGCGAAGAGATTGCCGAGAGCATCCGTCGCATTACCTGACCCCACGGCCAACCAAAGCGAGCAGTGCTGCCAGGCCGACCGGCAGCAGGAACCAAGAGCAAGAGCAGGAGCAAGCAGTGAGCGAACGAATCTACGCCAGCTACTGGCTGGAAACCGGCGACGACCCCCGGCGCGCGGCCGAGGTCATCGCCGGTGAGCAGTCGAGCGGCACCTTCATCGCGTTGCCGAACGAGACGCCCGAACTCAAGAAGCGCTCGGGAGCGCGCGTCGAGCGCCTCGAAGTCCTGGAGACGGTCGACAAGCCGAGCTTGCCAGGCGGCATGCCCTCCGATGTTTATCACCGCTGCGCGCTGCAGATCTCGTGGCCGCTCGAGAATCTCGGCCCGTCGCTGCCAAACCTGATGTCCACCATCGCGGGCAATCTCTTCGAGCTCCGGCAGGTCAGCGGACTGCGCATCACCGACCTGCAACTGCCGGCTTCGTTTGCCCGGGCGTACCAGGGGCCGGCCTTCGGCATCGATGGCACACGGAAGCTCGCCGGTGTCTCGACCGGTCCGCTGATCGGCACCATCATCAAGCCGAGTGTCGGGCTCTCCGTCGAGCAGACGGCGCAGCAGGTCCGGGAACTGGTGGCCGGTGGCATCGACTTCATCAAGGACGATGAACTGCAGTCGGACGGCAGCTTCTGCCCCTTCGACGAGCGCGTGACCGCGGTCATGCGCGTGGTCAACGAGGAAGCGCAGCACAGCGGCCGCAAGGCGATGGTCGCGTTCAACCTGACCGGTGACCTGGACCAGATGAAGCGCCGGCACGACCATGTGCTGGCACAAGGCGGAACGTGTGTCATGGTCTGCCTCAACTCGATTGGCATCATCGGGCTGCAGGAGCTGCGCCGGCACAGCCAACTGCCCATTCATGCCCACCGGGCGGGTTGGGGCTACCTGTCGCGCAGTCCCGCGCTCGGCTGGGACTATGCCCCGTGGCAGAAGATCTGGCGGCTCGCCGGCGCCGACCATCTGCACGTGAACGGCTTGCGCAACAAGTTCAGCGAAGCGGACGAAAGCGTCATCGCCGCGGCAAAAGCGGTGCTCGCGCCAGTCATGCCCGAGGCAGCCATGCCGGCCCTGCCGGTCTTCAGCTCGGGCCAGACCGGCCTGCAGGCCGAGGACACCTACCGGGCCCTGGGGACGACAGACCTGATCCACACTGCGGGCGGCGGCATCTTCGGCCATCCGGCAGGCGTTTCCGCAGGGGTTGAAGCCTTACGCGAAGCGTGGGTCGCCGCGGTCCACGAGATACCGCTGGCCCGGCATGCGGCCACCAGCAGCGCGTTGCGCCAGGCCCTGGAGTTCTGGCGATGAACGCGTCCACAACCGCCAGCCTGCCTCCAGGTCTGCTGCTGACCTACTATGGGGACGACTTCACCGGCTCCACCGATGCCATGGAAGTCATGGCAGCGGCTGGCATTCCGACCGTGCTGTGCCTGGAGCCGCCCACCGCCGAACTGCTGGAGCGCTTCCCTGAGGCGCGCTGCATCGGCCTTGCCGGTTCCGCGCGCGGGCGTAGTCCCGAGTGGATGGAAACAGAATTGCCGAAGGCCTTCGCCAGCCTGAAGCAGCTTGGGGCGCCGGTTCTGCAGTACAAGATCTGCTCGACCTTCGATTCCTCGCCAACCATCGGCTCGATCGGCAAGGCCATCGATCTGGGGGTACAGACAGCCGGCGGTCGATGGGTACCGATGGTGGTTGGAGCGCCGCGGTTGAAACGCTATCAGTTGTTCGGCAACCTGTTTGCCGCCATCGACGGCGAAGGCTATCGGCTCGACCGCCATCCGACTATGTCGCGTCACCCTGTCACGCCGATGGCCGAGGCCGACTTGCGCGTGCACCTGCGCCAGCAGACGACGCGCCCGACTGCGCTGGTCGACATGGTGCAGCTACAAGCGGGGATGGGATCCGAGCGAGTTGCCGCTACCGCCGCCCACGACAATCATGAAGCACCGGTCGTGCTGATCGACGTGCTGGACGATGCAACCCTGCTCGCGGCGGGCCAGCTGGTCTGGGAAGGCAAAGGCAGCGGCGTATTCACGGCCTCGTCGTCCGGATTGCAATATGCACTGACGGCGTACTGGCGCCAGCGCGACTGGATTCCGCAGCAGACTGGCCTGCCTGCCGCCATCCCCGCATCGGTCATCGCTGTGGTGAGCGGAAGCTGCTCTCCGGTGACGGCCGCACAGATCGAGTGGGCCGCCCGCAATGGCTTTACCACCGAACGCCTGGACCTCAGGAAGATCTTGTGCGCCAAGACGGCGCAAGCAGAGATCGAGCGTGTGGTCGAGCTGGCCTGCGGCAGCATCCGGCAGGGCATCAGCCCGGTCGTCTACAGCGCCATGGGACCGGACGACCCGGCCGTCATCGGCTTCGACGCGCTCGCACGAGACGCTGGCCGGACCCGGGCCGATGCCGCGCGGTTGGTCGGTACCACTCTGGCGGAGGTTATGAAACGCCTGCTTGATCGCACCGAACTCAGGCGAGTGGTTGTGGCAGGCGGCGACAGTTCCGGGGAGGTGGCCAGCATGCTCGGCATCTCGGCGCTGGCGGCCGAAGCCGTCATGGCACCGGGCGCCCCCCTTTGCCGCGCTTATTCGCGTTTGCCGCAGCGGGACGGACTGGAAATTGTCCTCAAGGGTGGACAAATTGGCGACGATTCGTTCTTTGGCAAGGCTTTGACTGGTGGTTCATTCAACGGCTGACGGAGGTCGCTTCTCGGCCGGGAAGCGACGATCGGCTCCCGCTCAGATGGCCGTTGTCGTTTAGGGTTGTTCGATGCCTGCCGTCATCCGCAGGAATGTAAGTGTGCCACCGCGCGTTGCTGGCAGGTGCGCTGTCGAGTTGCGGCCCGAGAGCGGTTTCATCCTGTATTGGCGGACCCGCGCTCCTTGGCATCTAGTGCTCGTTTGCGTCGGCTTCGCGTACTAGGCGCATGCCGACCAACGGATAACGAGTCTGCGGTGTATTCCAGTTGCGATACGACGAGCGAGCGTAGAACGACCAAGTGTGCCACGATCCTCCGCGACGCACGCGTACGCTGCCCGACTCTGGGCCCTTGGGATCGTCAACCGGCGATTCTGAATAATAGCTTTCTCCGTACCAGTCTGCGACCCATTCCCACACGTTGCCGTGCATGTCGTAAATACGCAGCGCATTCGGCGCGAAGCTGCCCACCGGCGCCGTAAACACAAAACCATCATGTCCCGCCAGTGCAAAACTGGTCCACTTCGGCCAGCTCCTCGCCGTATCGGAATCGAAAGTATTGGCGACTTTGAGCAGCGATTGGGGGTCCTCTCCACTGTGGTAACGCGTTCTGGTGCCCGCGCGACAGGCATACTCCCATTCGGCTTCAGTGGGCAAGCGATAGGTTCTCCCTTCCGTCTCGCTGAGCCATTTGCTCATTGCCACAGCATCATTCCATGTGACATTGACCACCGGATGATCGTCACCCTGAGAGAAGCCGGGATTTTCCCACGAGTACCGTGGGCTGCGTCCTTCGAATGTATCCCCCCGTGCCGACGCTCTGGGATCGTAGTTCGGGTTGTAGCCATAGCCGCCTGTGCCATCAACCTCGGACTCCGGCCTATAGCCGGATGCTTCCAGGAACCGCCTGAACTGGCCAACCGTCACCTCATATTGACCCAGGTAAAACGGCCTGGTGATGCGCACCCTATGCACCGGCGCTTCGTCAGCCAGCGCTTGGAGGCGCTCTTTGGCATATTGCGGATACACCTTGGCGAGCGAGTCAGGCGATTCGCTGCTACCCATCATGAATTCGCCAGAGGGTACCAGCACAAACTTCATTCCAAGCGAGTTCTCCATCACCGTCGGTGACGTGACATCAGGTCCGGTTGAGCACACGGGCGAGATCGTTAGCAACAAGGGTAGAACGAGAATCGTCGGAAATGCTCGCAAGTTGGGCACCGGCATAAGTAGGAGGAGTCTCAGGGTCAATCGGACCGACAGCCGAAAGCATACCAACGAAGACATCGGCATGCGAGGTTGAAGGAGCCTTGTCCTTCGATCCACCTTGCTGACCCAGCATGACGGCACCCCATCGATTTACCATCTCTAGGATAGTCATTTGACCGGCCATCATGGACTGTCTCTTCATCGGCCCTAACGGTCGCTCGCTGAGGTCCTGCCGAATGGCAGAGACGGGTCGTTTCAGTCTTCCGCTCGAAAACTTTGCAACGGCCGATTCCGGCTAGGTTTCGGCAACTCATCATGCGGTAGAACGGGAGGAAGTAGGCGGCCAGAATCCCTCTTTGCTTCCGGAAACGGACAAGCCCGCCAGTGTCAACAGTAGGGAAGAGCATTCGCCGGCTCAGGACTCAAGACAACGAGCGCGCGGGCGCTCGTCGGCCTCCGCAGCCGAACTGTGTCGATTCTGCAGACGGTCGTGCATGGTCTCGCAGCGGATCAACATCATTCTCGCGGGCGCTTCGTGAGCGTCAACTACATCAGCCTCGGCGCTGCGCAGATATACTTGCCGGGAGACGATGGCGACGATCACAATGATGGCACTGACGCAGACGACCCGGGCCAAAAATGGAAGGTGGCGTGCCATGGAAGTCGCACCGGATAGCAGGAGTAATTTGGTGGTGAGACTACATCAGGATGGCCTGGCGCGATGCTACGCCGTTGTAGGATTGACACGTCCCGCAATTCGCCGTCGCGAGGCCGGACGGCGCCTTCAGTGACACTGCACTGGGCCTGATGAGCATGCCAAAGAAGATCGAGCCTCTACCGAGCGGCCACTACTGGGCCACGCCCCATGCGCCCTTCCCGCTGGACGGTCCGAACGGCCATGACGAAGTCTTTCCGGGCGCCCACTGCGTCAGCGACGGCAAATGGGCGATCTTCTACAAGAACGGGGAAGAAGTCTGGGCGTGCAATGCGCTGTATGCCGCTGCCCATTTCGATTTTTCTGCCGTGTCCAGCGCCCACGCGTCGCCGGCCGGCTGAGGTGCCGATCCCGCCTTGCTGAGCGCGCCTTCTAAAAAATCATTCTCCAGCGTCAACTGGCCGATCTTTGCATGTAGCGCCTTCACGTCCACCGGCGGCTCGGCCACAGTCTTGGTTTTGCCGCCGAACACGTCCGCGGCATGCTCCGCCAACTGCTGCTTCCACTCCGTGATTTGGCTCGGGTGCACGTCATACTGCTGGGCCAGCTCCGCCAGCGTCTTGTCGCCCTTGAGCGCGGCCATGGCCACCTTGGCCTTGAAGGTCGCCGAGTGGGTCCGTCTGCTTCGTTTCGTCATCTTCTGGATCCTTTATGCCCGCCATTATGGCCGGCTCAGGCCCCAGCTTTTCCACTTAGCCGACTGTCCGAATTTCCGCCACCACCTCTCCTGCCTTGCTTCGGCCAACTGCGCCGCAACCACTATTTGCGGACGCAAGCATGATGGACAACGAGTATGAAGTTCGCCGCTGAGGGTGATCCGTGTTCGCTCCAACGGAAAGCGAGACTATGACTCGAGTGATAAGCGCCAACTGGTCGAGGCCTGACTGCTGCCAGGGGTATCGGTATCCGGGATGGCGCTCAAGGTCGGCATCGATGCAAACCAGTTGCGCAAGTGGATTCAGCTGCACCGAGTGGCAAATGAAGCCACTGCGACGGACAGGGCGGAACCTGGCATGCAACGCGCGTCCCGGAATCGCCGGTGGCGCTGGGACGCCTGCCGGCGGCGCGGTGCGTGACAAGGCAGAAACGGACTTTACCGTCCACTACATACCGCTTAACGCGCGGTTGACGGCGACACGTGTCGCACGCCCACGACCAAGATCGAGGTCGGCCAAGATAAGGGCTTATGCTTTGCAGGGCATAAGGGCGTATCTTGGCCGTCTAGGGGGCTACTCCTCCACGTAGCCCTTGCGCAGTTTCTCCGCCACCAGCTTGTCCATCGGAAGGTCGAACTGGTTATCGTGCCGACGGAGGAAGCCATCGCCACTCTGAAGGAGCATGCTCGGGGAACCAACGCGATTCTGCACGTCACGTGCTAGGCGGCGCATCCGGCGCGGCGTTTCGTGGGACAGACAGCCTGATCGAAATGCCACATGCCACCAGAGGGCCTTGTCGCGAAGCAAGAGGCGAGCAAAGTCATCCCAGCGCGCTTGCAAATGACGGAGAGCGGCCGGCGGCGCCATCTGAACGACTGATCGGCGTGGAGGCGGGTTAGGTGGCGCCACGTCGAACGCATCGTGGCCGCCTACACTAGCCAGGCCGTGGCTTCAGTCGTCGAACAGCTCGTTCGCCACCCAGCCGTTCAGCATAAGGGTAAAGCCTTCGCGCAGTTGCATCGTCCCCGCGCCTTCGATCACCCGAGCGATAATCGGAAACACGCGTCGCACGTCGGGCGAGCTGGTCCACGGCGCTGGATCGATCTTGTACGTGAACGTCACCACGGTCTTCGTCTTGCCGTCGCGCGTGAGCGGAGGTTCCCAGCCGATGATCCGGTCGAGCGACAGCTTCGCCACGCAGAAGTCGGCCGAATGCGTGATGCGACTCGTCGCCGTCGCAATGATCACCGGCTCGTGCAGGTAGTATTTCATGCCTTGCGCGGTCAGCGCATATTCGCGCGCTCTCAGCATCATGGTGCCGTCGTCGGTCTTGCGGATAACCATTGTGTCCTTCGAGGTGACGAGGCCACGCTTTTCGAGCACAGGCATCTGCACCGCGTCGCGGTCGCCCGCCTGCTGCTCCACGCTGGTCACGACGATCGGCCAGTCGTACTTCGCGAGGCACAGGTTGCCCCGATGCGCGAGATAGTCGTTGAGCGCATCGGTGAAATTCGTCATGTCAGCCGCCTGCATGTCGTGGCAGCTGGCAAGCAGGAAGCTGCCCGCAGCGCACGCCGCGCTGATCGCGGTCCGAACATACACGGTGTGTTGCTTTATCGCCATCGTGTTCTATTCGTTCAAGCAGTGCGAACCCGACAGAACCGCGCCAGGATCTTGAGCGCGTCGGCTCAGTTAACGCAGGGCCCGCTGGTCGGTCGGCTGGCCGGCGGCTGGTATCCGTCGGTCAGCGTGCCGAGGAAGCAGACCAAGTCCCGCACCTGCTGCTCGGTCATCGGTGGCGTCGAGCCGGCAGGGCGGCCGTCGAGCGGCACCTGCGTATCGATGTTGCCCCGATACGCCGAGGGCAGATCGTTGAACTTCTGAACGGTGCCGCCCGTGTATTGCGTCGTTACCAGCCCGTAGGTTAGGAAGTTCGGCGACGGCGTTGCAAGGGGCCTCCCGCCAACCGTCGGATACCAGATCTCGGGGTTCGTATCGCGCGTGTTGTAGAAGTGCACGACCTGCAGCAGCGAATGCATCACGCCGTTATGGAAGAACGCTTGGCGTGTGGCCACGTTGCGTAGCGTCGGGGTCTTAAACAGCCCGCAATGTACGTCCGGCGCACCCGGCGAGAGCGGCAGATGATCCGTGCGCTCCGGCCCGCACAGGCCCATGTCGAAATACGTGGAATCGGCGTTCGCCGCGATCTCCGGATTGCGCGGCACGCCGATCGCCTCGAACGTGAAGTCGGTGAAGAGCGCACTGCTACCGTTGAAGCCTTCGCCAGGGTAGTGGCATGCGGCGCAGTTGCCGCTGTGGGCATTGCTGAACACGATCGCCCCCCGCATTTCGGCGGCCGTGAGCGTGCCGCCGATCTTGTTCTGCGCATACAGATCGTACTTGCTGCTGTACGGATGGAAGCTTGGCTCTTCGATCTGATATGCCTGTAGCGCTTGCCCGATGTCGTTGAACGCCGTGGTCGTATCGTTGAACACGTTTGCCCCGAACGCCTGTCGGAAGAGCGCCGCGGTCGGACCGGCTTGCCCAGCAGCCACCACGGCGGCCGCCGAAGCGTTGCCCATCTCAACCGGATTGAGTAGCGGCACGGCGGCCTGCGCTGCAAGCGTATCGGCACGGCCGTCCCACATGAAACCACCGCCGGGGCTTGCGAGGCTCACGCCGTCCGGATGGACTGCCGAATCCGAATATGCAGGCGTGGTTTCTTTGTAACGCAGCGATGGCACCGCGCGCGTACCTGGAGACTGCAAGTCGGGCCCGCCCAACTGCACCGCGAGGCTGTTCGGCGGCCCGTACGCGTGGCCAGGATCATGGCAGGTTGCGCATGACATCTTGCCCGAGCCTGAAAGAGTCTTGTCGAAGAAGAGCTGGCGGCCGACTTGGGCTGCAAGGCTGAGCGTGGCGGTCGACGGCGACAGTGATGACCCACCTGACGAGCCAGAGCCCGACGACAACGCGGGGCTCGATCCGCCACCGCTGCGGCAGGCAGTCAAAGCGAGCGCGAGCGCCCACAGCGCGCTGGCAATCAGTTTGCGCATCTCGGATTCCTTTCGGGCGAGACTCGATATATCGCTGCAGTTCGGATCACGCTTTACCACAGCCCTGGCGCGCAGTCGATCTTGCACGCGAACTATGCCTCTTGAATCTTGAAGATAGGTAGCGAGATCCGACGAGGCAAGCAAGGTCGGGCGACGTCCCGAGTCAGAACGTGTGAAAGGGCACATTTACAATAGTTAGAGCGTGCGATTCGCGCGATTTTCCGGCGGTTGAGAAAGCGGCAGCGACCAGGGGAGCAAGACGACTCCTACATTTTTTCTACTCGCGCAACTGCGACCATGGGGTCGGTTTGAGTCGGCCGGTCTCCGAGCAAGGTGGTGTTGTTAGTCCAGTGCTGGCTAACGTGTTTCTCCACTATGCGTTCGACCGGTGGATGCAGAAGCATCATCCGGACGTACCATTCGAGCGTTACGCTGACGACGGTGTGCCACGAAGGCGCGAGGAAGAGGAAATTCTTCGGAGCAGCCATGCTGTACAAGAGATGAGGGTGGGCCCCTCGGTGTCGGCGTATGGGCGCAGGCACCAGACCACCCACTGCTGCTGCGTTTAAGAGACGTGGTGGTGAGCGAGTTGGAAAACGGCCGGGCGAGACCCGGTCAGGTAGGGATCGTGAAGTCGAACGCAAGTGAACCGCTGATGACGTGTCGAAAGCGTAGGAATGATGTCGAAACCGCGGGGGAGTCGTTACTGCGGGATAAGTCTGGCGGACGCCTGTTGACTGCCCAGACGGCATCCGGCATGGAGGCGGCGAGAGCGCGATCCGGGCTCTTGTGCGGTACGTGGGAACCTGTCACCCCGATGCCAAGGGAGAAACGCAAGGGGTGGCCCCCGAGCGTGAGAGTACCGATGCGGGGTACAGGGACGGAGCAACCCGTAGTAGTGAGGAAAGCCCTGTAATGGGGCCGGAGCAAAGGGGTTGCCCTATTCAGCCGGAGACGAGGGGACAACTGGCAACAGGAGGATTCTCTTGAATCAGGCAAAGCCATTTCCCATCACGAAGCGACAGGTGTGGGAAGCCTACCAACGAGTTAAAGCAAATGGGGGCGGGGCGGGCATCGATGCGCAGTTGAGCCATCAGAACTGCCACTTCCTCACGCGCGGCCGCGGTCTCAACCCGCGCCCCGTCGCGCTCGGCTTCCGCCGCGCTCGCCGCATCCCGTCCCGCGCGGACGAGAGACCTCCATCGCACATTCTGCCCAGCCCTGGCCCAAGGTGGTTCGCACTTTTGCGAACCTATCCGGCATTTCCTATACTCTTTCGAGAAGAGCAACTTTAGCATCACATTTAGCGCCAAGAAGCGCATTTCTGGCACCGGGGGCGACACTGCCAGCAGTGCTCTCAGACAAGATGTCTGCGGGCTACCGTTAAGGGGCGCGCATGCGTTGGCAATCCTCGCGTCTGTCCGGGTTATGCCTGCGTTTCATCGCAATTGGACGAGGCATGGCTTTGTCCGTTCATGGCAGGCCGGGATGGATGCAATCCTGCGACAGCGATGCCGAGCAGAAGACCAGCCCCCTACCTGGGCATCAGACAACAGAGTCAAGAGGCAGTATCGGACGCGGCGAGTCCTGCGACGTTGATGGCTTTAGACAAGCTACCCGGCAACCATAAGGGAGACCGGGATGACACGCATCATCATCACGCACGTAGCCGGTTCGAAATCGCACCAGATCGAGCAGTTCGAGGTAGATCGGTTTGACAAGCTGATCCTGGGGCGCGATCCGACCGCCAGCGTTGTCTTCGACCCGCAACGCGACGATCTGGTGAGCCGCCATCATGCCGCCATCCAGATCACGAAGGGCAATCCGACCTGCTACACGCTGGTTGACCTGGGCAGCAGCAACGGCACATACGTGAACGGCCACGCCGTCACGGATGAGACCCCACTGGGGCCGGGTGACACCATTGAACTCGGCGAAGGCGGACCGCGCCTGATGTTTGATCTGGACCCTCCGCCGATCTCCACGCCTGCACCGACGCGCCTGAGTGCGAAAGCGCCGCCGGAAACGCGTGTGGTCCAGCCAACTGGGTGTCCCGCCCCTGCGCCCATCCAGGCCAACGCACATGGGGTGCCGGAAGCGCGAGGCGCCCAACGGCTGACTGACGCGCTCCGCTCGGGGCCGACGCCGACTGCGGATGATCACATCGGCAAGGAGACTGTGCTGCGCCTGATGACGCAGGAACGGCGCTCCACGGGGCGCAGACTGATCTTCGGGGCTGGCGCCGCAATCGTGGTCGCTGCCATCGTCATCGGCGCACTGGCGCATTTCGGCATCCTCTTTGGCAGGAGTCCCGAGGCAATCGTCGCAGAATTCGGCCCGGCGACGGTCGTTGTGGAAGCACGGTGGCATATCGTTGACAAGAATACGGGGCGACCGGTTTATCAGCGTATCTGCATCGTCGAGAACTTGCGCCTGCCCTGCTTCCTCCAGATTGACAACAATCCGATCCAGCGCTGGCTGACCACCGACGACGATGACCATCGCGGTATTCCGATCGA
>JACXTT010009997.1_pt1 | contig 12866 bp, 10 predicted proteins | sample 9270951 | NCBI WGS metagenome assembly JACXTT01 (sample SAMN15532306, study PRJNA645909) | rock metagenome | isolation source: weathered quartz diorite | place: Puerto Rico | collected 2017-06-21 | reverse complement strand
GAGCGGGGCCACCGGCGGCAGCGACGGCGCGCCGGCCAAGGGCGGCTGCGGCTGCGAGCTCGCGGGGAATGACCGGCGCGGCTGGCCGGCGCTGTGGTTGGCGCTGCTCCTGCTGCGCCGCAAGCGCGCGGCGTAAATCGCCGCGAGCGAGTCGCCGTCCCGCAGCGCCGCTGCGCCGTATCCCCGTCGAGACTTCGTGTGGTGCGAAGAAGTGAGGGGGATGGGCGCGTATCTCGGGTGAGACGTCGCCACCATGGAAGTCCTCGGGTGGATGCGGGAGGCGGGCCTCCGCGTGCTCGAGCTGATCCAGGCGATGGAGAAGCACGCCGGCGTTGATCAATCGATGTGCAGAGCCACGTCGGCGAGGAAGCCCCAGGTGTTCTTGAAGGGCGGGCCGAGCGGCTTGTCGGCGGGCATCATCAGCCCGAGCCGCAACGCGCCGAACGCGCGGCTCAGCGCGAAGAAGGGGCTGACGGCAAACTGGTAGTGGTCGCTGCCGGGGCCGACGACGACGCCCTGCAGCCGCACGCCGCCGCCGACGCGGTGGCCGACCTGGATCTCGGCGGAGTGATAGAAGGCGCCGTGGACGTCCTTGTTGCGGCCGATCGGCGCCCACAGCGACGGCTCGGCGTGGACGCGCAGCTCGGTGTATTCGCTGTGCCACTCGAACAGCGCGCGCGCCTGGATCGGCACGACGTCGGCCACGTACTCGTGCATGTTCCAGTAGGCGCGCGGCACCGCTTCGGCGGCCGATCCGACGTCGCTGCCCCGGCCGCCGAGGAGCGGGATGCCGACCGAGCCGCCGCCCGTGAGCCAGATCCGTTTGCCGAGCTTGCCCACGTAGGAGGCGCCCACGGTCGGGTTGCCGAAGGGCGTGAGCACGCTGAACGGCAGGACCGCGTCGATGAACACGCGGTCGGCGACGGGGATCGACGCGAGGATGTCGAAGCTTGCGCCGCGGTTCTGGCTGGTGGTCCCGTCGGGGTTCGCGGTGCCGGTGGAGAGAAACGCGCCGGTGAGCAGCGCCACGCGCCCGCGCTGAGCGAAGGGCACACCCGACTCGGTCTGCCCGTCGAGCGGCGGCAGCGGAGGCTCGGAAAAGACCGGTGGCCGATCCATCGGATAGGGCGGAACCGGGGGATACGCCGGCGGGTAAGCGGGCGCGGGAGGAAAAGCGGGCGGAAGCGCGGGAGGGAGAGCGGGCGGGGGTGCGGGAGGGAGAGCGGGAGGAAGAGCGGGAGGGAGAGCGGGCGGGAGTGCGGGTGCGGGAGGAACGCCGGGCGCGGGAGGAGGGGCGAGAGGAGGCGCGACGGGAGGAGCGGGAGGAACCGGCGGTGCGGGTGGCGCTGCCGCACTCCCTCCCCCGCCTGCGGGGGAGGGTGAGGGTGGGGGGACCGCCGGAGGCGGCTGCGCCGCGGCCAACGACGAAAGCACGAATGCGGCAGAGAACGCGGAAGCGGCAAAAGCCCTGGACGAAAAAGCGAAGCGGCGCGGCATGACTCTCCCCTGATTCGGCGCGATCATGGCCTGCGAGCGCGACCGTGGCCTACAATCCAGGGATGATTCCGCGGCGCGCATTCCTCGCGCTCGGCGCGGCGGCGGTGGCGTCGAGCCGGGTCGCGCGCGCGGCGGCGATCCCCACGTTGCCGCTCGGTTTTCACCTCGCGAGCGCGGACGACGCGCCCGTCGTCGGCGCCGAGTGGCTCGCCACCGAGCTCGCCGAGTGCAACCGCCTGCTCGCGCCGCACGAAATCTCCGTCGGCGAGGCCTGGCGCCGCCCGCTCGCGGCCGGCCCGGCGATCGACACCGCGGCCGATCGCGACGCCCTCGCCAAGCACCTGGTCGACGGCGCGATCAACGTGTTCGTGGTCGGCTCGCTGCGCGACATCGACGCCCCGAGCGGCATGCGCATGGGCGTGCGCTGGCGCCTGCGCAAGAACCTGCAAAAGAGCTACATCATCCTGTCGGCGGACGCGCGCACCACCACGCTGTGCCACGAGCTCGGCCACGAGCTCGGCCTGCCGCACTCGACCGTCACCGACAACGTGATGAGCTACAAGCGCGAGCACCCCGAGCTCTTGGCGTTCGACGCGCTGCAGGCGCGGATCATGCGGCAAACCGCGCGGCTCTTGTGGGCGAAGAAGCGGCTCAGCGCGCTTTGACCATCTTGGCCGGCGTGAGCCGTTGTTCGGCCTGGCTCAGGGAGCGGTGGATGGTGGCGGCGTCGGGGGCGGCGAGGAGCTCGTCGGCGGCGCCGGGGCGGGCGAGCATCTGCGACAGCTTGTGGAGCCACGGCAGATGCAGGGCCTCGTATTTCAGGCCGAGCACGAAGAACAGGTGGGTCGGCTGGCCGTCGAGCGCGTCGAAGTCCACGCCGGCGGTGGAGCGGCCGAGCACCATGAACGGGCGGGTGACCTGCTCGGGGTGGCGGCGCAGGGTGTGGAGGAAGGCGATGCCGTGGCCGAGCGCGCTCGGCATCACGTTCTCGCGCTCGATCAGCGCGCCGACGAACCAGGTCTTGTCGCGCACCAGGCCGAGGGCGTGCGCCAGCGCCGCGAGCTCCTCGACCACCGCGGTCTTGCTGCGGCCGGCGAGCTCGGCGACCACGTGGTTCTCGGCGAAGCAGTGCGCGAGCTCGAGCATCTGCGGCGCGAGCGGCTCGGGGCGATCGACGTAGCGCGGGGTCACGCCGAGCATCTGGTCGTCGAGCCAGGTGTCGATCATCGCCTTGCGGAAGCGCCACTGGTTGCCGACCTTCACCCCGGGGAGCGAGCCGTCGTTCACCAGCTTCAGCACCGTGCGCTCGTTCACGCTCAGGTAGCTGGCGAGCTGCTCCAGGGTCATCAGCCGATCGTCCATCGCGTCACCGTGCCGCCGCGACCGCGCCGCGCCGCGACGAGGGCGGCACCGGCGTGCGCGACGAGTTGCGGTTCTCCACGTGCTCGGCCGCCGCGGCCAGCGCCGACTCGGGATCGGCGCACAGCTTGATCCACTCGCGCTCGTCGAGGTGGGCCTTCTTCAGCACCTTCATCGGCTGGGGTCGCACGCTCGACAGGATGGCGAAGCAGCGGTTCGCCTTCAACTGATCGAGCGCGCTCTCGAGCGCGACGAGCCCGGTCGCGTCCATCGCGTGCACCTCGTCCATGAGCAGGATCACCGCCTTGGAGCGGTCGGCGATGTCGTGGAGCGCGGCCATCGCCTTCTGCGCCGCGCCGAAGAACAGCGGGCCGGAGATCTCGTAGGCGACCACGCCGGTCGGCAGCGGCCCCGGCAGATCGGCGTCGGCCGGGCTCGCCGCGCGCACCTCGGTCACCTCGGCCATGCGGCGCATGAACAAGAGCGCCGCGAGCAAGAGCCCCACGGTCACGCCCACCACCATGTCGAACGTCACCGTGAGCGCGAAACAAGTGAGCAGCACCGCCACGTCGCTCTTCGGCGCGACCCGCAGCGTGTGCACGAAATGCTTCACCTCCGACATGTTCCACGCCACGAGCAGGAGCAGCGCCGCGAGCGCGCTCATCGGCAAATACCCGAGCAGCGGCGCGAGCGCGAGCACCGCGGCGAGCACGGTGAGCGCGTGGATCATCGCCGCCAGCGGCGAGCGCGCGCCGGAGCGGATGTTGGTGGCGGTGCGGGCGATCGCCCCGGTCGCGGGGATGCCGCCGAAGAACGGCGCGAGCACGTTGCCGACCCCGAGCGACAAGAGCTCGGCGTCCGGGTCGTGCTTGGTGCGCGCGAGCCCGTCGGCGACCACCGCCGACAGCAGCGACTCGATCGCCCCGAGCATCGCCACCGCGAAGGCGCCGGGCAAGAGCTCGCGGAAGGTGCGGAAGTCGAAGTGGAACGCCGCGCCGCCGGCGCCCGGCATGTTCCACGGCAAGAGCGGCAGCGGCGGGAGCTTGGGAATGCCGCTCACGACCTCGCCGCCGACGGTGGTGTGGAAGCGGCTGGCGATGGTCGCGACGTGGAACCCCGGCGCGAAGCGCGCGAGCGCCGCCGCCGCGATCGCCGCGATCGGCAGGGCCACGAGCGGCGCCGGCACCCGCCGCGTCAGGCGCGGCAGCCCGAGCAGGATCGCCAGCGTGCCGAGGCCGATGACCGGCTCCCACCAGTTGACCGTCGCGCGCGCGTCGGTCATCGCGGCGATGCGCTCGAAGTAGTGGTCCGGGTTGCTCGCCGGCACCAGGCCGAACAGATCCTTGAGCTGCAGCGTGGCGATCACCGTGGCGATGCCCGCGGTGAAGCCGGTCGTCACCGGATGCGGGATGTACTGGATGAGCCGGCCGAGCCGCGCCACGCCCATGCCGATGAGCATCAGCCCGCCGAGCAGGCCCGACAAAAGTAGGCCGGCCATCCCGAACTTGGCGTGGATCGGCGCGAGGATGACGATGAACGCGGCGGTCGGGCCGCTCACCTGGGTGCGCGAGCCGCCGAGCGCGGCGACGACGAAGCCCGCGACGATCGCGGTGTAGAGCCCGTACTGCGGCGCGACGCCGACGGCGATCGCCAGGGCCATCGCGAGCGGCAGGGCGACGACGCCGACCACCACGCCGGCGAGCAAATCGCTCTTGAAGTCGGCGGCCTTGTACCCCTCGGACAGCACCGCCCGGAGCGCGCCCGCGGGCAGGCTGCGGAGCGGCGGATCGTCGGTCGCGTTGCGGTACCGGGTACGGGCCATGGGTTACCCTTAACCTAATTCGCACTTTTAGGTCAAATGACGTAAATTAACTGAATCGGACGTCAAATGACGTAATCTTGCGACGTGATTACGCGGGTTTGCGCCGGCGATTTTGCGGCGGGCCTTGCTTCAACAGGTAGAGCGGCCGCCGCTTCGACTCGTCGAACACCCGCCCAAGGTAGCCGCCGAACAAGCCGAACAGCACGAACTGCATGCCGCTGATGATGAGCAGGGTGCACATCAGCGAGCCCCAGCCCTGCACGAGGTCGCCGAAGCGGAGCGCGCGGTAGAGGATGTAGAAGAAGTACACCGCGCCGAGCACCATGAAGCCGAGGCCGATGCGGGTGGCGGCGCGGATCGGCATGGTGGAAAACGAGAACACCGCGTCGAGCGCGAGCCGCACCATCTTGGTCAGCGTGTACTTCGACTGCCCGGCGGTGCGCTCGCCCGCCTCGTAGGGGATGAACGCGCGCGGGAAGCCGAGCCACGCCACCATCCCGCGGAGGAAGCGGTGCCGCTCCGGCATGCCGGCGAGGGCGCGGCGCGCGCGGCGCGACAGCAGGCAGAAATCGGCCGCGCCCGGCTCGATGCGCGTGTCGCTGAGCAGGTTGATGAGCCAGTAGAACGCGCCCGACGACAGGCGCTTGAACGGCCCGGCGCCCTCGGTGCGGGCGCGCACCGCCGAGACGATGTCGGCGCCGCCGCGCCAGCGCGCGACCATCTCGGGGATGAGCGCCGGCGGGTGCTGCAGGTCCGAGTCCATCACGATGGTGGCGTCGGCGCGCGCGTGATCGAGCCCGGCGCTGAGGGCGACCTGGTGGCCGAAATTGCGCGACAGCGACAGCACCGTGACGTGCTCGTCGTCCGCCGCCAGATCATTGAGCCGCGCGAGCGTGCCGTCGCGCGAGCCGTCGTCGACGAAGAGGATCTCGTGGTCGAGGTCGAGCCCGTCGAGCACCTGTTTCAGCACGCGGTAGAACTCGCCGACCGCCTCTTCCTCGTTGTAGCAAGGCGTGACGACGCACAGCTTCCGCCGCCGCTTCACCCGCGCCAGGTTAGTTCATTCCCTCCCGCCGGCCGAAGTTCCTCGCGGCTCGCGGCACTCGAGGTAGGCGTAAAACGCCAGCTGTTTGTGGGGCAGCGGGAAATAGCGCGCCTCGACGCGGGCGAAGAAGTGCTCGAGCAGCCGGACGATCTCGTCGAACGAGTTGACGTGCTCGTGGCGCATGATGGTGCCGTAGTCGAGCCCGGTCCGCAGGCGGAAGGCGAGCCCGGTCGACAGCCGCCAGGCCGCGCCCCAGGCGAAGCAGCCCTCGCACGGCACCGCCACCTGGAACACGCCGCCCGGCTCGATCCGCCCGGCCGCCGCGCGGATCTCCAGCGGCAGATCGAGCATGTGCTCGAGCACCGCCACCGAGAAGATGCGGTCGTAGCGGTTTTCCGCGGGGATCGCGTCGCTCGACGCGAAAATGCTGCGCACCGCGGCCCGCTCGGCGGTGCCCTCGTACATGAAGGCGAGCGGCTCGATCGCGTCGTAGACCGCGAAATCGCGCTCGAACGGCACGTGGTTCAGCGTGCCGGCGCCGAGCTCGAGCAGCCGTTGCCCCGGCGCCGAGCGCGACGCCACCTGCCGGTGCATCCAGCGCTCGAGGGCCTGCGCCGCCTGGGTGGCGAGCGTCGTACCATCGCGATTTCCCCGGTATTCCGCGGAATAGATCGCCTCGTGCGCGGGCGGCAGGGCCGGCCGCTCCTTGGGGAAGCGCGCGAGCAGGGCGTCGATCGGTTCGGGCACGCTCCTCTCTAGCAGCCCTTGTCGGGGGTCGCGAGGACGGGTTACTCTGGCGCAACGCCGTGGCCTGGGTGCGGCTTAGGGTACTTGGTTCTCTCGAGAAGCCGCATGAGCCGGATGCTCGAACGCCGCGCCGTGTTGCAGCTCGCCGGAGCGATCTCGGCGAGCGCGGCGGTGGGGTGCGCGCTCGAGCCGGAGGAGATCGTCCGCGGCTACCCCGCGCGCCCGAGCGTGAAGCCCGGCGAGGTGCTGGCGCTGCACGTGTCGACGCGCGCGCCGTGGTTCCGCGTGGAGTTCTACCGCCAGGGCGCGACGCTCGAGCTCGTCGACACCTCGGCCTGGCAGCGCGGGCAGTACGCGCCGCCGCGCCGGCCCGACGAAGACTGGCAGTACCCGGCCTACGAGTTCCCCGTGCCGGCGGGCTGGAAGCCGGGCGCGTACATCGCGATGTTCGTCGAGGGCGACGGCGATCGCGCGGTGCACTGGCGGCCGAGCGCGGAGACGAGCTACGGCGACGGCAAGGCGTTCTTCGTGGTGCGCAACCCGGGCAAGCCCGCGCCGATGCTGTACAAGATCGCGCTCGCCACCTTCCAGGCGTACAACTACGCGGGCGGCGCGAACTTGTACAAACACGAAGACGGCATGGACGTGTTCCGCCGCGGCGACGGGCCGAACGGCCTGTGCGTGTCGCTGCTGCGGCCGGGGCAGGGCGCGGGCGGCGACATCATGCCGGGCGGCGGCCCGCACGACTTCTACGACGGCCGGACGCCGATGAACTGCTTCGAGCACCTCGACGCGTACCTGGTGCGCTGGCTCGAGGGCAACGGCTACGAGGTCGACTACTGCGTCGACTGGGACGTGCAGGAGGAGCCGCACCTGTTCGACGGCTACCCGCTCGTCCTCTGCGCCGGCCACGACGAGTACTGGAGCGAGGAGCAGCGCGCGGCGCACGAGGCGCACGTCAAGCGCGGCGGCAACATCGCCTTCCTGACCGGCAACACCTGCTGGTGGCGCATCCACTACCTGCCGGGCCACGACGCGTTCGTGTGCGACAAGAGCGGCGATCCGGCCGAGGACCAGTGGTACCGCACCAAGCCCGAGAACAGCCTCACCGGGGTGAGCTACCGCCACGGCGGCTCGTGGTGGCCCTCGCGGCGGCGGCCGGTCGGCTTCAAGGTGCAGCAGCCCGGCCACTGGGTGTTCGAGGGCACCGGGCTCGCGTTCGGCGAGACCTTCGGCGACGGCGAGGACGTGGCGGTGGTCGGCGTGGAGTGCGACGGCTGCCCGTGGGAGCTGTCGGCGGGCGTGGCGGTGCCGCGCGACCGCAAGAAGTACGGCACGCCCGACAACTTCACCATCCTCGCGACCGGCGAGATCGGCAAGGACTGGCCCGTGCGCTACGGCCAGGGCGCGACCCTCGGGATCTACTCGCTGCCGGGCGGCGGCACGGTGTTCAACGCCGCGACCACCGACTGGAACCGGGCGATCGCCGCGGACGCGCGCGTCGATCGCATCACCCGCAACGTGATCGAGCGCCTGTCGCGCGGAGCGGCCGCATGAAGAAGCTCGAACGCCGCGCGGTGCTGCAGATCGCCGGGGCGCTGTCGATGAGCTCGACGGTGGGCTGCGCCGCGACGATGGACGAGGCGCCGCCGAGCGAGTCGCCGACCGAGCATCCGCACAACGACAGCTGGCTCGAGGGCAAGATCCGCGGCTACCCGGCGCGGCCGAGCGTGAAGCCGGGCGAGGTGCTGACGCTGCACGTGTCGACGCACGCGCCGGCGTTCCGCGTGGACTTCTACCGCCAGGGCGCGACGCTCGAGCTCGTCGGCAGCTCGCCGTGGTACCCGGGCAAGTTCGCGCCGCCGCGGCGGCCCGACGAAGACTGGGAGTTCCCCGCCTACGAGTTCGCGGTGCCGGCGGGCTGGAAGACCGGCGCGTACGTCGCGTTCTTCGTCGAGGCGGACTCGCAGCGCGGGGTGCGCTGGCACCCGACGCAGGGCACCGCCTACGGCGACGGCAAGGCGTTCTTCGTGGTGCGAAACGGCGGCACGCCGGCGAAGATGCTCTACAAGATCGCGGTCGCGACCTTCCAGGCGTACAACTTCGCGGGCGGCGCGAACCTCTACAAGAACAAGGACGTCGACGACAAGGTCACCGACATCTTCCTCGACGGCGCGAAGAAGAACCCGCCCGAGCCGAACGGCCTGTGCGTGTCGATGCTGCGGCCCGGGCAAGGCGCGGGCGGCAACATCATGCCGGGCGGCGGCCCGCTCGACTTCTACGACTACGGCTCGCCGATGAACTGCTTCGAGCACCTCGACGCGTACTTGGTGCGCTTCCTCGAGAGCAACGGCTACGAGGTCGACTACTGCACCGATTGGGACGTGCAGGTGGAGCCGGGGATCTTCCAGCCGTACCAGCTGCTCATCTGCGCCGGCCACGACGAGTATTGGAGCGAGGAGCAGCGCGCCGCGCACGAGCACTTCGTGAAGACCGGAGGCAACATCGCGTTCTTGACCGGCAACACCTGCTGGTGGCGCATCCACTACATCCGCGACAACACCGCGCTCGTGTGCAACAAGGAGGGCAGCCCCGCCTTCGACCAGTGGTACCGCACCAGCCCGGAGAACAGCCTCACCGGGGTGAGCTACCGCCACGGCGGCTCGTGGTGGCCGACCAAGCGCAAGCCGCTCGGCTTCACCGTGCAGTTCCCGGAGCACTGGGTGTACGAGGGGACCGGGCTCGCGGCCGGCGAGGTGTTCGGCGACGGCGAGAACGTCGCGGTCGTCGGCGTAGAGGTCGACGGCTGCCCGTGGGAGCGCATCGACGGCGTCGCCGTGCCGAAGGACCGCAAGAAATACGGCACGCCCGACACCTTCTCGATCCTCGCGACCGGCGAGATCACCAAGGAGTGGCCGGTGCACTACGGCCAGGGCGCCGCGCTGGGGATTTACACCTATCCCGGCGGCGGCACGGTGTTCAACGTCGCCACCACCGACTGGAACCGCTGCATCCCGTTGGATCCGCGCATCGAACGCATCACGCGAAACGTGATAGAGCGGCTCTCCAAGACCACATGATCGATGCATCGACCCGCCGGCGCCTGCTGCGGCGCTGGCTTCCCCGGGCGCCGCGTTTGCCGCCCTTCGCCGCGAGCCGCCCGAAGAGCGCGGTGCACTGGCTCAGCGTGGCGGTCGTCACCGGCGTGTTCGTGTTCTTCCTGGCGGTGTGGGTGCGGGCGAACCTCGGCTACCTGTTCGACCCGATGCTGCAGAACGACGACGCGCGCTCGGCGGTGGTGCCGTTCCATCGCTACGAGCCGGGCCACCCGCTGCGTGACGATCCCATCGCCAACGAGATGCTCAGCATCGTGCCGCCGTTCGTGCGGCTGTTCTACGCCGCGTTCGTGCCGCTGTCGGGCTTGTTCTTCGCGGCGAAGCTGGTGCAGATCGTCTGCCTGCTGATCGTCGCGTGGGCCGGCTTCGTGCTGGCGCGGGCGCGGCGCGGCGGGCTGGCGGCGGGGCTCCTGCTGGTGTTCTTCGTGCTGCACACCACGTTCATGGTGGACCGCATCGCCGGCGGGCTGCCGCGCGCGTTCGCGTTCCCCGCGTTCGCGCTGTGGATCGCCGGGGCGCTCGCCGGGCGCGAGCGCGAGCGCTTCCTCGGCGCGGCGATCGGCTGCGCGGCGTACCCGTCGGCGGGCGTGCTGCTCGTCGCGGCCGACGGCCTGTTCGCGGTGCGCGGGCTGGCGCTGCGGCGCAAGGGCCTCGGGTTTCCGCCGGCGCTGCGCGATCGGCTGCGGCGCTACGGCGTGCTCGTCGCGGCGTGCGGGGCGATCCTCTTCTCGTCGCAGATCGGCCGCCCGGGCGGGGCGGTGTACACCCTGGCGCAGGCGCAGCACGAGCCCGCCTACGGCATGTCCGGGCGCGTGTGGGTCTTGCCGTTCACCGATCCGCGGGTGGAGATCACCAAGCAGCTGGTGCGGCCCTTCGAGGAGCTGTGGCCCACCCCGCGCGGGCAGGACGCGGTGCACGAATACCAGTCGTACCGCTTCCTCGGGCCGATGCTGGTGGTGCTGGGGCTGGTGTTGCTCGCGGCGCTCAGGCTCGCGCCCGCGTCGCCGGCGGTGTGGTCGTTCCTCGGCGGCAGCATCATCATGTACGCGGCGGCGATCGTGCTGGCGTTCCGGCTCTATTCGCCGGGGCGCTATCTGGAATACGGCCTGCCGGCGTGCACCGTGGCGCTGGCGGTGTCGACGGTGGGGCTGCTCTTGCCGCGGATGCGGCGCGCGCGCCGGGCGGTGGCGCGCAACCTGGCGGGGGCGGCGATGATCGCCGCGGTGATGGCGATCACCGGCGGCAGCCGCGAGAACCAGGGCATGACCATCGACGGCCGCCGCGACGCGCCGCTCTACGCCTTCGTCAAGACGCTGCCGATCGACGCGCGCTTCGCCTCGCACCCGCTCGACGGCGACGACCTGCCGTTCTGGGCGAGCCGCGCGACGCTGGTCGGTTTCGAGACGCTGGTGCCGTGGTTCGTCGACGGCTGGAAGCTCGTGCGCACGCGCGCCGAGGACACCCTGCGCGCGCTCTACGCCACCGACCGCCGCGCCGTGCTCGACTACGCCGCGAAGTACCACGTGACGCACTTCCTCCTCCGCCCCGATCGCTACGGCCCCGATTTTTCCGGGCGCGCCCGCATGTTCGAGCCCCTCGGCACCTTCGCCGGCCAAGTCACCCGCGCCGTCGCTCGCCGCGACGACCTGGTGCTCGCCGACCCCCCCGCGGAAGCCATCGTCTACCGCAACGGCCCCTGGATGATCGTCGACGTCGCCAAGCTCGCCCAAGCCTGGGGAATGTGAGGGAGAGGAAGAGAGAGAAAGACGTCGCCGAGCAGGCCCCCTCCACCGCGCCAGCGGGGGAAGGTGGGGAGGGGGATGGTCGGAAAATGTGGAGCAGAAAACAGGCGACAGGCGACCGGCGACTTCAGACGGGTCGATCGCGCTAGCGGGGGGCGCGGGCGGCGTCGACGGCGGATTCGAGGTCGCCGGGGGATTGATCGGGGCCGCCGACCCAGACGACGTTGCCGCGGGCGTCGGTGACGAAGGTGGCGGGGAGCTCGTTCACGCGGAATTTGCCGGCGATGGCGTTGGCTTCGTCGTGGATGACGGGGAAGCTCAGGTGGAACTCGCGCACCATCTCCTCGGCGTCGGCGCGGTACTCGTCCTCGGCGATGCCGATCACCGCGACGTCCGGGTGCGCCGCGGCGATGGCTTGGGCCTCGGGCAGGGTCTTCTTGCAGGGCTTGCAGTACTTGGCGAAGAACTTCACGACCGTGACCTTGCCCTCGCTCTCCTCGCTGCCGGCGCGCGGCCCGGCGAGGCTCGCGCGCTCGAACCGCGGCAGGTGCTTCGACAAGAACGGGCTCGGCGCCGACGCGGGCATCCCGCCGGTGCAAGCGGCTGCAAGCGAAACGATTCCCAGCACGAACGTTCGTCGCATCGTCGTCCTCGTCACAGCGGCCAGTGCGCGCGGTGCTTCTGCATCGTCGCCTCGACCGCGGCGCGCCCGGCGGGGCTCGCGGCGGGCAGGGCGAGCGCGGTCGGCGCGAGCGGATCGTCGCCGCCCTTGCCGAGGAGCACGTCGACGCACGCGCGCAGGCTCCGCGGCATCGCCGCCAGGTTGTAGCCGCCCTCGAGCACCAGCACCACGCGGCCCTTGGCGTGGCGGTCGGCGATCGACTTCACCACGCCGGTCATCTCGGCGTAGCCGCGCTGCGTCAGGCGCATGCCCGCGAGCGGATCGTCGTTGTGCGCGTCGAAGCCCGCCGACACGAGCACGAGGTCCGGCTTGTACGCGTCGGCGATCGGCACCAGCAGCGCGTAGAGGGCGTGCAAGTAGTCGCCGTCGCTCATCCCCTCGGGGAAAGGCACGTTCACGGTGTAGCCCGCGCCGTCGCCCTTGCCGATCTCGTCGACCGCGCCGCTGCCGGGGTAGAGCGGGAACTGGTGCAGGCTCATGAACAGCACGTCGCGCCGCCACTCGAACATGTGCTGCGTGCCGTTGCCGTGGTGCACGTCCCAATCGAGGATGAGCACCCGCTGGCAGTCGAGGACGTTGCGCGCGTGCGCCGCCGCCACCGCGACGTTGTTGAACAGGCAGAAGCCCATCGCCGCGGCCGCCTCGGCGTGATGCCCGGGCGGTCGAACCAGCGCCACCGCGCTCGGCGCGTCGCCCTTGACCACCGCGGTCACGGCCTCGATCGCCGCGCCGGCCGCGAGGTAGGCCGCGTCCACGCTGCCCTCGGACACGTGCGTGTCGGAGTCGAGCGCCACCGCCCGCCCGCGCAGCGCGGCGATGCGCGTGACGTAGCCGCGATCGTGCACCCGCGCGATCT
>JACXTT010009996.1_pt1 | contig 12866 bp, 14 predicted proteins | sample 9270951 | NCBI WGS metagenome assembly JACXTT01 (sample SAMN15532306, study PRJNA645909) | rock metagenome | isolation source: weathered quartz diorite | place: Puerto Rico | collected 2017-06-21 | reverse complement strand
GAAGGTGGTGATGTTGGAGTCGAGAATGGTCGCGAGCGCGCGGCTGAAGCCAGCGTCGATCGCCCAGATCGACTTCGACCTGACCAGTATCGCCGCGCTTCTGACCATTCTCGGTTATTCGCTGAACGACACCGTGGTCATCTACGACCGCATCCGTGAAATGCTGCGGCGCTACAAGAAGATGCCGATGCCCGAGCTTCTCAACGTGTCGATCAATTCGACGCTGTCCCGCTCGATCATTACCCACGTCACCGTGACGCTGGCGTTGCTCGCGCTGCTCTTGTTCGGCGGCAAGGCGATCCACAGCTTCACCGCGACCATGATGTTCGGCGTGGTTCTGGTCGGCACCTACACCTCGATCTTCATCGCCGCTCCGATCCTGATCTATCTCGGGGTCGGAACCAATCGCCTCGACGACGAGGACCAGCCGAAGAAGAAGTGACGATGTCTGGCGCGGCAGACGACCGGTTTCTGCCTCACGCGGCTCCGATCGACGCCTACGGCAATGGCGGGTTCCGCTTTGCCGACATGTCGCATCGCGGCTCGCTGCTGTGCTTGCCGGACAGCATGCGCGCCTGGCCGGTCGAGCGACCCGACCAGATCGATGAGCATGCGCTGGAGCTGGTGATCGCGAAAGCCGGCGAGATCGACACGCTGATCATTGGCACGGGCCGCGAGGTCTTTCTGTTTCCGAACGAGCTGCGGGCCAGGTTGCGCGCGCTCAGCATCGTCGTCGACGCCATGCAGACGGGCCCGGCCATCCGCGTCTACAACATCATGGTCGGCGAGCGCCGCCGCGTCGCGGCCGGGCTGATCGCCGTATCATGAGCACGGACGCCGAACGCGCACAGTCCGACGCGACCTATTGCGCGGAGCTTGTGCGTACCTCCGACTTCGAGCGTTACGCCGCAACGCTGTTTCTTGATCCTGAGCAGCGCCGCACGTTGCTCAGCCTCTACGCCTTCAACAGCGAGATCGCGCGCGTTCGCGATCAGATCAGCCAGACGCTGGCTGGCGAGATTCGCCTGCAGTGGTGGGACGATCTGTTGAACGGGACTGCGCACGGCGATGCTGTTGGCAATCCGGTCGCGGCCGAACTGCTGCACACGGTCGAACGCTTTCGTCTTCCGCGCGAGCGGTTGCGCGGCATGATCGATGCACACCGGTTTGATCTCTATGACGAGCCGATGCCGACGACGGCCGAGCTGCAAGCGTATTTGCGCGATACCGCATCGGCCTTGCTCGCGCTGGGAGCGCAGGCACTCAATGAGGGGCTGCCGGTCGATGATGAGGCTCCGTACCATGCAGGCCTGGCCATCGGCACGGTGCGGATCATCGAGGCGTTGCCGCGACACGCGTCACGTGGACAGGTCTATCTGCCCGCCGATCGGCTGCTGCAATCGCAGGTGGACCCGCACGACATCGTAGCGGGTACGGCAACCGAAGCGCTGCGCGCCTTGTTGCGGCAGATGGCGCTGGAAGCGCGAGCCCATCTGCAGGAGGCCCTTACGCATCTGCCCGGCGTACCGAAGTCTTCGCGCCGGGCTTTCCTGCCGCTCGCAGTGGTCGGCCGTGCGCTCGATCGGATCGAGGCGCCGGACTACGACCCGTTCGCACCGCAGCCGGTTTCGCGGCTGCGGCTGCTGACCGCGATGTGGTTCAAGGCGCGTACGTTCGACCGGCTTTAGCCGTTCAGGCGGCCTCGGGTCGCGGCAGAGTCTCTGCAATCCAGCGATCGATATCGACGAGCGCGCGCGCTGTCAGTGCGCGCTTCCTGGCGACGGTCTTTTCCGGTCCGCGCAGGCGCTTGCCGTCCGGTCCGGTCGTTGGCGCATGCGCCAGCGGTGGGAACAGGCCGAAGTTGATGTTCATCGGCTGGAACGAGCGCGGACCCGCATCGATGGTTTCGATATGCCCGCCGGTGATGTGGCCGAGCAGAGCGCCCATTGCCGTGGTCGGCGGCGGCGGCGTGATCGCCTCGGCCCTTGCTTCGGCCGCGGCGAACAGGCCGGCCATCAGACCGATGCTCGCTGACTCGACGTAGCCTTCGCAGCCGGTCATCTGCCCGGCGAACCGCAGCCGCGATTGCGCGCGCAGGCGCAGCTGCTCGTCGAGCAGCGCCGGCGAATTCAGGAACGTGTTGCGATGCAGGCCGCCGAGCCGCGCGAACTCGGCATTGCCGAGGCCCGGGATGGTGCGGAAGATCCGCACCTGTTCGGCATGCTTCAGCTTGGTCTGGAAGCCGACCATGTTGTAGAGCGTGCCGAGCTTGTTGTCCTGGCGAAGCTGGACGATCGCGTAGGCCTTCACCGTCGGATTGTGCGGGTTGGTCAGGCCGACCGGCTTCATCGGTCCGTGGCGCAGCGTCTCGCGGCCGCGCTCAGCCATCACCTCGACCGGCAAACAGCCATCGAAGTAGGGCGTGTTCGTTTCCCACTCGCGGAAGCTGACCTTCTCGCCGGCGATCAGCGCATCGACGAACGCGTCGTACTGCTCCTTGGTCATCGGGCAGTTGATGTAGTCGGCGTCGCCGCCGCCCGGGCCGACCTTGTCATAGCGCGACTGGAACCAGGCGACGCCCATGTCGATGGAGTCGCGGTGCACGATCGGCGCAATTGCGTCGAAGAAGGCGAGCGAGTCCTGGCCGGTTGTGCCGCGTACCGCCTCGGCCAGCGACGCCGAGGTGAGGGGGCCGGTTGCGACAATGACATTCGGCCAGTCGGCAGGCGGCAGCCCTGCGACTTCCTCGCGGCGAATCTCGATCAGCGGATGCCGCTCCAGCGAGGCCTGTACGGCGGCTGAGAAGCCGTGCCGGTCGACGGCCAGCGCGCCGCCCGCGGGCACCTTGTTGGCGTCGGCGGCCCGCATGATCAGCGAGCCGGCGCGCCGCATTTCTTCATGCAGCAGACCAACGGCATTGGTGCTGGCGTCGTCGGAACGGAACGAATTGGAACAGACGAGCTCGGCGCAACTGTCCGTCACATGGGCTTCGGTGGTCCGCACCGGCCGCATCTCGTGCAGCACGACGTGGACGCCGCGATTGGCGACTTGCCAGGCGGCTTCGGAACCGGCGAGGCCGGCGCCAACGATGTGAATGATGGTGGGGTGCGTCGTCTGCGATGTCATGGCGGACACGTAAAGCCTCGGCGCCTGAGGCGCAACCGAGAGGCTCTGGATCGTGCCGATTTCGCTTCCACGCACCGGAGGGTGCCGAAGAGGAGGCGCCAGAAACGACAACGCCCGCTCTGGGAGCGGGCGTCATCGGGTCACGTGTCCGGTTCAGGTCGACTTAGTCGAGGGCCTGACCCGCTGCGACGCGCGGAATGTCCGAACGGTCGATGCCGATATCGGCGAGTTCGCGGTCGGTGAGCTGCGAGAGTTCACGCAGGTTGCGATGATAGTCCTTGAAGGACTGAATCGCGCGGATGATAGAAAGCAACATTGCTTGGGTCTCCTTCGTCAAATTGGGTTTCCCCAACCGTTGGAACCTATATAGACCCTCGTTGCGCGCTGCAGCAGAGCTAATGTTGCGATGCAGCTAGATGAATAGCGCATGGGTCGAGTAAGAAATGATCAACCATTCGGCATATCGTGGCAAAGATTTCGCCGAACCGGTGATTTGGCGTAAATATGTTACATTACAGATATTTGCCGTGATACAGTCGGGCTTGTGGCGAAGGAAAGGCAGCGCCACGGAGAATCAGCAATCCTCAGCGGCGGTAGAAATCGCCAAGGTTTTCGGCAGATTCGACGTGTTGCGCTGCACGATAGTTATGCATTTGCGACACAAATGCGTCACAATGAGATGAACCTAAGTTCACTATTGAGTTCTGTTTGGGAACCAAAGATGGCTCGATTCGGGCTGCCGACTTCCCATGCGTGCGAAAAGGTGAGTGGACCGCCGCTGTTGCCCGTGCGATAGCGGCACCATGCGTGCCGATGCATCAGGCCGATTCAAGCTTCTCCGTGTGCTGCTGGCCTATGTGCTGGCGTTGCAGGCACTGCTTGGCGCCTGGGCAGGTGTTGCGCAGGCAGGTTCCCCATCCTTCGATCCGGCATTCTCCCTGTGCCGCACGGCCGCGACGGGCGACGGCCAGCCTGTGGATGGTAGCCACAGCCTACCTGCCCACTGCGCGGTCATGTGTCTCAGCGGCGGCTGTGGGTCGGCGGAGCCGCCTGCGGCCACGGTTACGGCGCTGGATTATCCGGTCGAGCCTGTTGGGTTGGCGCAGGCCCATCGTGCGGAGCCTTTGGCTCTCGCATCCCTGAAAGGCCATGGGCTCAATGCCAGGGGACCGCCTTCGTTTGGTTGAACACACGCTTTCGCTCGTTCAATCATGTCTGGAGGCTAATCATGACAACCATCCGTTTTGCGCCGTTGCGCGTGCTCTCTGCGGCACCGCTCGCGCTTCTCATCGCTGGCGCAGCCAATTCGGCTGCATCCGCCCATGTTTCTCTCGCCAACGCCGAGGCTGTGCCGGGCAGCCATTACAAGGCAGTGCTGCAGGTGCCGCACGGCTGCGACGGCGAGGCAACCACATCCGTTCGCGTGCAGATTCCTGAAGGCGTCGTCGGTGTGAAGCCGATGCCGAAGCCGGGCTGGACGCTGACCACCACCCGTGGCGCCTACGCGAAGGCTTATGACAACCACGGCCGCAGCGTGAGCGAGGGCGTCAAGGAGGTTGTCTGGTCGGGCGGCAGCCTCGCCGACGAGCACTTCGACGAATTCATCTTCTCGGGGCTGATCGCAGTCGACGGTTCGCAAGTGAAGCAGCTGTATTTCCCGACCGTGCAGACCTGCGCGAAGGGCGAGGCGGCATGGACTGAAATCCCGAGTGGCCAGCAGACCTCACGTGACCTGAAGAAGCCCGCGCCGGCCTTGCGCTTGGTCAGCAACACGATGGTCGCGCAGGCGTCTGGTCATGACCATGCAGCGGCAAGCAGCGAGGGGGCTGACACCGTGAAGGTCGGCGATCTCACAGTCGCGTTGCCCTGGACACGTGCCACGCCGAGCGGCGCGAAGGTCGCCGGCGGCTATCTCGCGGTGACCAACAACGGCAAGGCATCCGACACGTTTGTCGGCGGCTCCAGCGACATTGCCGGTCGTGTCGAGATCCACGAGATGGCGATGGAAGGCGGCGTCATGAAGATGCGCCCGCTCAATGCCGGCATCGAGATCAAGCCGGGACAAACCGTCGAACTCAAGCCCGGCGGCCTGCACATGATGTTTCTCGACCTGAAGCGCCAGCTCAAGCAGGGCGAGACCGTCAAGGCGTCTTTGAAGTTTGAGAAGGCGGGTTCGGTCGACGTGACGTTCAAGGTCGGCGCGGTCGGCGGTTCGTCGTCGCCATCAGGCGCGTCATCCTCGTCGTCGCATCACCAACACTAAGCGCCGATACCCATCATCAAACAGCGGCGCGTCGCATCGCGCCGCTGTTTTGCTGTCCGCACACATCATTCGGAATCGAGCTTGCCGGCGAAGAGGGCGATGGTGCGCGCAACCACATCGCTCTTGTTCCACTGCTGCAGCACGCTGAAGTTCGCTGTGCCTGGCTCCCACGGTTCACCGCGTTTCCAGCCGTAGCCGACAAGATAGTTGGCGGTTGAAGCGAGCACGTCGGGCGGACTGTTCAACAGGTCGCGGCGGCCGTTGTCGTCGAAGTCGACGGCGAACTTCACGTAGGACGACGGCATGAATTGGGTCTGGCCGAGTTCGCCCGCCCATGCGCCACGCATGTCCGCCGGCTGCAGGTCGCCACGTTCGACGATGCGCAAGGCATCGAGCAATTCCGCTTGAAACATTTCCGAGCGGCGGCAGTCGTAAGCGAGCGTTGCCAGCGAACTCAGCGTTGGAAACTTGCCGACGTTGACGCCGAAGTCGGTTTCCATGCCCCAGATTGCCACCAGTACCGCGCCGGGCACACCGAAGCGCTGTTCGATGCGGCCGAGCACGGAGCCGTACTGCTTCATCATGTTGCGTCCACGGGTGAGACGCGGCGGCCCGATGCGGCCTGAGAATTCCTCGAAGCTCTGGCTGAAGACCCGTTGATTGCGATCGCGTGCGACCACGCTTTGATCGAACGCGAGGCCAGTCAACGCATCGGTGCCACGCGCCGAAATTCCTTTGGATGCGGCTTCGCGGCTGAATTCGGAGAGCCAGGTCTTGAAGTCACCCTTGCCGCAGGTTGCAGCGTCTGCTGCGCTCGAGGTGACGATCGCCAGCGCACCGGCAAGCGCGATCAGGCGAACGGTGCGAATGCAGGTCATGGAGCCACTCGTGTCTTGTGTTCGATGTGAATCGACAATGCCCCGGCGCTCGAAACCTCCCCGCCAACAGCGGCCAAAACATGGCTGCGGCTTCTCAGTTAGTCGTGAGCGTTCAAGCCGTTATCCGGCTCGCGGTGGGCCCGAACCGGGGCTGGCTGGTCGGGCGCTTGAGCCCTCGGGTGGACAGAACGCTCAAAAGGCACTATGTAGCTGCCGTCATGATCCACACGTCCAACCGCTATTACTTTTGGTTTTACGGTTTCCAAAGCCCCTGGCAGAGGAAGGGACGAGTTTGATCTGACTGATCCGTACAGACCAACCCGACCGAGCTGCCAGTCTTCTGGCGGCTTTTTTGTTGTCGTCAGGAGACTCCAAACCCAAGGAGCCTTCCCGTGCTTGCCGCAACTGACGATACCCGTATTCGTGAAATCAAGGCGCTGATCCCGCCCAGCACCGTGCTGCGCGAATTCCCGCACACCGACCTGTCCAGCAACACCGTCGCGCATGCGCGTGCGGCGCTGAGTAATATCCTGCATCACCGCGACGATCGCCTCGCCGTGGTGATCGGCCCGTGTTCGATCCATGAACCGGAGTCGGCGATGGAGTACGCGCACCGTCTGAGCAAGATGCGTGAACAACTGGCAGACGATCTTGAAATCGTCATGCGGGTTTACGTCGCCAAGCCGCGCACCACGGTCGGCTGGAAGGGGTTGATCAACGACCCGGATCTCGACGGCAGCTTCCGGATCGACGATGGCCTGCGGCTCGCGCGGCGGTTGATGCTCGACATCAACAAGCTCGGTCTGCCGGTTGGTTCGGAATACCTCGACATCATTGCCCCGCAATACATGTCGGACCTCATTGCCTGGGGCGCGATCGGCGCGCGCACGACGGAAAGCCAGACCCATCGCGAGCTTGCGTCCGGGCTGTCCTGTCCGATCGGCTTCAAGAATGGCACCGACGGCAAGGTGAAAATCGCAGTCGACGCCGTGAAGGCGGCGGCGCAGCCGCACCACTTCCTCGCCGTGACGAAGGAGGGCCAGTCGGCGATCGCCTCGACCACAGGCAACCGCGACTGTCACGTCATCCTGCGCGGCGGCGAGGCGCCGAACTACGATGCCGCCAGCGTGGAGGCCACGTGCCGCGCGCTGGAAGCGTCGGGGCTCGCGCAGAGCGTGATGATCGATGCGAGCCACGCCAACAGCAGCTACGATCCTGATAACCAGCCCAAGGTGATGGATGCCGTGGCGCAGCAGATCGAGGCTGGTAATCGTTGCATCACCGGCGTGATGATCGAGAGCCATCTCGTCGGCGGCAAGCAGAACCTCGGTCAGCCCCTGCGCTACGGCCAGAGCATCACCGACGGATGCATCGGCTGGGACACCTCGGTCGAGGTGATGGAGCGGCTTGCGGCTGCCGTCCGCTCGCGCCGCCTGCACATGCAGGCTGCGGCGTAGCAGGGGTGCGGGTCTACGTTCGGCCCTTGGCGGCGGTTGCGAAAGCGCCGCCGTCCTTGAGGCCGAGTTCGTAGGCTGCGCGGATGCCGTCCGGGTTGGTGATGTCGAACTGGCCGACGCCGATTGTCTGCGACGGCTGCACATAGGTGCGGCCGCGCACGACCGGCAGATGCTTGTAGACACGGGTCAGCAGCACGAGCGTGCTGCCGCCGGCAACTTCGATTGCTGCGAGCGGTTCAACCGGCACGTTGTCGACGAGGCCGCCGTCAAATGCGGGCCGGCCGTTGACCAGCGTCACGGGCATGAAAGGCGGCACGCCGCCGGATGCGATCAGTGCCTCACGCATCGGTTGGGGATCGGCGAGGTCACGCGTGCGCACGAACTCGGATCGGTAGCCGAGCTTGCGTCCGAATGTCGGATGCACGGGATGCAGGATCTTCTTTTCGATCTGATAGGCGGCGATGCCGAGCGCCGCACCCGCAACCGGCGACAGCCAGCGCGGCATCCGCGCGATGGCAAATTGCAGGTCGGTCAGCGCATTCAGCTTGGCGAGGGCCGCCGCGTCGATCACCGTGTCGAGCAGATCGCGATACATCGGACCGACCGGGCAGAGCGGTTCGCCGCGTCGCCAGGCAGCGAGGTCGAAGTTCTTCAGGTGGCTGCCGCAGCCGCCGATGACCAATTCACGAACGCGCTCGCCGATGCCGAGCAGCGAGTAGGTGGCCGCAAACGCGCCGGCGCTGGCGCCAACGACCAAGCTTGGGGTGAAGCCAAGGCGTTCTGAGGCTGCTTCATAGAAGCCGCCTTGCCAGTAGCAGCGATTGCCGCCGCCCGCGAATGCCAGTCCGTCGAACATCAAGCTGTGCCAGGTGACAAACCCAGGAAGCAGCATGCATGCCAAACGGCAGGACAACAATCAATTGGGCTTGGGACTTACTTGAGACTTAGGAGAAGCCGCCGGGCACGATGTTCAATGATCGTGCCCGGACGGGTCCATTCAGGTCACTGCTTGTCGCGGGTCCAGGGGAACAGGGACACAGGGAAGTCTGCCGCAGAGTGATGGATCTTCGGCGGCGGCTCGTAATGCGGCTGCGTGCTGGGCTCAAGCGCCATGCGATAGAGATGCCAGGTCGCATGGCCGAGTAACGGGATGACGACCGCGAGGCCGAGGAACAGCGGGATCGTTCCGGCCACCAGCAGCGCCGCGACGACGAAGCCCCAGGCGCCGATCACCAGCGGATTGGCGAGGCTGACGCGCAGGGACGTCATAACCGCATCCATCGCGCCGGTATGCCGATCGAGCATCAGCGGGAACGAGATGACGCTGACGCACAGCGCGACCAGCGCGAACACGAAGCCGACGCCGCAGCCGACAACGATCAGCGCCCAGCCTTCCGGCGTGGTCAACACCCGCTGCACGAAGTCGGGGATCGTCGCGGCCGGCGCATTACCGAACGTCCAGACGTAGATCTCCTGCGCAGCCGCGATCCAGGTCACGAATAGGCCGAGCAGCATGACGCCGACGGCGAGCATGCCGGTGAACGACGGCGAGCGCAGCACGCTGAAAGCGTACCAGGCGGAGACGTCTTCACCGAGTTCCCGGCGACGGCTCATCTCGTACAAGCCGATCGCGGCGAACGGACCGATCAGCGCGAAGCCTGCGGCGAGCGGAAACAACAACGGCATCACCGAATAGCCGAGCACCAGCCGTGCGAGCACGATGCCGAGCACCGGATAAATGATGCAGAGCATGATCGCGTGACTGGGCATTTCCTTGAAGTCGTCGAAGCCTTTACGAAGCGCCGTGCCAATGTCTGCAAGCTGCAGCTTGCGGACGACCGGCGCCGCACTGTCGGCCGTGCTGCCTGCTCCAACGGGATTTATGTTGATAAGCGGAGTTGCCATGATCGCTACCTCCCTGGCGTCCTCGGATTAAGACAACACACGTGCGTGTGTGTCCGTTCCGGACAACGATGGACCGCGATCAAAACCAAGCGCGCGCAAACGATGCCGTGTTGGCAGAGCCGCGACCTGTATGTTCAAGGATAACGCGGAATCGCGTCAAATGCACTCACTGTTCGGTGACGGGCATTGCACACAGCTAGGACGATTGTCACAAACTTGCGCTAAAGGCTGGTTTGCCGGCCTGCAGCAGCGTCGGCGGTCCGCCATATTTTGCCTTTTGGTGCGTGGCGTCACGGAATTGCTGCAGAGCACATTGGCAATGACGAACGGGCAGCCTAATCTTGCGGCCCCAAGGTTTGCGTAAGTCGGTCGTATTGGGCGTCCTTTCTCGAACCACTGGTTTCATCACTCGGGAGTTACATATGAGCATCTTCGGAAAAATCATGGGCGCAATTTTCGGCACCGGCGCCCAAGCTGCTCCGGCAGGCGGCGCGCCTGCAGCAGGCGGAGGCGCATCGGCCGGAGCGGCGACAGCTGCTCCCGCACAGACGGTCGACATCGTGCCGATCCTCGAGCAGGCGGCTGCGGCGAAGAAGGAGAAGCTCAATTGGCGTACGTCGATCGTCGACCTGATGAAGGTGCTCGACCTTGACTCCAGCCTCGGCGCGCGCAAGGAGCTGGCCAAGGAGCTTGGTTACACCGGCGACACCAATGACTCGGCAACCATGAACATCTGGCTGCACAAGCAGGTCATGCAGAAGCTTGCGGCCAATGGCGGCAAGGTTCCGGACGATCTCAAGTAAGCTTTGAGAGTCCAGCAGGGCAGGCTTGCCCAGCGATCAAGCAAAAGCCCGCCGGTGAGGCGGGCTTTTCGTTTGTCCGAGTGTATGCCCAGCAGCGTACACTTCACATCATCCGGCTGTCATCGCAGCCAGTCCGCCTGCGCATCCGGCGAGTGTTGCACGGGAATTGTGCAAGCAGCATTCGCCGTGCGCTGCTGTCAGCTGACGAGCGTTGCGGAATCCGGATGCTTCTTGATGTAACCGGCGAGAAACTCGCAGCGCGGCTCAACCTTCAGCCCTTGCGCGCGCACGTTTTCCAGCACGGCCTTGGCAAGGATCGATCCGATGCCACGTCCGCTCAATTCTTTCGGCACTTCGGTGTGGATCAGCACGATCGTGCCAGGCGAAAGCTCGTAGTCCACGAACGCCGTGTAGTCGTCGATCTCGAGTTCGAAGCGGCTTCTCGATTTGTTGTTGCGAAGGGTGGGAGGCATCACGTGGGTCCTTCTTGTTCTTGCGCGTGACGTGCGACTACGAACGAAGTTGAAGTCCGATCATCAAGCATGCGGAGCGAAGGCGAGCCACGGAAGTAAGCTCATGCCTTCTATTCATGCCGCGCATGGTGCGGGGTTACAGTCCGCGCGGGGCCCGCACGTCCTGATACTCGGGATGGGTATCCATATACTGGCCGACATACCAGCACTGCGGTACGACCTTGAGCTTTTCCGCGCGTGCGAAATCAAGGGCGGCCTTGACGACGATGCCCGCCAGCCCGCGGCCGCGCAGCTTCGATGGCGTCAGCGTGTGGAAGAACGTGATAACGCCCGGCGTCAGACGATATTCGCTGAAAACCGTTTCTCCCTCGATGTCCAATGCGAAACGATTTTGCGCGATATCGTGGCGGACTGCGTTGCTTAACGGCTCATGCATGGCGAGAACGTCCAGCGGAATGATTTCCGCACGCCCCGACGTAGGATGGATAGCATCGGTCGTAAACCCGAGCGCAGCGCATCGCGGGCATGCCGAGGTCCGCATGCATGACAGCTCCGCGACCCGTCGCGGTGTGATGGTTTGCGTTGCAGCAATGGTGCTGTCACCGCGCTGCATTGAATCGCTGTCATCTGGTTCCAGCCATCTTGTCTGCAGATGGTTGGCATGCACATCATGCGTTCGGTAGCGACTCTGCGACTAAAGCATGAAGGCGCGGTGCCTCGCTTCGCGATCGCTGGTTGGAGGGGTGAATGAAGAAAATTCTGCTGGCCGCAGTCGGACTGGCGGTGCTGGGGACCTCCGCCGCGGTGGCGCAGCCCTATCCGTATCCGCCGGATTACTATCGGCCGGCACCACCAGTCTATGTCCGGCCAGGCCCGCCGCCGCCGCCGATGTACGGGCGCCCGCCGCCGCGGCCGATGCCGCGCTTCACCTGCTATGTCTCGCCACGCTACGGCGGCGGCGCCTGTGTCGCGCGTCCGTATTCGCGGCCCGGCGAGCGCTGCGGCTGTCCGGCGCCTTACGGCGGCATGCGCTGGGGCCGCGTCGGCTGACACAGGCTTTCCACGCACTGACTTAAACGAACGGCGGCGCCCTGCGGCGTCGCCGTTTGCATGTGCGGCGTGCCGCAGCGCCCATGCCCGAACGCCACCTGGCGTCAAGGCTCTCCCTAGCAAGACTCTCCTCAACGCCAAGGCTCCACCAGAATCTTGGTGTGCCGCTCCGGATTGCCAAGGTCTGCGAAGGCTTGCGCGACGCCATCGATGCCGACCTTGCCGGTGATCAGCGGAGCCGCCTCGACCTTGCCATCGGCGAGCAGTTGCAGCGAGCTTGCGAACTCCGCCGGCGTGTAGCCCAGCACGTACTGGACGTTCAGCTCCTTCATGATGCCGAGCATCGGCTCGGCGCGGTCGGTTTCCATGCAGACGCCGACGATGACGATGCGCGCATCGCGCGGCGAACCCTCGAAGATCTGCTGGATCACACCTGGCACGCCGACGCACTCGAAGATCAGCGCCGGTTTGAGCGCAGGGAGTAGCGCCTGCATCGGTGAACGCGCGGCCTTCTGCTCCGGCGTCATCCGCGCATGCTCGGCCCAGGTCGTGAACGGCAGCACTTTCGCCGGATCGATCACCACGTCCGCGCCCATCTTCTCGGCCAGCGCGCGCCGCGCCGGCGAGTAGTCGGCGGCGACGATCGGATGCAGGCCCTTCAGCTTCAGCCCGGCGATCACTGCAAGCCCGACCGGACCGCAGCCGATCACCAGCGGCACCTCGTCGCCGCGCACATTGGCCTTTGCGACCGCGTGGATACCGACCGCCAGCGGTTCGGTGAGCGCGGCATGTTCGGTCGGCAGGCCGTTCGGCACCTCCAGCATCAGCGCTTCGGACAGCAGCATGCGCTCGGCGTAGCCGCCGAGATTGTCGTTGGAATAGCCGATGCCCTGCGGGCCCTGCGCAGTCAG
>JACXTT010009995.1_pt1 | contig 12867 bp, 13 predicted proteins | sample 9270951 | NCBI WGS metagenome assembly JACXTT01 (sample SAMN15532306, study PRJNA645909) | rock metagenome | isolation source: weathered quartz diorite | place: Puerto Rico | collected 2017-06-21 | reverse complement strand
GTGGGCGGCGGGTTCCGATGCGCCTGAAAAGCCCGAAGTCCGGATCGGCTTCATTCCGCTGACGGACTGCGCCTCGGTGGTGATGGCGGCCACGCTCGGCCTGGACAAGAAGTACGGCCTGAAGATCACGCCGAGCAAGGAAGCCTCGTGGGCGGGCGTGCGCGACAAGCTGGTCAACGGCGAGTTGGACGCGGCGCACGTGCTCTATGGCCTCATCTACGGCGTGCAGCTCGGCATCGGCGGACCGAAGAAGGACATGGCGGTGCTGATGAACCTGAACCACAACGGGCAGGCCATCACGCTGTCCTCCAAGCTGGCGGAAAAGGGCGCCAGGGACGGCGCCAGCCTGAAGGCGCTGATGGCAAAGGAAAAGCGCGACTACACGTTCGCGCAGACCTTCCCGACCGGCACGCACGCGATGTGGCTCTATTACTGGCTGGCCGCCAATGGCATCCATCCGATGCAGGACGCCAAGGCGATCACCGTGCCGCCGCCGCAGATGGTCGCCAACATGCGTGTGGGCAATATGGACGGCTTCTGCGTCGGCGAACCGTGGGGCGCGCGCGCCATCGCCGACAAGATCGGCTTCACCGTGGAAACCACGCAGTCGATCTGGAAGGACCATCCGGAGAAGACGCTCGGCACCACCGCGGAGTTCGTGCAGAAGTATCCGAACACCGCGCGCGCGATGGTCGCGGCAATCCTGGAAGCCTCGAAATTCATCGACGCGTCGGCCTCCAATCGCCGCAAGACCGCCGAGACGATCGCCGCCAAGTCCTACGTCAACACCGACATGGACATCATCCTGGACCGCATGCTCGGCCGCTACAGCAACGGCCTGGGCAAGACCTGGGACGACCCGGACGCCATGAAGTTCTACCAGGACGGTACCACCAACTATCCGTTCCTGTCCGACGGCATGTGGTTCCTGACGCAGCACAAGCGCTGGGGCCTGCTCAAGGAACACCCGGACTACCTGGCCGTGGCGAAGCAGGTCAACCGCATCGACATCTACAAGCAAGCCGCGGCGGCCGCGCAGGTGCCGCTGCCCAAGAGCGATTTCCGCACCGCGAAGCTGATCGACGGCGTGGTGTGGGACGCCACCAAGAACCCGAAGGCGTATGCCGACGGATTCAAGATCAAGGCCTGACTCCGGGCCGGATGCCACCGCACCCGCGTGCGCCGCGCGCGGGTCACTCCCACGTGCCCCTGACAGAGAGGAGCCAGACGTGAACGCAATCGCCCAGACGGCGCCGAAAGGCGCCACCATCGGTTCGCATGGCGCGATGCCATCCGATTCCGCCATCGATCCGGACGCGAAGGAACGCTCGCAGCGCCGGGCCCGGGAGATCGCGACCCAGAGCGCGGCCCAGGCGCGGCGCGCGCAGCACCGCGAGGCCATCGCCGGATTCGTCCTGAAGAGCGTGCCGCCACTGCTCGGCTTCGCGCTCTTCGTGCTGGCCTGGCACGGCATTGCCACGATGATCCCGGCCATTCCCACGCCCGGCGCCACCTGGAACGCGGCGGTGCCGCTTTTCGCCGATCCGTTCTACCGCAACGGGCCGAACGACCAGGGCGTGGGCTGGAACGTGCTGGCGTCGCTGGCCCGCGTGGCCGCCGGCTTTGGGTTGGCGGCCGCGGTCGGCATCCCTGCCGGCTTCCTGCTGGGACGCTTTGCGTTCCTCAACGCGATGGCGGCGCCGGTCATCAGCCTGCTGCGGCCAGTGTCGCCGCTCGCGTGGCTGCCGATCGGCCTGTTGCTGTTCAAGGCGGCCAACCCGGCCGCGATCTGGGCCATCTTCATCTGCTCGATCTGGCCGATGATCATCAACACCGCGGTCGGCGTCACGCGCGTGCCGCAGGACTACCTGAACGTGGCGCGCGTGCTGGACCTGTCGGAGTGGAAGATCTTCCGCAGCGTGCTGTTTCCGGCCGTGCTGCCCTACATGCTGACCGGCGTGCGGCTGTCGATCGGCACCGCATGGCTGGTGATCGTTGCGGCCGAGATGCTGACCGGCGGCACCGGCATCGGCTTCTGGCTGTGGGACGAGTGGAACAACCTGAAGGTGGAGCACATCGTCATCGCCATCTTCGTGATCGGCATCGTCGGCCTGATCCTGGAGCACGTGCTGCTGGCGCTGGCGCGGCGCTTCCAGTACGACAACTGACACGCAACCGGCCCGGAGCCCCCCCATGGAAAAGTTCGTCAGCATCGAAAACGTCGGTCAGACCTTCAAGACCCGCAAGGGGCCGTTCGTGGCCCTGCGCGACATCAACCTGAGTATCGCGGAAGGGGAATTCGTCACGCTGATCGGCCACTCCGGCTGCGGCAAGTCGACGCTGCTGAACCTGATCGCCGGCCTCGCGATGCCCACCAGCGGCGGGCTGATCTGCGCGGGCCGCGAAATTGCCGGCCCCGGTCCGGAACGCGCCGTGGTATTCCAGAACCACTCGCTGCTGCCCTGGCTCAGTTGCTTCGAGAACGTCCACCTCGGCGTGGAACGTGTGTTCGGCGGCACCGAAAGCCGCGCGCAACTCAAGGCACGCACGCACGACACGCTGGCGCTGGTTGGCCTGACGCACGCGGAAGCCAAGTATCCGCACGAGATCTCGGGCGGCATGAAGCAGCGGGTCGGCATCGCGCGCGCGCTCGCGATGGCGCCCAAGGTGCTGCTGATGGACGAGCCGTTCGGCGCGCTGGACGCGCTCACGCGCGCGCATTTGCAGGACGAGCTGATAAAGATCGTCGCCAGGACGCGCAGCACCGTCGTCATGGTCACGCACGACGTCGACGAGGCGGTGCTGCTGGCCGACCGCATCGTGATGATGACCAACGGCCCGGCCGCGACGATCGGGGAGATCCTGTCCGTGAACCTGCCGCGCCCGCGCGAGCGCGTAGCGCTGGCCGAGGACAAGACCTACCACGCCTGCCGCACGGCCGTGCTGGACTTCCTCTACCGCAAGCAGCGCAATCCGGCGCTGGCGCAGGCCGCATGAGCACTTGCGCCGGCAGGCGGCGGACCTGGGCCGAGACGACGGCGGCATGGGCGTGGACGTGGGCGAACGCCGCCCGCTCCGCTATCATGAACCTCAAACCCCACCGACTCCGATCGCCCGTCCGCCCATGACTGCTCCCTCCGCCACGCCGGCGCCGTTCCCGGCCGCCCGCCTCATCAAGGAAATCGGCCGCGGCGCCGCCGGCGCCCGCGCGCTGCCGCGCGAAGACGCGCAGGCGCTCTTCGACGCCATGCTGGCCGGCCGCGTCTCCGACCTCGAAATGGGCGCGGTGCTGATGGCCTACCGCATCAAGGGCGAAGCGCCGCACGAGTTGGCCGGCATGCTGGAGGCCGCGCATGCCCATTGCCAGCCGCTGGCCGCGCCGCCCGAGCGCCAGGTCGTCGTGATCCCGAGCTACAACGGCGCGCGCAAACAGCCGAACCTGGTGCCGCTGCTCGCGCTGCTGTTGGCGCGCGAAGGCATCCCCACGCTGGTTCACGGCAGCCGGGAGTTCCACGGGCGCGTGACCAGCCTCGCGCTCTTTGCGGCGCTGGGCATCGCGCCCTGCGCCACCACGCAGGAGGCGCAGCAGCGCTTGCGCGCCGCGGGCACCGATCCGGGACCGCTGGCCGTGCTGCCGGTCGACGTGCTGTCACCGCCGCTGGCGCGCCTGCTGGACAAGCGCAACATCATCGGACTGCGCAACTCGGCGCACACGGTGGTCAAGATGCTGCAGCCGATTGGCGCCCACACGCCGGCCGAGGCGCTGCGCCTCTACAGCTACACCCATCCCGAGTATCGCGAAACGCTGACCGATTACTTCTCGCACGAGCCGGCCAACGTCATGCTGGCGCGCGGCACGGAGGGAGAGGTCGTGGCGGACGCGCGCCGGGGCGGGCGCATCGACTGGCTGCACGACGGCCACCAACATACGATCGTCGACCCGACCGCCGGCTCGCTCGCCGACGTGCCGGACCTGCCACTGGGCAACGACGTCGCGCAGACGGCGGCGTGGATTGGCGCGGTGATGGCGGGCAACGTACCCATCCCGACACCGATCGCCACGCAGGTCGACGCGATCCGCCAGTGCCTGAAACAAGGCACGCGAGTCGCCTGGGCCAGCCCGGTCTGAGCCGGGCCGCACCATCGGCAACGCGCCGTCAGAGCTTGCGCGGGGGCAGCGGGATGCGCTCGGTCTCGCCGGGCACGTGCGGAAACTGGTCGTCCTGCCAGCGTTGCGACGCGGCGTCGATCGCCTCCTTGCTGCTGGCGACGAAATTCCAATAGATAAAGCGGCGGCCATCGGCCGGCTCGCCACCTAGCAGCATCAAGCGCGACGCCTCGGTGGCCGACAGCGTGGCCGGCTCGCCCGGCGTCAGCACGGCCAGGTGCTCCACGGGCAGCGGCTCGCCGTCGAGCGCGACCGCGCCGTCGACAAGGTAGATGCCGCGCTCCGCGTGTTCCGACGGGATGACGAGGCTCGCCCCGGCTTCCAGTTCGATCGCCGCGTAGAGCGTACGGCTGAAGACCCTGACCGGCGACTGCTCGCCAAAGGCATCGCCGGCGATCACGGTGATGCGCACGCCGGGCGCCTCGATCTTCGGCAACGAGGCCGCCGGGTGATGGAAGAACGACGGCTCCTCGTCCTCATGCGCCTTCGGCAGCGCCACCCACGTCTGGATGCCGTGCAGGCGCGCCCCGGCCTCGCGCACCGCCGCCGGCGAGCGCTCGGAGTGCACGATGCCGCGCCCGGCCGTCATCCAGTTGACGTCGCCCGGGCGGATCGCCCGCTCGCTGCCCAGGCTGTCGCGGTGCAGGATCTCGCCCTCGAACAGGTAGGTAACGGTCGCCAGCCCGATATGCGGATGCGGACGCACATCCAGGCCTTGCCCCGGCGGCATGGCGATCGGCCCCATATGATCGAAGAAAATGAACGGCCCGACGGTCTGGGCAGCCGCAGCGGGCAGGACGCGCCGTACCTTGAAGCCTTCTCCCAGGTCACGCACATGGGGCTTTAACAAGTGCTCGATGGCAGACATGATTCCTCCGCGGGTTTTGGGGATGCGTGGACCTAAGTGTATCGGCGAATGATGCGATTCCAGCAATGCAGCATCTCGCCGGGAGCCAGAACCCCGCCCTGCCCGGCCGCTCTAATCCTCGTCAGCCCGCCCCGGCGATGTGACCCGTTCGCGACTCGATAGCCATTGCGCTATCCCGTTGATAGGTCCGATGCCCGGGAACTATCGTGGCGATGAACACTCCAATTAGCACTCGCCCGGCTTGAGTGCTAAGATGCGTTGCAATGTAGTGCCCGGTTCCGCCAGGAACGGACACGCCGGCAACCAACCGCCGGATGTGAAAGGAGCCATTGAGTGAACGCAGTCCTGTCTGCCGATCAAACCAAGATTTCCGGCCGTCTTCCGACGGCGCCCCAGCACGCCGGGAGCTTTGCGCTGACCTTCCCGGGCAGCCTGGGGAATCTGGACAGCTATATCTCGGCTGTCCACCGTATTCCGATGCTCACCCCCGAGGAAGAGCAGTCTCTCGCGCGCGAGTTGCGCGACCACGATTCCGTCGATGCCGCCCGCCGCATGGTGATGTCCCACCTGCGCCTGGTCGTGTCGATCGCCCGCCAGTATCTGGGCTATGGCCTGCCGCACGCCGACCTGATCCAGGAAGGCAACATCGGCCTGATGAAGGCCGTGAAGCGCTTCGACCCCGACCAGGGCGTGCGTCTGGTGTCGTACGCCATCCACTGGATCAAGGCCGAAATCCACGAATACGTGCTGAAGAACTGGCGCATGGTCAAGGTGGCCACCACCAAGGCCCAGCGCAAGCTGTTCTTCAACCTGCGCAGTCACAAGCAGGGTTCCCATACCTTCACGCCCGAGCAGATCGAAGCCGTGGCCCGCGAGCTCAACGTGAAGCCCGAGGAAGTGACGGAGATGGAAACCCGCCTGTCGGGTGGCGATCTCGCGCTGGAAGGCCAGATCGACGACGGCGAGGAGGAATTCGCGCCCATCGCCTACCTGGCCGACAACCACAACGAGCCGACCCGCGTGCTCGAGGCCCAGCGCCACGACCGCATGCAGGTGGAAGGCCTGGAAGACGCACTGACGCGCCTGGACCCGCGCAGCCGCCGCATCATCGAGGCGCGCTGGCTGCACGTCAACGACGACGGCTCCGGCGGCTCTACGCTGCATGAGCTGGCCGACGAGTTCGGTGTCTCCGCCGAGCGGATCCGCCAGATCGAGGCCGCGGCAATGAAGAAGATGAAGGGCGCGCTGCAGGCATTCGCCTGATTCGCCTGTCGTCATGCAAAAAGGCCGGTCATCAGACCGGCCTTTTTGTTTGTCCTCGCGCTTTGGCGCTTTGGCTGTCGTTACGAGACCAACTGCTTCAGGTCGTGCGCGATCGGCTCCGGCCCCTGGCCGTGGCGGATGAACAGACGCAGTTGGCCCTTCGGGTCGAACACGTAGCTGCCCGCCGAGTGATCCATCGTGTAGTTGTTGGGCGAGTTGCCGGGCACCTTGGCGTAGAACACCTTGAAGTCCTTGGTCACCTTCTGCAGCGCCGCCTCATCGACCGGGCGCATGCCCAGGAAGCGCGCATCGAAGGCCGGCACGTACTGCGCCAGCAGTGCCTGCGTGTCGCGCTCAGGATCCAGCGTGACGAACAGCACCTGGACCTTGTCTGCATCCGGGCCCATCGCCTCCATGACCGACTTCAGCTCGACCATGGTCGTCGGGCAGACGTCCGGGCAGTGCGTGTAGCCAAAGAACATCACGACCGCCTTGCCCTTGAAGTCTGCCAGCGTGCGAACCTTGCCGTTGTGGTCGGTCAGCGTGAAATCCTTGCCGAAGTCCGCGGCGCCGGTGATGTCGACATTGCGGAACGAGGCCTTCTGTTGGCCGCAGGCCGCCAGCAGCACGGCCAGCAGCGCCAGTGCGGAGAAACGTCGGAAGGTGGCCAGCAGGCCGGAAGCGGAAGGTCTGGACATACGCGGTCGGAAGGAAAGTCGGATGACGCCAGCGGGAAGTATCGCCGATCATGCGCGTCGGCGCGGGCGGCCGCGACAAGATGCCGCAGCCGCAAGGGTGTTGCGTACCGCTCAGACCTGCGGCACGAACTTGAAGTAGTGGTCGATCAGTAGCGCGGCGAACAGCAGCGACAGGTACAGGATCGAGAAACGGAACGTGCGCTGCGCCAGCGCATCGGAGTAATTGCGGAACAGCGCCCAGGCATAGGCCAGGAACACGCCACCCAGCACCAGCGCCGCTGCCAGGTAGATGTAGCCGCTCATGCCGTACACGAACGGCAGCAGCGTGGCCGCGATCATGATCAGCGTGTAGAGCAGGATGTGCAGCAGCGTATAGCGCTCGCCGTGCGTCACCGGCAGCATCGGCAGGCCGGACTTGGCATAGTCCGCGCGGCGGTAGAGCGCCAGCGCCCAGAAGTGCGGCGGCGTCCAGGTGAAGATGATCAGCACCAGGAACCAGGCCTCGGCCGGCACCTCGCCCGCCACCGCAGCCCAGCCGAGCGCCGGCGGCATCGCGCCGGACAGGCCGCCGATCACGATGTTCTGCGGCGTGGCCGGCTTGAGCAGGATGGTGTAGACGATCGCATAGCCGACGAACGTGGCCACGGTCAGCCACATCGTCAGGTCATTGGTGAAGACGTGCAGCGTCCACATGCCCGCGCCGCCGAGGATGGCGGAGAAGATCAGCGTCTGCGTCGTCGTGATCTCGCCGGTGGCGGAGGGCCGCCAGGCGGTGCGGCGCATCAGCGCGTCAATCTTCTGTTCGACCAGGCAATTGATGGCAAAGGCGGCACCCGCCAGCAGCCAGATGCCGGCCGCGCCGCCGATCAGCACGGACCACGGCACCATGCCGGGCGTGGCCAAAAACATGCCGATGACGGCGCAGAAGACGGCCAGTTGCGTCACGCGCGGCTTGGTGAGGGCGGCATATTGGCGCGCCAGATGCCGGATTCGCCCTATCGGACCAAGGGAATGAGTGTGTGTAGCAGTCACCACGGGGGGATTCTTGTCTTTCATGTGGCGCGCGCGGCAACCGTAACCCCGGCGGCGGCGCCGGCGGAACGGGTCGCAAGCCCTATATTGTAGTTGAGCCGGACCAGCAGCAGCAGCAGCAGCGCCGCGCCGCCGTTATGGGCGACGGCGGCCACCAGCGGCCAGTCGAAAACGATGTTGGACAAGCCCGTCGCCAGTTGCAGCGCGAGCGCCGCCAGCAGCCAGCCGGCGGCGCGGGAAAGCCCTTCCAGCCGCCGCGCCCGCAGCGCGAACCACGTCAGGTAGCCGAGCACCACGACCGCAAAGCAGCGGTGGACCCAGTGGATCGCCACCAGCGCCGCATGCGGAATGTAGTCGCCGTCGGCCGTCATCCCCAGTTGGCGCCACAGCGTGAAGCCGTGGCGGAAATCCATCTCGGGCACCAACTGGCCGTTGCACAGCGGGAAGTCGGTACACGCCAGCACCGCGTAGTTGGTGCTCACCCAGCCGCCCAGGAAAATCTGAACCGCGAGGATCGCCAGGGCGATCCGCCCGGGCCAGCGCAGCGCGCTCGCCTCTCGTGCCACGACGTGCGGCGGATCGTTGCGGGAGCCGAGCCAGATCAGCGCCGCCAAGAGGCTCATGCCGAGCAGCAGGTGCGTGACGACGATGACGGGCTGCAGCTTCATCGTCACCGTGAAGGCCCCGAACGCGCCCTGCACGCAGACCAGCAGCAGCACGCCGGTAGAGAACCATGGCGACTGCTTCAACTCGCGGCGCTTGACCCAGGCCAGCACCATCAGCGCGATGATCAACACGCCGACCGCCATGGCGAAGTAGCGATGGATCATCTCGATCCACGCCTTGGCCAGCGTCACCGGGCCGCTGGGCAGCGCGGTTTCGGCGGCGCGGATCGGCTCCATCGCGGCGTGCGGATTGGAGTGCCCGTAGCAACCCGGCCAGTCCGGGCAGCCCAGGCCCGAGTCGGTCAACCGCGTGAAACTGCCGAACATGATCAGGTCCAGCGTCAGGAACGCCGTGATCCACACCAGCTTGCGGTACTTGTTGCGGTCGCCCCGCACCATCACGTAGGACAGCGGAAGCAGTGCGATCAGGATGCCAATGATGGCGAGCTGGAGCAGCATGGTCAGCCGATGCGGGAGTACTTGAGGAGCTTCTTCAGGTCGCCGCTCATCTTCTTGGGATCGGGGTCGCTGGGGAAGCGCATCATCAGGTTGCCGAGCGGGTCGACCAGGAACAGCGTGTCCTCGATCTTGCCGCCCTCTTGCGGCGGCAGCCACTGCTGCAGCACGCCACGGTCGGCGCGCAGGAAGCGCACGCCGGCGTAGGGTTCGTTGTAGGCGGCCGTCAGACGGGAGTCGACGGGACCGTCGTCGGAGATCAGCCAGACCGGCACGATGCGCTCGCGGTCCTGGCCCTGCCCCGCGCGGATCTGGCGGATCGTGAAGAGCCGCTTCGCGCAGGCCTCGTCGCAGGCCGAGGGCGCCGTCGTCACCAGCAGCCACTTGCCGCGAAAGCTGTCCAGCGGCACCGCCTCCGCCCGCTCATTGGTCACGCGCACCGCCGGCATCGGACGCTGCGGCTCGATCAGTGCGCCGTAGTTGGTCGCGCCGCCGGCCGGCTTGAACACGTAGTACATCAGGTAGGACGCGATGACTGGCGAGGCGCACACCAGCAACAGCAGCAGCATCTGGATGCGGCCGCGGCGCGTGCGCGCGTCAATGCGAGGGTCCTGCGGCGAGGCCGTTGCGGCCGGGCTGGGAGCGGTGTCTTGCGAAGGCATGGATCGGTTCTTGTCTCTCAATCTTTGTCGTCGTGTTGGGCTAGCGGCTGGCGCTGTCGGCGCGCCCGCCGCCAGCCCAGCACGATCACGAGCGCCACGGTCAGGGCCGCCAGGCCGAACCACTGGAACGCATAGCCATAGTGGCGGTCCGCGCCAAGGTCGGCGGCGGGCCAGTCGCGCGCGAGGCCGTCGCCGGTATCGGTGCGCTGCTCGATCACAAGCGGCTGCAACGGCACCCCGAGTTCGCTCGAGAACGCGGCCAGGTCGACATTCTGCCTGATCGGCCGGCCGGCCTCCGCGCTGGCGTCCTGGCCCAGGCTATAGACCCGCGGCACCGTCTTGAGTGCCGTGCCTCCCAGCGAAATCTCTTCCGAAGGCGTCGGGAACGGCGCGATACGCGTGCGATCCCGCATGTCGCGCGGCAGCCAGCCGCGCAGCACCAGCACCGCGCGTGGGCCGGGCCGGCCGTCGGCCTCGCTGATGCGCAGCGGCGTCAGCGCCAGGAAGCCGGCGCGACCGTCACCGGCATGCGGCCGGTTATCCAGCAGCACCGTGTGGGCGGCATCGAAGCGCCCACGCACCTGTACCCGGCGCTCGGCCGCGTCCTGTTCGAGCGGTGCCGCCGTCAGCACCAGCGGCGGCTGTGCGCCCATCGCCGCCAGGCGAGCGGCGCGCGCCTCCTTCTCGTGCGCGCGGTTCAGTTGCCAGTTGCCCAGCGCCGCCGTCACGGCGACGACCACCACCGCGGCGATGAGCGGTACCGGCCCCGGTGCGCGCCAGAACGTCATCGGCACGCCCCTTCGGTCCGCGCGATGCGATAATGACCGTTTCCGCCAGCGAGACTGCGCCCCCACCCGGCAAGACAGGGCCGCACAACCCACCCCGCCATGCGCATCATCATTGTCATCGCCTTCCTCCTGATCATCGGCAGCCTGGCCTCCGCACTGTTCTTCATGATGCGCGACCGGGGCAGGACGCCCAACATGATGCGTTCGCTGATGTTCCGCGTCGGCTTCTCGGTGGCCCTGTTCCTGTTCATCCTGTTCGCGAACTGGATGGGCTGGATCCAGAGCACGGGCATCCGCATGACGCCCTGACGCATCGCGAAACGCCCAAAAGACAAGCGCCGCAGTGGTGATCCTCCTGCGGCGCTTGTCTTTTGGGGTTCCCGGCCAGTGACGATTGCGCGGCGGCCGGTAGTGTCGCCGGGCGGACCGGCGGCGGACACTGCAGGCTTACATCCAGTACACCACGACGTAAAGGAACAGCCAGACCACGTCCACGAAGTGCCAATACCAGGCGGCGCCCTCGAACGCGAAGTGATGCTCCGGCGTGAAGTGGCCCTTGAGCACGCGGCCCAGCACCACCGCCAGCATGATCGCGCCCATGGTCACGTGGAAACCGTGGAAGCCGGTCAGCAGGAAGAACGTCGAGCCGTAAATGCCCGAGGTCAGCTTCAGGTTCAGTTCCGAGTAGGCGTGCATGTACTCGTAGACCTGCAGGCACATGAAGATCGCGCCCAGCAGGATCGTCAGCACCATGCCCTGGATCAGTTGGCTACGCTTGCCGGCCAGGAGCGCATGGTGCGCCCAGGTCAGCGTCAGGCCCGACAGCAGCAGCAGCGCCGTGTTGATGGTCGGGATCGGCCACGGACCCATCGTCTGGAAGCTTTCCACCACGCCGGCCGGGCCGGTGTTGGGCCAGACCGCGGCGAAATCGGGCCACAGGATCTTGTTGTTCAGGTCGCCCAGCCAGGGCATGGCGATCGTCCGCGCGTAGAACAGCGCACCGAAGAACGCGGCAAAGAACATCACCTCCGAGAAGATGAACCAGCCCATCGACCAGCGGAACGAGACGTCGATGTTCTTGCCGTACAGGCCGCCTTCCGACTCGTTGATGGCATCGCCGAACCAGCTCTTGAGCACGAAGAGGAACCACAGCAGGCCGAAACCGCACAGGTACGGCGCCCAGGGCTGCCCGTTCACCCAACCGGCGGCGCCCGCGCCGGTCATCAGCAGGCCGAAGGCTGCCGTGATCGGATGGCGCGACGGACCCGGTACGAAGTAGTACGGAGCATTAGCGCGATTCGCACTCATTCTTTTTTCTCCAGCTCAGAGTCTCTGATTCAATCGTTGTTATCTGCCGTCCGCCCCTGGCTGCGGGCCGCCGGCACTGTCTCTACCTGTCTTGCCTACCCCTTGCGCGGCCCTGGCCTACCCCACCACGGCGCGCACGATCAGGATCAGGACCATCACGAACACCGCCGCGGCGATCACGGCCGCGATGATCACGTGGACCGGATTGAGCTTTGCCATGTCGCTCTCGTGCTCCGCGCCCTTGCGCAGCCCGATGAACGACCACAACACCGCCCGCATGGTCTGCGCGAATGACAGCTTGCGCTTGATCACGTCCTTCGCGTCCTTCATTTCGTCCACGCCATCCTCCCACCCAACTTCAACCAGCTTCGGCCGGGCTCAGATGCCCTTGCCCGCCGCCGCGCCTTCCTTGGGCGCCGCGTCCAGCGCGCCCTGCGGCGCCTGCGCAACCGGCGTGCCTACCTCGAAGAAGGTGTACGACAGCGTGATGTTCTTCACGTCCTTCGGCAGCGCGGGATCGATCACGAAGACCACCGGCATCTCGCGCGCCTCATTCGCCTTCAGCGTCTGCTGCTTGAAGCAGAAGCACTCCAGTTTCTTGAAATACTCGGTCGCCTGCTTGGGAGCGTAGCTCGGGATCGCCTGCGCGGAGATGTCGCGCGACTGCCCGTTGGCCACCTCGTAGACGATCGTCATCATTTCGCCCGGGTGCACTTCCATGCTGTTCTTCACCGGCCGGAAGGCGAAGGGCCCGCGCGCGTTGGAGTCGAATTCGACCGTGACGGTGCGGCTCTTGTCGATCTGCGTGTTCTTCAGCGAGCCACCGTACAGCTCGCGCGTGGTCACCACGTTGATGCCGGTGATGTCGCAGATCTTCTTGTACAGCGGCACCAGCGCGTAGCCGAAGCCGAACATCAGCGTCACCACCACCGTGAGCCGCATCAGCATGCCCCGGTTGA
>JACXTT010009994.1_pt1 | contig 12867 bp, 13 predicted proteins | sample 9270951 | NCBI WGS metagenome assembly JACXTT01 (sample SAMN15532306, study PRJNA645909) | rock metagenome | isolation source: weathered quartz diorite | place: Puerto Rico | collected 2017-06-21 | reverse complement strand
AACTTCTTGTTCAGCGCCATCGTGATCGCCGACGTCAGCGTCGTCTTCCCGTGATCCACGTGCCCGATCGTCCCCACGTTCACGTGCGGCTTCGTCCTTTGAAATTTCTCCTTGGCCATCTCAACCCTCCGCTCGCCGCGGCCCGCTCCGCCCGGCTCCCGCGATATGCGTCGCGCGCGCCGTCGGGCCCGGGGGCGTCCTCGCGCCCTCTGTCATCCGAAAGGTGGAGCCCACGACCGGGATTGAACCGGTGACCCCTTCCTTACCAAGGAAGTGCTCTACCACTGAGCCACGTGGGCCCGGGAATGAAGCCATGGAGCGGGAAACGGGATTCGAACCCGCGACCCTCAGCTTGGAAGGCTGATGCTCTACCCCTGAGCTACTCCCGCGCTCTGCCTGCGTCCGGCTGGGGTGAAGAACCATCGCGTTGCTGGCTCCTCGCCGCAGCCGCCGTGCCCCTCGAAGTCCTGAGTCGTGAAACCGCCGCGCCGTCTTCCGGTCTGGCTCGAACCGTCCGACCGCCGCGTCTCCGAGCCACCCTCCGGAGCGTGGTGGGGAGAGGAGGATTCGAACCTCCGAAGCACAACGGCGGCAGATTTACAGTCTGCTCCCTTTGACCGCTCGGGAATCTCCCCACGGCAGCGATCGCCGCCGCGCGCGACACGCATCGCTCTGAAAGCAGTGGCCGTAAAAACAAACGCCCGCTCGCGCGGGCTGGAGCTGGCGAAGGGATTTGAACCCCCGACCGGCTGATTACAAATCAGCTGCTCTACCCGCTGAGCTACGCCAGCTTGACAAACGTCGCATGCTAACATGCATTTACGCATGCCGCAAGAGGCCCCTTGCAATTATTTTGTGCGGTCGGCTCGTCTCTGGCGCACCACTTCGAACAGCCCGACCCCGGCGGCCACCGACAGGTTCAGGGATTCCACCCCCGCCGCCAGCGGAATCCTCAGAACGACGTCGCAAGTCTCGCGCGCCAGCCGTCTCAACCCCCTTCCCTCGCCGCCGAGCACCAGCGCCAGAGGGACCGTGAGATCGAACGACGTCCAGTCGTCGCTCCCGCTGGAATCCAGACCGACGACCCAGAACCCCTTCTCCTGCATCGATTTCAAGAGCCCGACGATATTGGTCACGCGCGCCACCCGAAGACGCTCGGCGGTTCCAGAAGACGCTTTCACCGCCACGGGCGTCAGGCCGACCGCCCCGCGCTCAGGCAGGAACAGGCCGTCGGCGCCGGCGGCAGCCGCCGTGCGGATGACCGCCCCCAGGTTGCGGGGATCCTCCACTCCGTCCAGGACGACGAACAGCGCGGGCGTTCCGCCGGAACCGAGGAGCTCCCCGGCGTCGACGTAGTCGGAGCCGGCCAGGAAGGCGACCACTCCCTGATGCGAGGCCCCGTCCGCCAGACGGTCGAGTGCCTGGTGCGCCTGGCGCTGGACCGGAACGCCGGATCGATGCGCCGCGTCCAGCACCCGTCGCATCCGCGCATCGCCTCTCGCGTCGGAGACGACGAGACGAATCACCCGCCGTCGGCCCGATCGGAGGGCCTCGAGCACCGGGTGGATGCCGTACACCCGGCCGCTCACCCGGATGTCTTCCGGACCGCTTCGAGGAGGGCGCCCGCCCGGGTGGCGCAGGAGGCGATCGGTCGGGGCAGGGGCAGGCGGCTCCCCTCCTCGATGACCGGCAGCAGCTTCACCAGCTCCGGCCCGGACGCCGCGCCGGTCAAGGCGACGCGGATGGGATGGTAGAGATCCCGACCCTTGGCCCCGGTCTCCCGGCGGGTCTCCTCCGCCAGCGTCTGGAAGCGGCCGGCGGCCAGGGACCCGCTTCCGAGTCGGCGGGTCAGAGCCTCGATCACCGCCCGCGATCTCGCGTCGGTCAGCGCCTCGCGCACCTCCGGGTCCATCAGGCTCCTCTCGGGTGAGAACTCGAACAGGAAGACGCTCTCCTTGACGAGATCGACCATGCGCGGCAGGCGATCGGCGTACAGCATCGCGAGCCGGCCGACCCACTCGAAGAGGCCGCGGGACGTCTCCGTGCCGAGACGACCGGCCCGGCGGAGCTGCTCCGCCGCCAGCGCCGCCAGACGCTCCTGCGGCATGCGGGCCATGTGGCGCGCCGCCAGGGCGTCCAGCTTCTGGCGGTCGAACAGCGCCGGCGCGCGCGAGACGCGATCGAGATCGAACTGGGCGATCAGCTCCTCCTGCGTCAGCAACTCCTGGCCGCCCGCCGGGGACCAGCCGAGCAGTGCGAGGTAGTTCATCAGCGCCCCGGGGGGATACCCCTGCTCGCGGAACCACGCCACCGACGCACTCCCTTCCCGCTTGCTCAGCGGCGCGCCCCCCGGTCCGGCGATGAGCGGCAGATGCGCGAAGGACGGGAGCGCGCCTTCACCGAGCGCGCGATGCACCAGGATCTGGCGCGGCGTGTTCGACAGGTGATCGTCGCCGCGGATGACGTGCGTGACGCGCATCAGGAGGTCGTCCACCACCACCGCAAAATTGTATGAAGGCCAGCCGTCGCGCCGCAGGATCACGAAATCGCCGAGCTGCGAGACCGGAAAGCGCACCTCGCCGTGCACCAGGTCGGCGAACCCGATCGACGGATCGCCGGCCGCGGCCGCGCGGACGTCAAAGCGCACGGCCGCCTCCTCGGTCGCGCGGCGGCGCGCCGCCTCCTCTTTCGGGATGCCCCGACACCGACCGGGGTAGATCGACGCGCGGCCGGCCTCGCGCTGCGCCGCGCGCTCCTCCTCGAGGAGCTGCTGGGAGCAGAAGCAGGGATACGCCAGACCGCGCTGGATCAGCGCCTCGCCGCGGTCGCGGTACAGCGTCAGCCGCTCCGATTGCCGGTACGGCCCGTCCTCGCCGCCCTCGCCGAGTCCCTCGTCCCAGCCGAGGCCGAGCCAGCGCAGGTCCTCCACAAGACGCGTCTCGTGCTCGCTCGAGGAGCGCGCCGCGTCCGTGTCCTCGATGCGCAGCAGGAGGGTGCCCCCGTGGCGGCGCGCGTACAGCCAGTTGAACAGCGCGGTGCGGGCGTTTCCGACGTGCAGCTCGCCGGTCGGCGACGGAGCGAAGCGGACGCGCGGACCGCTCATGCTTCGCGCGCGCCGAGAAGGGCGACCGCCTGCGCCATGATTCCTTCCCGGCGGCCGAGCGCCCCGAGCCCTTCGAGTCTCTTGGCCTTCAGCCCGACGCTCGTCTTCGGAACCCGCAGGGCGGCGGCCAGGGCGGCGCGCATCGCCTCGAGATGAGGCTGCAGGCGCGGGGTCTCCGCCAGGACGACGGCATCGACGTTCACGATCTCGAACCCGCGCTCGCGAGCCTCCCGCATGATGTCCTCGAGGAACCAGAGGCTGGATCGGCCGCGCAGGCTCTCGTCCGATGCCGGGAACCGCGCGCCGAGGTCCGGCAGCGCCAGGGCCCCGAGGATGGCGTCGGCGATGGCGTGGGCGATGACGTCCGCGTCCGAGTGACCCGACAGCCCCCGCGCGTGCGGTATTTCGACACCCCCAAGGACCAGACGGCGACCCGGCCGGAAGGGATGCGCGTCCGCGCCGCATCCGACGCGGAGCCGCGGCAGGGGCGCGGGGGGCGAGGCGCGCGCGCTCCGTTTCGCCACGGTCCTAGACATCGCGCTCCCCGTGGGTCGCGTGCCCGAGGATCGCCTCCGCCAGGAGGAGGTCCAGAGGCGTGGTGATCTTGATGTTCTCCGGCGCGCCCTGGACGACTGTCACGCTGTGACCGGTGCGCTCCACCAGCGCCGCGTCATCGGTGCCCCGGAATCCGTCGCGCGCCGCCTGCGCGTGCGCCCGACGCAGGATCGAGGCGCGAAAACCCTGCGGCGTCTGGACCAGACGCAGGCGTTCGCGCGGCACGGTCTCCTCCACCCGACCGTCCGCCGCCACGCGCTTGACGGTGGAGGTCGGCACGATCGCCGGCACGGCGGCGCCACCCTTCTGCGCCCCCTCGATGACGGCGTCGACGACGGTCCGCGGCACCAGGGGGCGTGCCGCGTCATGCACGAGCACGATGTCGGCTTCGGTCTCGAGAATCGCTCCGAGCCCCGCCCGCACCGACTCCTGCCGCTCGGCTCCGCCGCGCACCAGGACCACGCGCCCCGCGAGCCGGCCCAGGGCGCGGGTTGCCGCCCGGGGATCGGTGACGGCGACGACGACACGACCGATGCGGGGATGCGTCGCGAAGACGCGCACGGCACGCTCCAGGATCGTTTCGCCGCCGACCCGGAGGAACACCTTGGGACGCAGGGCTCCCATGCGAACGCCTCGACCCGCGGCGACGACGACGGCGGCGACACTCGGCGGGCGGGCGCCCCTGCCACGCCGCCTTGACCGGCCCCTAGATCTTGAGGATTTCGTCGTCCTTGTGCTTCGCCAGCTCGTCGAGCTGCTGGATATGATGATCGGTCTGCTTCTGCACCTGGTCGAGCTCCCGCTTCTCGTCATCCTCCGAGATCGCCTTGTCCTTGAGGAGCCTTTTCAGAGCCTCGTTGGCGTCCCGGCGCTCCAGTCGGATGGCGGTGCGGCCGTGCTCGGCAATCTCGTGCACCCTCTTGGCCAGCTGCTTCCGTCGCTCCTCGGTGAGCGCCGGGATCGGGATGCGCACGACCTTGCCGTCGTTGGAGGGATTGAGGCCGAGATCGGACGCGCGGATCGATTTCTCGATCTTCGGAATGAGCGTGACGTCCCACGGCTGGGCGACGATCAGGGTGGGATCCGGCACGGTCAGCGTGGAGACCTGGTTGAGAGGCGTCGGCGTGCCGTAGTACTCGACCGTGATCCCGTCCAGAATGGACAGCGAGGCCCGTCCCGTCCGGATCGCTGCCAGCTCCCGGCGCGTGTGCTCGACCGTCTCGTTCATCTTCTTCTGCGCGTTCTGGACGATCTCGTTGACCTTCATGACTCACTCCTTGACGATTGATCCGATCTTCTCCCCCAGGACGGCCCGCAGGATGTTGCCGCGCACGCCGAGGTTGAAGACGATAATCGGCAGATGGTTGTCCATGCACAAAGAGGTCGCGGTGGCGTCCATCACCTTGAGACCCTTCTCGAGCACCTCACGATAGCTGATGGCGTCGAACTTCTTCGCCCCGGGGACCTTCTTCGGATCGGCGGAGTAGATGCCGTCTACCTGGGTGGCCTTCAGGAGCACCTCGGCCCGGACTTCCATGGCGCGCAGGGCGGCGGCGCTGTCGGTCGTGAAGTAGGGATTGCCGGTGCCGGCCGCGATGATCACGACGCGGTCCTTCTCCAGATGACGGACCGCACGACGCCGGATGAACGGCTCCGCAACCTGCCGGATTTCGATCGCCGACAGGACGCGTGTGTGCACGTCCAGCTTCTCCAGCGCGTCCTGCACGGCCAGGGAGTTGATGACCGTCGCCAGCATCCCCATGTGGTCGCCGGTCACCCGGTCGATGGCTCCCTCGGCGGCGCCGGAGAGACCGCGGTAGATGTTCCCGCCGCCGATCACCATGGCCACCTGCACTCCCAGGGCGTGGATCTCGCGCACCTGCTCGGCGATGTCGCGGATGGTTTCGAACTCGAGGCCGAAGGGCTTCGACCCCATGAGGGCTTCGCCGGAGAGCTTGAGGAGGATCCTGCGATATTTCGGCTGCTTCGCCACGGGACCTTCCGGCGCCGGGGGGGACCCCCTAACGCGACGTGTGACCCGTTCCCTTGGGCGCGCCGTCCTGGCCGAGCACGAAGCGCGCGAACCGCCTGACCCGGATGTTCTCGCCGGTCTTGGCGATCACGCCGCTGATGACGTCGCGCACCGTGACGTTGGGATCCCGCACGAACGGCTGCTCGAGCAGGCAGAACTCCTGGTAGAACTTTTCCATCCGGCCCGCCACGATTTTCTCGACCACGGCGGGGGGCTTGCCGGACGCGGCCGCCTGCTGCCGGTAGATTTCGCGCTCCTCGTTCAGAACCTCGTCGGTCACCTCGTCGCGGTCGACGGCGCGCGGCTCGCAGGCGGCGATATGCATCGCGAGGTCCTTCAGCAGGGTATGGAAATCCGGCGTGCGTGCCACGAAATCGGTCTCGCAGTTGACCTCGACCAGGACGCCGATGCGCCCGCCGGCATGGATATAGGCCCCGACGGCGCCCTCGCTCGTCGCTTTCGTCGAGCGCTTGGCGGCGGTGGCCTGGCCCTTCTGCCGGAGGATCTTGTGGGCCCGATCCAGGTCTCCCTGCGCCTCCACCAGAGCGACCTTGCAGTCCATCATCGGAGCGCCGCTCTTGTCGCGCAGCTCCTTGACCATCGACGCCTTGATCTCCATCCACTCCTCCTGCTCGACCGATCGAACGCTCGCGCGACGCGCGCCGCCGGCCTCGGCCCGGCTCGCTCGGGCTCCTGTCCTGTCTGCGGCTGGGCGGGGTTGGGACAGATCCGGCGCGGGGGCCCCCGGGTTACTCCGGGATCGCGCGACCGCCGGGGACGGCGGTCTTGCGCTCCGAGCCCCCCTCGACCTTCGCGACCGTCTCGGTCTCCGGCTCGGCGCCCGACGTCTTGTCGGGCGCTGCGACGGGTCCCTCGGAACGGACGATGGGCGGCTTCCGGCGCGGCGCCGCCCTGCGGCCGTCACCGGACGGCGGGCGGCGCGGAGGACGGCTCGTCGACTCTTCGCCGAGCGCCGGCATGCCCGCCACCACCACACCGCCGCCACCGGCGGCCGCCAGAGCCGCCTCCTCGGATTCTTGCTCTCCGGCCTGCTTCTCGTAGACGCTGCGCCCCTCCAGGATGGCGTCGGCGATCCGCGACGCGAACAGCTTGATGGCCCGGATCGCGTCGTCGTTGCCCGGTATCGGGAAGTCGATGTCTTCCGGGTCGCAATTCGTGTCCACCACGGCCACGACGGGGATATCGAGCTTGCGGGCTTCCTGGACCGCGATGTGCTCCTTCTTCGGGTCGATAACAAACAGGGCATCGGGCAGACGGTCGAGCGTCTTGATCCCCGAAAGGACCTTCGCCAGCTTCACCCGCTCCTTCTCGAGCTGCAGCAGCTCTTTCTTGCTGTACCGACCCTCGACCGGGTTCTCGAGGAAGTTCTCCAGCCACCTGAGACGCTCGATGCGCTTCTTGATGGTACGGTAGTTGGTGAGGGTGCCGCCGAGCCAGCGCTGGTTGACGAACGGCATGCGGACGCGGTTCGCCTCTTCGGCGATCGCCTCCTGTGCCTGGCGCTTGGTGCCGGCGAACAGCACCGTGCCGCCTCGGGTCGACGCCTGCTGCACGAACTCAAGGGCCTCGCGGAATTTGATGAGCGTCTTCTGGAGGTTGATGATGTAGATGCCGTTTCTCTGGCCGAAGATGTATTCCCGCATCTTCGGGTTCCATCGCTTGGTCTGGTGCCCGAAATGGACCCCGGCCTCCAGAAGCTCCTTCATCGTGACCGCTGTCAAATAGTCCTCCCGTCCCTGGAGCGGCGATCCGCGCCGCCTCGATGCCGGCGGTGCGGGCGCACCGCCGTCTGTATGCCTAGCGCTTGGAGTATTGGAAGCGGGCCCGCGCGCCACGCTGTCCGTACTTCTTTCTCTCCTTGACTCTCGAATCCCGCGTCAGAAAGCCCGCTTCCTTCAACCGGCCGCGCAGTGCCGGCTCGAACTGCACCAGGGCTCGGGCGATGCCGTGCCGGATGGCCCCGGCCTGGCCGGCCTCGCCACCGCCCGCGACGTTCACCAGGATGTCGAACTTGTCCCCGGTCTCCGTCAGCACCAGCGGCTCGCGCACGACGCGCTTCAGGGCGTCGGTATGGAAGTAAGTGTCGATCGGACGCCGGTTGACCACGAACTGGCTGCCGCCCGGACGCAGGTAAACCCTGGCTGTGGCGGTCTTCCGCCGACCCGTGGCGTAGAACTGAAGTGCCGACATCTCCACGATCTCCGAACCGGCGTCAGGCCGGAAGCCCGACCTTCTCCGGCTTCTGGGCCTCGTGCGGGTGCTCGGGCCCGGCGTACACCTTGAGCTTCATCCCGAGCCGCCGCCCGAGGCTTCCCTTCGGGAGCATCCCCTTCACGGACCATTCCACCACCCGCGTCGGCCTCTCCTTGAGCATACGCCCCGCCGCGACCTGCTTCAGGCCGCCCGGGTAACCGGTGTGCCAGCGGTAGATTTTCTTGTCCGCCTTGCGCCCCGTGAGACGCACCTTGTCCGCGTTCACCACCACCACGAAGTCACCGGTATCGGCGAACGGAGTGTAGGTCGGACGGTGCTTGCCCATCAGCATCCGGGCCACGGCAGTGGACAGACGCCCCAGCGACTGCCCCTCGGCGTCCACCAGGACCCACTTGCGCTCTGCCTCGGCCTGTTTACAGACGTAGGTGCGCATCCTCCCTCGCTCCACGAAAAAGGACCCCTGCCTTGTGCCGCAAGTCGGTCATTGTGGCAGGTGCCCGCGAGACCTGTCAAGTCCTATCTGCTTTCGGATGCTCGGGTTGGGCGGAGGAGCCCGCCATGAGGAGGACGAGCACCGCTTTCTGCGCGTGCAGGCGGTTGGCGGCCTGCCGAAACACGACGGAGGCGGGCGACTCGAACACCTCTTCCGTGACCTCCTCCCCCCGGTGCGCCGGCAGGCAGTGCATGAAGATCGCGCCTTTTCTGGCGCGCCCCATGACGTCGGCATCGATCTGATACGGCCGGAACACGGCGACCCGCTCGTCGTGCTCGGCCTCCTGGCCCATGCTGGCCCAGGTGTCGGTGTAGACCACGTCAGCGTCCTCGACCGCGGCCTTGATGTCGTGACCGGTCTCGATGACCGCACCTGTCTCCGCCGCGTCGCGCCGGGCGCTCGTCACCACCTCCGGGTCCGGCGCGTAAGCGGCCGGTGTCGCCACGCTGACCCGGGCTCCGAGCTTGGCGCCGGCGTACATCAGCGAGTGCGCAACGTTGTTCCCGTCGCCGACATAGGCGACCTTGATCCTTTCGCAGCGTCCGTACACCTCGCGGATCGTCAGGAAATCGGCCAGCGCTTGGCAGGGATGGAGATGATCGGACAATCCGTTGATCACGGGGATACTCGCGTGACGCGCGAGGTCGATGAGCGCCTGATGGGAGAACGTCCGGGCCATGATGCCGTCCGCCATGCTCGAAAGGGTGCGGGCGACGTCCGCGACGCTCTCGCGCTTTCCCATGGCGATGTCCGTCGGCCCCAGGCAGATGGCGTGCCCTCCGAGCTGCGTCATGCCGGCCTCGAAGCTGACCCGGGTGCGCAGGGACGGTTTCTCGAAAATCATCGCCAGCGTCTTGCGCGACAGGCGGTCGCCGAAATCCTCCGGCGCTCTCTTGATCCGGGCGGCCAGGCCCAGGATCTCCGCGACCTCGTCCCGTCCGAGATCGTGGATCGAGATCAGATCGGTGCTCTTCATGTCACGCTCCCCGTCCGTGCGCCGCGGTCTTTGCCCGCGCCGGCACCCGCGGCCCGGACCGACGCCCGGCGACGATGCGCGTGCCCGCCCTGCCGCGCACCGCCTCCACCAGCCGGGCGCTCGAGGTGATCAGAACCTCCTTCCCGGTTGATTCCACGAATTCGACGGCGGCGATTATCTTCGGTCCCATGCTCCCCTCGGGGAACTGTCCCCCGGCCTGCCAGGCGCGCGCCTCATGGACGTCCATCGTCCGGATCGATTTCTGATCGGCCTTGCCGAAATTGATCGACACGTGGTCGACGCCGGTCAGGATCACGAACAAGTCGGCGCGCAGATCGTTGGCGATCAGCGAGGCCGTGTAATCCTTGTCGATGACGGCCTCCACCCCGCGCAGATCGCCGCTCCTGGTCCAGTAGACCGGTATGCCGCCACCCCCGCCCGCGATCACGATCGCCCCCGAGAGGGCCGCCTGACGGATCTCCTCCCGCTGCACGACCGCGAGCGGGCGCGGCGAGGGGACGACTTTGCGCCAGCCGCGCCCGGCGTCCTCGATCATCGTCCACCCCTGCTTGCGCATCAGCTCCTCGGCCCGGAAGCGCGGGTAGAAGGGCCCGATCGGCTTCGTGGGCCGGCGGAACCCGGGGTCGTCCTGGTCGACGACCACCTCGGTGATCAGCGTCACGATGCCCCGGCGCGGCGGGCGCCGTCGTCTCAGCTCGTTGAGGAGCGCCACCTCGAGCATGTAGCCGATGCTCCCCTCGGACATGGCGACGCAGACGTCGAGCGACAGGGGCGGGACCTTGGTCACGGCCTCTTCGACCTGGATCAGGACGTTGCCGACCTGAGGACCGTTGCCGTGCACCAGGACCAGCCCGTAGCCGTCCTTGAGGAACGGCACGAGGGAGCGCGCCGTCTGCTGCGCGTTCTCGAGCTGCTCCCACTGGGTCCCTTCCTGACCTTTGCGGATGAGGGCGTTGCCGCCGAAGGCGACCACCGCGAGCTTGCCGCACCGCGGCATCGGAGACGCCGCCTCCCTACCCGGACCGGGGAAGCCGCGCCAGAACGTCCTCCAGATCGGGCTTGCCGATCTCCTGCAGCTCGTAGGTGACGCGCAGCGCCGGCTTCTCGAAGTGGATGGTGCGACGCAGGTCGATCGGCGTGGCGATCAGAACCAGATCGCAATCGACCTTCTCGATCGTCTGCTTCAGCTCGTTCATCTGCTTTTCGCCGTAGCCGATGGCCGGCAGAAGCGTCCCGATCCCGGGGTACTTGCGGAAGGCGGCGGCGATCGAGCCGACGGCATACGGCCTCGGATCGACGAGGGAGGCCGCGCCGAAGCGCTGCGCCGCGATCACGCCCGCCCCGTACCCCATCTCTCCGTGCGTCAGCGTCGGGCCGTCCTCCACCACCAGCACCCGCTTCCCGCGAATGGCGGAGGGCTCCTCCACGGTCACGGGCGAGGCGGCCTCGACCACCAGCGCTTTCGGATTGAACCGGGCGATGTTCGACTTGACCTCCTCGATCCCCTTCTTGTCCGCGGTGTCGACCTTGTTGATCACGAGACAGGACGCGCGCCGGAAGTTCGCCTCGCCGGGGTGGTACTTCAGCTCGTGCCCGGGCCGATGCGGATCGACCACGACGATCTCGATGTCCGGCTTGAAGAACGGGAGATCGTTGTTGCCGCCGTCCCAGACGATGACATCGGCCTCGCGTTCGGCCTCCTTCAGGATGGCCCCGTAGTCCACACCGGCGTACACCACCGTCCCGCTGCGCAGGTGCGGCTCGTACTCCTCGCGCTCCTCGATGGTGCACTCGTACCGATCCAGGTCCTCGAAGGTCGCGAACCGCTGCACGCGCTGCTTCACCAGGTCGCCGTAAGGCATCGGGTGCCGGACCGCCACGACGCGCCGCCCCTGGTCCAGGAGCTTGCGGCAGACGCGGCGCGTCGTCTGGCTCTTCCCGGCGCCGGTGCGCACGGCGCACACCGAGACCACCGGCCGTGTCGAGCGGAGCGAGGTGTCGTTGAAGCCCAGGAGACCGAAGTCGGCGCCCGCGGCGATGACCTGCGAAGCCTTGTGCATCACGTGGTCGTGGGACACGTCCGAGTAGGCGAAGATCACCAGATGGACGGAGAGCTTGCCGATCATCTCCTCGATCCGGTCCTCCTCGTAGATCGGGATGCCGTCGGGATAGCGCGCGCCGGCCAGCTGGGCCGGATAACGCCGATCGGTGATGTTCGGAATCTGGGTCGCGGTGAAGCCGACGACGTCGAAGGCGGCGTTGTCGCGGAAGCAGACGTTGAAGTTGTGGAAGTCCCGGCCGGCGGCTCCCATGATCAGCACACGTCGCGCGCTCATCGCAACTCTCCGCGAAAAAAAACAAAGGAGCAATCGCGATCTCGATCGCTCCTGAGGATTCCGGCCGGCGTCAAACGCTCGCGGGAACCGTCTTACTCTAGCAGACAACCGCGCCCGGTCACAAGGTCACGAGCCTTCCCCCGCGGCGGTCACCGGGACGGATCGCGTCCCGGCCGGGAGCTGGGGCGGCGTCTCCGTCATGATCGGAGTACGACCGTCGCCCGTGCTCCAGCGGCCCGTCCTCGGGTCCTTCCGGATCAGGATGGCCCGCACCGGCATGGCGGCCTGCTCCAGATTGCGGAACAGGCCCCAGCGCGCGGACGCGTCCGCCGGCACGGTCGGATCGATCTCGATCGCTTCGCGGCGGCCCGACTGCCGGCCGGTGGAGCAGAAGGCGATCAACACGCTCCTAGGGTCGGGGCCGACCACCTCCACCAGCTGCCCGGTCGAGTCGGTCTTGGGCACGGTCAGCGGGGGCGGCGGGGCGGGAACGCCGGGTGCAGCCTCTACAGCGGCGGGCGCTCCGGCGGGATGCCGTGACGCGGCCGCCGCTTCGGGAAGCGAGAAGGCGGCGGCGCCGCGCTGCGCCAGATACTCCCCCCAGACTCCGTAGATGTGCACGCCCAGACCGGTCAGGATCAAGGCGCCGACGCTGTACACCATGAAATTCCAGACACCGTGCGACACCGACGTCTGCGGGCGGGGCGGCTCCTTGGCTTCGTTGGAGGCCTTCTGCTGCAGCGCCTGGTGCACGGTGAGCCGGTTGTCGGCGACCCGCAGCGCCAGCTCCATCGGCAGCCGGTGGCGTTGCGAGAGGCGCAACGCCAGCGCTCGGCGATCGCCCCGCTCCAGGGCTTGGCGCGGCGTCAGCGCGCCGTCCCGGATGGCTTCCGCGAACCCGGGGTCGTATCCGACCTCCGACTCGGCCAGTACCGGTCGGCCCGGGGTCGGCACGGCAGCCGCTGGCGTGCGAACGGTCGCGGCGGTGCGTGATTCCGATTTGAGATCAGGCGACTCCCCCGCCGCCGCCTCAGTGGCCTGCACGAGCGCTTCTTCCAGGTCGGATCGCGGCGACACCGGCAGCGTCGGCCGTGGAGCGGCGGCCGCGGGCGTGGC
>JACXTT010009993.1_pt1 | contig 12868 bp, 13 predicted proteins | sample 9270951 | NCBI WGS metagenome assembly JACXTT01 (sample SAMN15532306, study PRJNA645909) | rock metagenome | isolation source: weathered quartz diorite | place: Puerto Rico | collected 2017-06-21 | reverse complement strand
GACGTTCGGTCCGGGCCCGTGCATGAAATGATTCTTGATCTCATCAAGCATCATGTAGCCATTACCTCCACCTTGTCGGTGTTTGAAGTGGAGGTACCCGGCCGCCCCAGTATCGAACGGCGCGTGCTGGACGCCCTCTCGCCCGAAGCTCGCAGTGCCTTCCTTGAAAACAAGGTACGGATGGCCGATCAGAGCCGTCTCAAGCGCATCTACGGAAGCGATGTTTCTCCTATGACGGGAGCATTCAAAAAGGAAATGGAATTCGAATACGCCTTCGTGAAAGCGGGAGGCACGCTGCTTGCCGGAGAAGATCCAACCGGCATCGGCGGTGTTGTTGCCGGATTCGGCGACCAGCGTGAAGTGGAGTTGCTGGTCGAGGCAGGTTTCACTCCGCTTGAGGCCATTCACATCGCCACCGCGAACGGCGCACAATTTCTAGGTGAGGCCGACCGTATCGGTTCGGTCGTTGCTGGTAAAGCCGCCGACCTGGTAGTGATCAAGGGCGATCCCTCGCAAAAGATCGACGATATCGAGAACGCAGAAATCGTATTTAAGGATGGAATCGGATACGACCCGGCCAAGCTGCTTGAATCCGTGCGCGGGATGGTGGGGAGCCGTTAGATCACGATTGAACGAAACCGCACTATTCAACGATACGGCAAAGCTGGTGCTCGCCTCCGCCTCCCCGCGCCGCCACGAACTGTTGCGCAGTGCAGGCATTGCGTTTGTTGCGCATCCGGCTAATGTTTCGGAACGGCCGCAGCCCGGAGAAAGCGGACGCCATTGTGCGGAGCGGCTCGCGCGGGAAAAGGCAAGGGCGGTTTTTCGCCAACTTCCCGATCACGTCATCTTGGGCGCAGACACTGTGGTCATCGTCGACGGCGAGATTCTCGGCAAGCCCCGCGATGAAGCGGACGCGGTTCGCATGCTAGGCTTGCTCGCTGGACGAACGCATCAGGTCGTCACCGGCGTGTGCTTGGTAGGGCCGCCACTGCGAACCGGGAATCAGAAACCACAAACCGAGTTTGAAGACACGCGTTCGGAAACTACCCTGGTGACCATGACGGCGCTGACCGGGGACGATATCCGCGACTATGTCGCCAGCGGCGAACCCATGGACAAAGCGGGGGCGTACGCAATTCAAGGCGCCGCCTCCCGCTGGATTCCACGCATCGAAGGGGACTACTTCAACGTGGTAGGACTGCCTGTTTCTCTGGTGTACCGAATGCTGCAAAAATGCGGGTTAAGCAGCCGCTGAGAATTGCCTCGAAAGCATGGCCAAGAAATACCGCCGCGGCCGGTCAGGCCTTCTTCTCCGGGTCTTGTTCCCCGTCTTTTACGGCAGACTTGAAATTCTTAATGCCCTCGCCCAACCCCTTGCCTAGATCGGCAAGCTTGCTCGGCCCGAAAATGAGCAATGCAATGGCCAGGATAATCAGAATCTCGGGCAAGCCTAGTTTTCCAGGCATGGATGAACCTCCCTCTCAGTCGCCTGTGGAAATTCTAGGCTTCTAGGTGCTGGTAGTCAAAGTGTGTGCGCCCCACCACGGTCGGGTCGCCGCGCCCGCACACGGCTTTACACCGCTTCAATCAGCCCCGCCAGTAGCGCAGCCCGGCGGGGAAGCTCGGAAATCAAGATGGACTCGTGGACGGCATGGGCTCCCTCTCCCACCCCGCCCAGGCCGTCGAGCGTTGGGATTCCCAGGCTGGCGGTGAAATTTCCGTCCGAGCCGCCGCCAACCGAGGCTTCTTCCAGGTTCCAACCCAGTTGTCTTGCGATATCCGCCGCCTGTCGATAAAGTGCAGCCACTCCGGCCGTACGTTCCATGGGTGGGCGATTCACGCCTCCGGTGATCTCCAGCTTGCATTTACGATTGAATGACTTGAGCGAGCGCAACTGGCGATCGATCACCACCGCATCTTTCAGACGCGCCACTCGAACGTCCAGAGAAGCCGTCGCCTGCGCGGGAATAACGTTGGTGCGAGTTCCTCCGGCCACCACTCCAATATTCAGGGTGAATCCCCTTTTCAGGTCGACCAGCTTGGAAATGGAGGTGATCTGCTTCGCTAGTTCAAGAATTGCACTCTCGCCCTTTTCAAAATCGAGACCCGAGTGCGCGGCCTTGCCGGTCACTCGGAGCTTGTATTCACCCACCCCTTTGCGGGAGGTTTTCACCGCGCCTTTCACTCCATAGGAGGGCTCGAGCACTAGCACGGCCGCGGATTTCTTAGCCAGGCTTTCAGTGATGCGGCGGGAGGAGTCGCTCCCCACTTCCTCGTCGGAAACCAGCAGCACAGTCACCGGACGGGGCAAGCTGTCGCCATGCCACACACGTAGCCCGTCAATGGCATGAAGCATCAGCGCGATGCCGGACTTCATGTCCAGGACGCCCGGTCCGTGCAGTCGTCCGTCCACCACACGGCATGGCATGCCCACCAGCGTTCCCAGCGGATACACGGTGTCGATGTGGCCCAACAGGAGCACCGGCTTGCCGCTGCGCTCGCTGGCGAAGTCCACTTGCAGATGATCGCCAAAACCTTGCGTGCGATGAAACTTTGCGTGCCCTCCCAGCCCCTCGAACCGGCCGGCGAGAAGGCCGCCTAGCCTGTCGACCGCCGCTTTGTTTTCGCTGGGAGATTCGATCTCCGCCAACTGGCGGATGGTTTCGGCGATCGCGTCTCTACGCTCGACGAAGAACCGCAACCGGCTGGCACTCTCCGCGTTGGAGGAATTTGGAGTTTGCATTTTCAACGGCGCTTTCTTGTTGGCTTTGGTCATTGCCTTCCTTAGTGCCTTCCATCCTGGTCGAGGGTTCGCGCCCGCCATCTCTGAGCCGCGGTACAGTATAATCTTCGCTCCTGGCGAGGAAAGCCGGGCGAGAGAAAATGACCGACACGGCTCACCCTGAGATCGCGGCTCCGGCGCCGGACAAAACCACGCTGGACATTATTGACATCTTCCGCATATTGCCTCACCGCTTCCCCTTTTTGTTGATCGACCGCGTGATCGAGATTGAGCGCAAACGCCGGATCCTGGCCCTGAAGAACGTCACCATCAACGAACCGTTTTTTGCCGGACACTTTCCCAATCTTCCCATTATGCCGGGCGTCCTGATCGTCGAGGCGATCGCCCAAGCCGGGGGAGCGCTGTTGCTCACCGAAGTGGAAGACCGCAGCAACAAACTCATCATGTTCACCGGGATCGAACGGGCCAGGTTTCGCCGGCCCGTGGTTCCGGGTGATCAGTTGCGCATCGAAGTTACGTTGAAGGGCTGGCGCGCTAGAAGCCACATGATTGCTGCGCGTATGGAAGGCATCGTCACGGTTGGCGCCAAGCGCGTGGCTGAGGCGGTGGTGAGCTGCCAGTTGGTGGACAGCGGACGCGGGCGCGGTACGATGGCGGAAGAACCGGAATCGTAAGCACCCGATGGCAACCAATAACATCCATCCCACCGCCATTGTCGATTCCCACGCCCGAGTTCACCCGTCCTGCCAGATTGGCCCTTACTGCGTGATTGGTCGCGAGGTCGAATTAGGCGAAGCCTGCCGTCTGGTTTCTCACGTAACCATCGAAGGGCCAACCAAGATCGGCGCCGACAACGGGTTTTTCCCCTTTTGCTCGATCGGGATGGCGCCGCAGGATTTGACCTACGCTGGCGAGCCCACGCGCCTGGAAATCGGCGATCACAACGAGATTCGCGAGTTTGTCACCATCAACCGAGGTACGGTCAAAGGTGGCGGACTCACCCACATCGGCAGTCACACGCTGATCATGGCCTATACTCATATCGCGCACGATTGCGCCATCGCCGATCACGTGATCTTGGCCAATGCCGCGACCCTGGGCGGTCACATCACGGTCGGGGAGTGGGCGGTTGTGGGAGCGCTCTGCCCCGTCCACCACTTCGTTCGCATCGGGGCCCATGCCTTCGTCGGCGGGGGCACGACGATTACCCGGGACGTGCTACCCTTCTCGAAGACGGCCGCAGCGCGAGACACCCATGCCTATGGGCTGAACGCTCTCGGACTGGAACGGCGCGGCTTCAGCAAGGAACGCATCCGCAAGATTCACCACGCCTACAAACTCTTGTTGGCGTCAAAACTCAACACATCGCAGGCCCTGGAGCAACTGAAGTCGGAGCCGGACCGCGGGGAAGACGTGGACATGCTGATAGACTTCATCGAGACCTCGGAGCGTGGAGTGATCAAATAGTCTGGGGATGGCGATTTCTAGCAGACGGGCCAAAGGCCGGGGCATAATTTCCTGGCGTAGAGCGCGTGAGCGACCGTCCAATCGTCCAGAATGTCCGTCTTGGGATCCTTCGCCAGTTGCGCATTGATCATCGTGGCAATCAGTTTCTCGATGTTGCCCTGGGCTTCGGCCTTGCGTTTGGCGAACTCGTACCGCCCGACCTTATTGACTTCGAGACCACACTTGATCTGCTGTTTAAGAACGCTTTCGCAGCCCATCGAGATCTTGAAGCCGCCACGGGCCGCCGCCCGCAGCGCGGCGCCCCATAAGAATTGCGGCGGGTGTTGCATAAGGAACGGATCCCCGGCCATAAGAATTCGGTGACGATGAATCGCAACCACCAATGAAAGACGAAGAATACTTCCCGGTCGGGCGATTGTGCGATGCCCGGCAACACATAAGCAAGGGTGCCGTCGCCTATGGTGCCGATCTTTACCCATCCGGGAGGATGCGCTGACCATGGGGGAAAGAATCGGTCTGATCGCGGGCAACGGAACATTCCCACTGCTGGTGCTCGATGCCGCCCGCGCCCAGGGTTTCGAGGTGATTGTCGCCGCCATCAAGGAAGAGGCCCCCCGGGAAATCGAAAACCGCGGAGCCGCGGCCGTACATTGGCTCTCCCTGGGCGAACTGTCCAAGCTTATCGAAACCTTCCAGAAAGAGGGTGTAACCCACGCCGTTATGGCGGGACAAGTCAAGCACAAACAGATTTTCTCCAGTATCCGCCCCGACTGGCGGCTTGCCAAGTTGCTGCTTTCGTTGGGCACCCGTAACACCGACTCCCTGCTCGGCGCGGTGGCAAAGACCCTGGCTGACGAAGGCATTACGCTGGAGAACTCCACCCGGTTTCTTGCGCCCTTGCTCGCGCAGCCCGGAGTCCTTACCCACCGTAAGCCGACGCCGCAAGAGAAAAGAAATATTGATTACGGGCGCGATGTGGCGCGTCACCTGGCGCAGTATGATATCGGACAAACCGTTGTCGTGGCCGAATCTGCCTGCGTTGCAGTGGAGGCCATGGAAGGTACGGACGCTGCCATCGAGCGCGCCGGGGAAATCATGCGCTCGCTCGCCGGAGACGCATCCACGTTGAGCCGTGAGCTCACGGTGGTAAAAATCGCCAAGCCAAATCAGGACATGCGTTTTGATGTCCCCGTAATCGGAGTCAAAACCATTGAAGTAATGGGCAAAGCCGGAGCCACTTGCCTGGCGCTCGATTCGGCCAAGTGCCTTTTGCTCGATGGAAAAACAATCCTCTCGGCCGCCAATTCAGCGAACATCGCCATTGTGGCTGAGTAAGGGAGGCTGCTCATGACTGAATCCGTTCGCCTTGCCGATCAAATTCGCCGTGCTTTCGAAGGCAATGCCTGGCACGGCGATTCCATGCTCGAGCTCCTCTCCGACGTGAGCGCCAAGAACGCCGCCGCGAAGCCGGTCAAAAATGCCCACAGCATCTGGGAGCTGGTGCTCCATATCGCCGCTTGGGACGGCGTCGTCAGCCGCCGCGCCGCCGGTGAGGCCGTTGAGCTCAGCGACGAGCAGAACTTCCCGGCGGTAAAAGATGTCAGCGAGAGCGCCTGGCGTCAGGCCTGTGAGACCGCGAAACGTATTCACAACGACCTCATTAAAACAGTCGCCGCCTTCCCCGATTCCCGCCTCCAGGAACAGGTTCCTGGTAAAACGGAGGGATATCACACATTTTTTTACATGTTCAGCGGGATCGTGCAGCACGAGCTTTATCACGCCGGCCAGATTGCCTTGCTGAAGAAGTTCCATGCGGCGTCAACCCGTTTGTGATTAAATCGCGTTCAGTTTGGCAACCGACGACATCATCAACGTAGCGGTAATTGGTGTGGGAGCGTTTGGACGCAACCACGCTCGCGTCTATCACCAACTGGCGCAGCAGGGCGAACTCGTTCGACTGGTCGGAATCGTGGATGCCGACCTGGCGCGGGCCGACGCGGTGGCCCGCGAATTCGGTTGCCGAGCTTTCGGTTCGGTCGAACAACTTACCACCACGCACAGCGAAGTCCAGGCGGCCTCGGTCGCCGTGCCTACACTCTGCCACCTTGCGATCGCACGCACTCTCATGGAAGCCGGCGTCGACGTGCTGGTGGAGAAGCCGCTGGCTGCGTCCCTGGAGGACGCCGGTGAACTGGTTGGTCTGGCGCAACGCCTGGGCCGCATTGGTCAGGTCGGCCATCTCGAAAGATTTAATCCGGCGGTCCGCGCCACCGCGCTTCTCATCACTCGGCCAATGTTTTTTGAAGTCCATCGCCTCAGCATGTTTACGCCACGATCGCTCGATGTGGACGTCGTTCTCGACCTCATGATTCACGACCTTGATGTCGTGCTCTCATTCGTGAATTCTCGGGTTACCGAAATTCGCGCGGTCGGCCTGCCCATTCTTTCCGGCAAGGCCGACATCGCGAATGTACGCCTGGAGTTTGAATCCGGCTGCGTGGCCAACTTCACCGCCAGCCGGGTTTCCACCGAGCGCGTGCGCAAGATCCGATTTTTCCAACCCCAGCAGTATGTGTCGCTCGATTACAGCCGCCAAGATGTTCTGGTGTTCAGCGTTGGCGAAGGCGGGATACCGTCGGGAACGCCTTCGATCAATCCGCAAATCAAAGTGGTCAAACCACTGATCGTGGCTGAAGAACCGTTGCAAGCCGAACTCAGATCGTTTCTCGAATCAGTGAGGACGCGAACCCAACCTCTGGTGACATTCGAACAGGGCCGCCGCGCCCTCGCCGTGGCGCTCGACATCGTGAACACGATCAAGCAGCACAGCAGCAAGGTTCAACTGGACCGGTTGCGCCGCTAATTGCTTTGCCCAATTGTTTGTAAGTGGTTGCTGCGTAAACTCTTCCTCAAAGCCCCTTTTTACACTTCTTGACAAACAATTCCGCAGCTTCGCGGTACCCTTTATTGACCAGTCGGGTACAAATCTAAGAGTCCCAACTCGCTGGTTTTTCGCAGATATTCCGGAAAAATGCGAAAATAGAAAAATGTGCGGAATGTCGCCCACGCCCGCGGCAAAAAATGAGGCGGCCTTTCCGGCAACGCAAGCGCAATTGGTTGTCTCTAATGCAGTAAGCCAGCAGGTCAATGCCAGCCACTGAAATCCCGCCCCGAAGCCCTGCTCCTGCCTCCCCATCGGCCATGCCCCCGGGCAGCGATCTTTACGATGCAGGCAGCTGGGAAACCGCCTACACCGAGATGCATGATGTTCCTGCGCTGCTGATTCAGCTGCAGGACGATCTCTCGCGTTCACGCCAACGAGAGGCTTTTTGGATTTCGGTCGTCGTCCACCTGGCGATCGTCATTCTGGCGGTCAACTCCACCCGGCTCGAGGGCCTGATGCACAAGCGAGCCGTGCTCATTGTGAGCCCCGAGGACTTGATGCGCCAGAAAGAGCTTACCTACCTGGAGCTTCCGCCCGACGAGCAGAAGCTGACCCAGAGGCCCAAGACCAACAATATCTCGGACAAAGACCGGATCGCGCAATCGAAGTCGCCGCAACTGGATCGCAAGGAATTGAAGAAGATTCTGGACAGCGCCCGACCCGGAAGGCCCGGACCTAGCGTCCCTCCCGCGCAATCACCGCAGCCCGCCGCCCCTGCCGCGTCCGCAGTGCAGACGCCGCCGGCACCGCCGGAGCAGGCTTCGCCGCAGCCACTCCCGTCCAACCAGACAGCCCGCCTTCAGACTCCGCCCGCGGGCGCGCCCAGGCCGAGTTTCAGCACCGGCGCTATGTCGCCCGGGTCGGCCATCGAGCAAGCGGCTCGAGCCGCCATGAGCAATCGCGGCGGTTATGGCGGGGACAATGGCGACTACGGCCTGGGACAAGGCAAGCAGGCCGGCGAAGCCATCGGCCCGCTCGACGTACTGAGCGACACCATGGGCGTGGATTTCGGTCCTTATCTTGCCCGCGTGCTGCACGACGTGCGGGAAAACTGGTATCGGATCATTCCTGAGTCGGCGCGCGCCCCACTCATGAAGAAAGGGAAAGTCTCCATTGAATTCGCCATCCTGAAAAACGGCCAGGTCGCTGGATTGCAGATCGTAGGCACTTCAGGGGATGTTGCCCTGGATCGCGCCGCCTACGGCGGAATCACCGCCTCCAAACCCTTCCCGCCGCTCCCCGCCGAATTTGGCGGCCAGTATCTGGCTTTGCGTTTCCACTTCTATTACAACCCCGATAAGAACGATATGCAGTAGCGTCGGAGGTCAGGCGTCGGACGACTCAGGCAGGGTTCCGTTCCATATCATCGAAGTGTGACGCCCGACAGTTCACCATACCCGGCAGCGGTTTTCCCGCACCATCGGCGAGCCGGGCTTACACTGGAAAGCCCTCTGAAACTCCGGCAGGTTCGAGACCACTCCATTGGCCCGAAATTTGTCTGGTGAGTGCGGGTCGATGGTGGCATACATGCGCTTGGTTTCGTCCCGGGTCTCGGAGCACCAGCTCTGGCCGTACCCGATAAAGAAACGCTGTTCCGGGGTGAAGCCGTCGATGGGCTCCAGTTTCCCGCCGCGAGTGTGATTCTGCCACGCCATATAGGCCAGCATCAGGCCGCCCAGGTCGGCCACGTTCTCGCCCATGGTGAGCTGGCCATTGATCTTGATGTCGTCTACCGCGACGTATTGCGAGTACTGGTCTGAGACGCAACTGGCACGCTGCTCAAATTGTTTTCCGTCCTCGGCTGTCCACCAGTCGCGCAGGTTGCCCTGAGCGTCAAACTGGCGGCCTTCATCGTCGAAGCCGTGAGTCAGTTCGTGTCCGATCGTGCCCCCCATGTCGCCATAGTTCGGTGCATCGTCCGCACTGAAATCAAAGAACGGCGGCTGCAGAATGCCGGCGGGGAAGTTGATGTCGTTCACTTGCGGATTGTAGTAAGCGTTCACCGTGGGAGGCGTCATGCCCCACTCGCCACGGTCTACGGGCTTGCCGATTTTTGCCAGTTGCCGCTGAAACTCGAATGCGCGGGCGCGCATGACATTGCCCATCTCGTTGTCGCGCGCGATGGTCAGCGCGCTGTAGTCCCGCCACTTGTCGGGATAGCCGATCTTGTTGGCCACGGTGTGCAGTTTTTCCAGCGCCTTCTGTTTGGTTGAGGGAGACATCCAGGAAAGACTGGCGATGTCGCGCTCCATGGCTTGCTCGATCTCCTTTACCATCTCCTGGGCGCGCTGTTTGGCTTGCGGCGGAAAAGCCTGCTGCACGTACGCCTGGCCTAAGGCCTCACCCAGGTCATTGTCCGCGTAATTTACGCAGCGTTTCCACCGCGGCTGCAGCTCCTGCGCGCCTCCGAGCGTCTTGCCAAAGAAATCAAAGTTGGCTTTCACAAAAGCCGAGGAAAGATAGGGCGCGTTATTGTGCGCGACGTGCCAGCGCAGGTAGGCCTTCCAGCTTCCCATGTCCTCTCTCTGAAGGACAGTGTTCATGGTCCGGAAGAATTGTGGCGCGGTCACATTCAATGTGCGCAGTCCAGGCTCGCCAGCGGCGGAGAAATATTTGTTCCACTGAAACGAAGGGCTGAGCGTGCGTAATTCTTTGAGCGTCATCTTGTGATAAAGCCGTTTGGGATCGCGACGCTCCACCTGGGTAAGTGATCCGCTGGCCAACGCCGTCTCGATGCGCATCACGGCTTGCGCCTCACTGGCGGCAATGGCCGATGAGTCGCCTAGCAGTTCGAACATCTTCTGCACGTGGGCCACGTAGCCCTGCCGAAGCTCCACTGACTTCGGATCGGTCTTCACGTAATAGTCGCGGTCCGGAAGACCGAGCCCGTCCTGGTCCACCTCCGCAATCACCTGGGTAGAGTCCTTGAAGTCCTGGTTCGATCCGAAGTCGAACAGGATGCCCCCATTTGGCAAGCCGGCGGCAAGCCGGGCAATGTCCCGCTTGGAGTGCATCCGCCGGATTTGCTCGAGCGCCGCCTGTAGCGGCGCTGCTCCCGCGGCCTCGATCGCCGGTTCGTCCATGCAGGCCGTATAGTAATCGCCGATCTTCTGCTGGACGGAATCTTTCCGCGGCGCCGCCGCTGCCTCTTCCAGAATCCGGCGCAACAGGAGCCGATTGTCGTCGGCCAGCGCCGAGGAAAGACCCCAGCTGGTCTTGTCGGGCGGAATCGGATTGGCCTTGAGCCAGCCTCCACACGAGTAGGTGAAGAAGTCCGCACACGGATCCACGCTCCGGTCCAAGGAATTAACGTCCAGGACGGACTGGTGCCCCGTCGCGGCACTCTGCGAATGTGCGAAGGTCACGCAAAGCATCAATACAAGAGCAGTAGACGTTGACGCAAGTCGAAACATGAATCTCCTGACATGCCGCAGCATGCACCATCAGCACGTTTCAGACGGTGCTAGGCAAGTTTCGTGAGCAAGGTTTCCCGAATGTAGGCGTCTAGGGGAACGGATACGCCATGCGCACCAGCGTACGCTCCGAAAACGGCACATAAAGAAGCGCCGCCGCAGCTGCGAATGCCACCCCAAATCCTATCTTATTAGTCAAAAGAAACGGGGCGATCGCCCAGAGCTGGTCCAATGCCAGGACGCCCAGAAACAGGCGCTGGAATTTCTCACGAAGCCGCTGGTGGTCGAAGGCAACCGCCGACAAGAGATAGCAGCGTAAAGGGATGCCTACCCCCGCCGTGATCAGCACAAGGGCGAAGACGGCGAACGCCGCCCACCCCGGCAAGAGTGCGCCCGTCAAACGGTCGATTTCGGAGAGGCGAAACAGGGCCGCGACATAAAAGGCCAAATACATGATCTGAATCAGCCCGAACAGCCCCCGAACCAGTCTCCGATTCGGCAGGGGAACATCCAGATCCCGATGCATCCTTGCGACCGCTAGGCTTGGGCTGGCGCCTATGGCCGATTGGACAGAATCGGTGACCGGCAAGTTCGCCTCGTCTGGTTCCACCGGGGCCAGGAATCGGTAACCCCGTCGCGCCAGTGTCTCGACGTAACGGGGAGTAGATGCCGAATCGCCCAGCGCTTCGCGCAGTTTGTTCACCGCAGTATTAAGACTGTGATCAAAATCCACGAAAGTGTCCGCCGGCCACAACTTCTGGCGCAGATCCTCCCTCGTGACCACTTCGCCGGGGCGCGCGAGGAAAAACGCCAGCACCTGAAATGGCTGCTCCTGCAGACGTATCCGGACGCCATTTTTACGCAATTCGCCCGCCGCGAGGTCGGCCTCGAACGCCCCGAAACGCACTCTCTTCCCTGCGGAACTGCTGTGTGGTAACGACACGGCAGCCCGAAGTTTAGCATCTGGCCAACGGCGGGCAAGCAACCACCAGCGCTACAATATTGCGGTGCACGCAGCCAGCCCACAACCTGACCGCCACCTCCGCCACCATCGGGCACATACCATATCCACAAACTGGAGGCTTTTCTAGTCATGGGGGCGCCGATTCTGATTTTCACGCTCGTCCACGACGGGCAGCACATCCGCAGGAGTGCCCGCTGACCGTGGCTTCGGAACCGCTTCTGGTCGTCATTCTCGGTCCGACGGCAAGCGGAAAGACCTTGCTTTCGCTTCGGCTGGCAGCTCATTTCCGCGGTGAGATCGTAAGCTGCGATTCCGTCGCCATGTACCGGGAGTTCGAGATCGGCACAGCAAAACCTACTCCTGCTGAGCGCGCCCGCGCCCCTCACCACCTGCTCGACTTTGTCGATCCCAGCGGCTTTGTCACCGCCGGCGAATATGCGCGCCAAGCCCGTACAGTGCTTCAGGAAATCAAGGCGCGAAAGGCCTTGCCGATTGTGGTTGGCGGCACCGGATTGTATCTCCGTGCGCTGTTGGAAGGCCTCTTTGCAGGGCCGGGGCGCTCGGAGCAACTCCGCGATCGTTTGCGCAAGCGGGCCGTACTAAGAGGCTCTCCTTATTTGCACCGGATCTTGCGGCGCCTGGACCCAGCCGCTGCCGCGAAGATCCATGCCAATGACCTGCCCAAGTTGGTGCGCGCGCTCGAAATCTGCCTGGCCTCGCGCACGACAATGACCGAGATGTGGCAGCAAGGCCGCGATCCCTTGCGTGGCTTCCGCATCGTGCGACTAGGTCTTGACCCTGATCGCAATGTGTTGTACCAGCGAATCAACACACGGGCGCAGAAGATGTTCGAAGCCGGTCTAGTGGAGGAGACTCGAACCCTGCTGGCGAAGTATGGCGAGACAGCGCGGCCTCTGACGGCCCTTGGGTACAAGCAGGCCGTGCAATTCTTGCGCGGCGAAGTCAGCCGAGAAGCTGCGGTGCAGGCCGCGCAACAGGCCCATCGCAACTATGCCAAGCGCCAGATGACCTGGTTCCGCCGCGAGCCTGGCGTGACCTGGCTCTCTGGTTTCGGAGATGATGCAACCATCCAGAACCAGGCCATCGCTAAGATCGTGGCCTAGCAGGCTCGTTCCTGTGGGGCCGAACCCTGCGCACCGCCGCTCGTGGGCTCTCTACGGAAGGTTCAATTCAAAGCGCAGCGGAGGGTGGGTTCACTTCTGCCTTAGAATCTCTTCCAGCGCCTTTCGCAACTCTCGATTCCGGAACTGATATCCACTTGCCACCAATTTGGCCGGTTCCCCCCCCTGGCCCCAAGACAAACAGCCAACCCC
>JACXTT010009992.1_pt1 | contig 12869 bp, 10 predicted proteins | sample 9270951 | NCBI WGS metagenome assembly JACXTT01 (sample SAMN15532306, study PRJNA645909) | rock metagenome | isolation source: weathered quartz diorite | place: Puerto Rico | collected 2017-06-21 | reverse complement strand
GGCGCGACGCACGCGCGGCCGCCGTGCGAGTGCAGCGTCTCGACGAGAACGCGCGCCGCGGCGACGTTCGGCTCGACGACGAGGACGTGGGCGCCCCCGAGATCCACCGATACGTTCGGTGCGGCGGCCGTCGGGACCGGCGAGAGGCGCACCGTGAACCAGAACGTGCTGCCGGCGCCCGGCGAGCTCGTCATGCCGATCTCGCCGCCCATCAGCCGGACGAGGCGTCGCGAGATCGCGAGGCCGAGGCCGGTGCCGCCCTTGCTTCGCGGGTCGTTCGCGTGGGCCTGGACGAACGCGTCGAAGATGGTGGGCTGGTGCTCGTAGGCGATGCCGATGCCGGTGTCGCGCACGGTCCCGCGGACGAGTCCGGGATCGCCGTCGCCTGGCTCGAGGCGGATCTCGATCTCGCCCCGCTCGGTGAACTTGAGGGCATTGCCGGCCAGATTGACGAGGATCTGACGGAGCCTGCCCGCGTCGCCCCGCAGCAGTGACGGAATGCGCGCGTCGACGAAGCCGATCAGCTCGAGGCCACGGCGGTCGGCGTCGAAGGCGAGGGTATCGAGCACGCCGTCGAGGACCGTGCGCAGGTCGACGTCGCGCGACTCGAGCTCGATCCGTCCGGCCTCGATCTTCGAGAAGTCGAGCACGTCGTTCAGGATCGTCATCAAGCTGGTCGCGCACGCGCGGCTGCGCAGCAGATAGTCGCGGCGCTCCGCGTCGTCCGTCGCGTCGAGCGCGAGCTCGGTCATGCCGAAGATGCCGTTCATGGGCGTGCGGATCTCGTGGCTGATCATGGCGAGGAACTCGCTCTTCGCCACGTTGGCCGCTTCCGCGCTCCGCGTCGCCACACGGAGGTGCTCGGACGTCGCTTCGAGCGTCGCCTGGTGCTCGGCGATGCGGCGCATCTCCTCGACGCTTCGCCGGCACGCCGCGACCAGGAAGACGTCCTCGAAGATCACCCATCCCGCGTGCTCGTACCATCGCCATCCGCTCGCCGTCAGCACGCCGTACACCGATTGCGGCCAGTAGACGCCGCGCAGCCAGTGGTCGAACGCCACCACGAGCGTCGCCGGCACGAGCACCTTCCAGTCGCGATACACGGCGAGGAAGGCCAGTGATCCGAAGACGTGGAAGTGCGTCTCGATACGGCCACCCGTCAGATGGATCAGCAGCGCGGACGTGAGCATCTGCCCGATCGCGATGACGTGTCGGGTGATCGCCTCGCCGGGACGGAGCCATGCGAGCACGATGGGGAAGCCGCTGATCGCTCCACCGCCGAAGATCGCGACCCACACGTGCACGTGCGTCGCGCTGACGGGGCCCGCCCAGGTCCGCGGCGAGATCCAGCACGCGGCCGCGATGCCGGCGAACCACTGGACGGCCATCAGGCCGGCGAACCACCGATCGGTCTGGCGAAAGACTCGATCGCGGTTCGCCGCGAGGAGCTGGTCGGCGCGGTCGCGGATCGCGGCGGCGTCGTGGGCCGGTGCAGTCATCGGGACGCTTCCCGGAGCGCACAGCCGAAGACCGGTGTGGTATGCTCGATCGCGTCGCGAGACTCGAGGAGCTCCCCCAGCATGCTGCGGCCGTCGTTGTCGCCGATCTCTCCGCGGCTCCGCGTGATGCCGCCCGCGAAGCGAAGCCGGCCGGCGACGTCGTAGAGCAAGACCTGCCCCGACGTCGCCGCGCCGAATCGCTCCGCCTCGCGCCCGCCATCGTCGCGCGACACCGAGACGCCCGGGATTGCGGCGGCGCGCTGCCAGAGATCGGTGTGGTCCCAGTCGGGTCCCATCCCGTCGGGCTTCGCGAACAGCACCTGCACGTGCGGTCTGGTGGCGACCGATGCCAACAGTCGATCGAGCTCCTCGATCGTCGCCCGCGTGCAGGGGCAGTGCGGATGCGCGAACACGAGCAGCGTCTGGCGGCCTGCGTCGGGCTCGAGCGTGCTCGTCTCCGGCCAGCGGACCGGCGGCTCGCCGGGCGTGCCTGGGGTGGCGCCATACTGCAGCAAGACGGCCATTCCCGTGGCGGAAGCCGCCAACCAGAGGCCCAACCCGATCGCCAACGCGAGCCGAGATCGTGTGATGGCGGCCATGTCCGTGGGCGGTGATCGAGCAAGGCCCATGCCGATCCGCACGCGCGCGACGCGGGGAGGACCGCCCGTTTTCGACGGTGCCGAACCATCGCGCCGTCGCGGCGTGTGTCACCGAAATGACTGTTCGTGGCGATCGCGGCGGTGGACCGCGTCCCGAAGCACGCATCGCGGCGTCGGCCCGCGAGCATGCTTGACGTCGGGCACTCGTCGCTGGCACGGGAGCTTGCAAACTCGGCACCGGGGGGCGCGATGACATCGTTCACACGCAGCACGATCCCGTTCGTCTTGTCCGCCGGCCTGCTCGTGGCCGCGACGGGCTGCTTCCACGACTGGTCGACGTACGTCTGCGAGCCTCTGTTGAATGCGCCGTTGAGCGAGCCGACCAGCACCGAGGAGCACGAGGTCGTGAACGACCTCGGGCGCATGTTCATCGTGGAAGGGCAGGAGTGCGGGCAATCCGATCGGCCAGGCAAGGAAGACTACGTGCACATCGGGCATCGCTCGAAGCTTCCCACCTGGGCCGACCAAGCCACCGTGATCTTCAACGGATGGCGCACCGAGTACATTCACGGGAACGACAAGCCGGTGGCCGCCGTAGGCGGGGTCATCGCGGACGTCTTCAAGAGCAGCTCGACGTTGAGCTGGTCGGTGGCGGGCGTGCTCCGGGACTCGGAGTTCACCGAAGGTTATTCGTTTTGCTACGGCTACACGGTGCTCGCCTGGAGCACCGCCGCGATCGATGCGACGGCCATGGAGCGATCGGTCGATCCGAACGCGTGCCTGCCGATCCTGCACCTCCGCGCGGACGACAATCCCATGTCCGTGATCGCCACCTTCTCGCGGAGCGCGTCGTTTCCCCACCTGCTGCTCGAAGGGCGCACGGCGGTCGTCATCCCTCGGGGCGTCGGCCTCGGCGAGCGTGACAGCAAGATCCAGGAGATCGGCTACCAGCTCGGCGAGGCGCGTCCGTACGTCGAACCGAATCGGCACTACTTCCCGGCCGTGGCGCCGGTCCCGCCGACGGCGGACAACGAGATCGTGCTGACCGACCATGGCGATCTCGGCAGCGACGCCGTCACGTGGGAGAGCGAGGGATATCTCCGGGACGACGACCGCCGCAGCTACGGGTTCGGCGATGCGACCGCGCTCGTCGTCGGGTCGGACGTCAAGTTCGTCGGCATGCCGTTCACGCTCGTGTTCGACCACGCGCCGGCGAACATCTTCGGGCCGCTGCTCGAAGGTGGCGGCAGCGGGCGCGACGACGACTTCACCATCACGAACGTCCCGTTCGAGTATGCGGTCCCGGTGCTGGCCGGCTGGCGGCTGCGGTATCCGCAAGGGGACGAGAACGTCCAGAAGATCGGCATCCGCCTGCACGACGTGCACTACGATCGGACGGGCGCCGGCCAGCTCGGTACGCTGCACTACAAGATCGATTCGATCCTGCGGGACGAGGGTGGTGACGAAGCGTACTCGGCGCGGGCGGCGGTGGCCGTGCTGGGGTTCAACGCGCACGGAGGCGTACCGGATCTGGCCCCGAAGCTGCTCCGCCCGAATCCGCCGGAGGTGCAATGCCGGCGCGACCAGACGAACAGGCTCATCGTCGGGATCCGAAACGTGGGCCCTGGCCCGGCGGGCGCGTCGATCACGAAGGTCGACTTCCATCCGGGCGGTGCGGTCATGGTCGCCACGCCGCCGATTCCGCCGGGTCTGTCAGTCGATCTCGAGCCGATCACCATCCCGGCTCGGTGCTTCTCGCCCAACATCTGCGGCTTCGTCGTGACGGCGAACGCGGGCACGCCGCCGATCACGGAGGTGACGACGGCGAACAATCAGGGCGTCGGGACTTGTCTCATCCCGTGACGCGCGGGCTCTACAGCGCGTACGTCGTGTCGAGGTACCGGACGATGTCTGCCGACTCGTACATCGCCGCGCCCGTGTTCGGATCGACGAGGTAGGGCACCTGCATCTTGCCCGCGCGGCGGACGAACGCGTCGCGCTGCGTGCTGCCCTGGGCGACGTTGTGGAGGACGTAGGGCAGCTCGAGCTCGCAGAGCGCCTCGCGCGCGATGCGGCAGAACGGCGAGGCCTCGAAGTTCCACAGCTCGAGCGGCACGCGCGGCTCGCGGGCGCGCCGGTACGTCGAGCCGCCGCCGGCGCGGACGGCGGACGCGAGCATGCTCGTCACGTCGGGCAGCGGCCAGAGCGACAGCGCCCGCGGGACACGGCCGTCGCCGTAGGTCGTGAACAGGTAGCGATCGATGTCGTCGGATTCGTACATCTCCTCGCCGGTGTTCGGATCGACGAGATACGGGAACTGCGCCTTGCCGCCGCGGCGCACGACCTCCGGACGGAACCGCGGGCCGTTCTTCGGACACGGGTAGACGTCGGCGTCGAGATCGAGGATCGAGAGCGCCTCGCGCACCTTGCGGCAGAACGGACAGCCTTCGAACTCGTAGAGCGCGAGCCGCTTCGCGGGCCGCCGCCCGACCGGCCCGACGGCCATGCCGGTGCCGAGCCGCGCGATCGATGCGGCGAACGACGTGGCGACGTCGAGCGGGCGGATCATGGTTTCGCGCCGGCGTCAGTCGTCGTCGCGGCCGCCGGTGCCGACGAAGCGGTCGTCCGGGTCGGCGAAGAAGACGTTGAAGGTCGTGAGGCTGCCGTAGGCCTTCGTGATGTACTCCTGGAGCGACAGCCGGTCCGCGTCGTCGAGCTTCGGGTGCGTGTTGATGCGCTGCTCGAGGACGCGCAGCTTGTCGCGCACGCCGACGATCTTCCGGAAGAAGGCCTCGATCGGGACCGTCTTCTCCTGGACGCCGCTCTTGCCCGGCTTCAGCACGAGCTGCCCGCCCGTCCACCGATCGGCGATCTCCCCCGTGACGGATTGCTCGGCATTGAAGACGGCGCGTACGGCTTGCACGATCTTCCGAAGGTCCTCGTCGTCGAGCATGGGCGACTATTGATCGCGCGCCGGGCGAACTCAACGGCAACGGCGGCCAGGTCGTGGGCGCGTCGACGCCGCGCGCCTTGCCCGGCGACCCCTCGAGCGCTATCGGACGCTGCGACGAGCACGATGGAGGCACGGATCGCCGCGCAGACGTCATGGCCGCAACGCATCCTGCTCGTCGGCCTGGGCCTGGTGCTGGCGTTCGGGCTGCTCGAGGTCGGACTGCGCGCCGTCGGCGCGCTGTGGCTCTGGCAGCGCGATCGGTGGAACGTCGCGGGACTCGAAGCGGACGACACGATCCGCGTGCTCTGCATCGGGGAATCGACCACCGCGCTCGGCGGAGACGGCGCCTACCCCCGCCAGCTCGAGCGGATCCTCGCGCACGGCGGGGGGCGCACGTTCAGAGTCATCAACGCCGGCGTCCCGGGGATCACGACGGACATGGTGCTCGCGACGCTCGAGGCGCAGCTCGATCGGAACCGCCCCCACGTCGTCGTCGCGATGCTGGGGATCAACGACGCGCTCGTCGACGAGGGACGGTTGCCGCCATTCTCGTCGTGGCGGGTCGTGAAGCTGCTCCATCTGCTGGTGGGCCCCGTGCGCGCGGCGCTCGGCCTGGGCGGCGGCGAAGATGCGACCGTCCGACGAGCGTTGGCCGACATCACGCGAGGAGGCATGGAGGCGGCACGCGCCAGCACGAACGACGTCGAGTCGGAGTCGGAGGCCCGCGCGGTCCTGTTCGGCCTGCTGGCGGGCCGTCGCCTTGAGGAAGCCGATGCGTTCGCCGCAGCGTGGCTCGCGCTTCATCCGGACAACCGTGCGATGCGCGAGACGATGTGGAGCCTGCGGGTGACAAAGGCGTCGCGGGCCGTCAGCGAGCGCCGTCTCGACGCCGCGGACGACGCGCTGACGCAGCTCGAGCAAACCGTTCCATTGGACCTGCGGGCGGAGCGCACCGCGATCATGGCCGAACGTGCGACCCTCGCGACGCTTCGCGGCCAGCATGACCTGGCGCAAAGCTATCGCACGATCGCGGAATCGCTTCGTGGGCGCCAGGCCGCGGCAACCGAGCGCAACTATCGCGAGCTGCTCCGAGTCCTCCGCGCACGCGGCATTGCGCTGGTCGCGATGCAGTATCCGCTGCGGCCGCTCCGCTCGCTGCGCGGCTTGCTCGACGATGCGCCGGACGTCCACTTCGTCGACAACGAGGCCGTGTTTCAGACCGCGCTCCGCAACGTGTCGTGGGACGCGTTGTTCACGGACGAGTTCGCCAGTGACTTCGGGCACACGACCGCGGCTGGATCGGCGCTCATCGCCAGCAGCGCCGCGCCGGCCGTGCTGGCCGCTGTTCGCGAGATGGACCAGCGCCTCGCGACGGTGCACACCGAAGCCCGATGACGAGCTGCCGGGGAATGCGCTGAAGGGAAAAGTAGTATGACGTGGGATCGCGCCGTCGTGTTGCGTCACCCTTCGCGGCGGGCGGGTGCAATCGCCACGTCATCGTGCTCATCGGGTGGCGGATGACTCGAAGATCTCGAGCTCGTGCACTCCCCACGTACCGTCGCCGTGACCGTCGAAGAACACGAACACGTTCTGGGGCGGTACCCGAATCTCCACGAGGCGGACGGTCGTCGGGGGCACCGGCAGATCGAGTGATACGTTGCGATGATCGCGACGATACGACGCGAACGGCGGCAGCGTCGGCTTCTCGCCGCCGAGACGTTCCCAGTTCGAGCCGTCGCGGGATCCCCAGAGCTCCCACGCGTGCGGGTAGTCCCGGATGTGCGGCCCGAACGCTAGCCGCGCGCCGCTCACGCGATGCTCGCTCCCGAGGTCGATGCGGAGAAACGTCGGTCGGTCGATGGTCTTCGTCGTCCAGTGCGTGCGCAGATCGCCGTCGACCGCGAGGGACGCGTCGGGATCGCTGCCTTCGAGCCGCCACCCGTCGTGAGCGATCGGCGTGCCGACGAGCGGCGCCTTCACCGCGCCCGGATCGCCGACGGCGACCAGCTGATAGTCCCCCACCAGGCGCTCCTCCAGCGGCGCCTGCTGAATGCGCTGGAACCAGGGCGCATTCAGGCCGTGCATCGTCCGGGTATCGATGAGCACGTGCGTCACCCCGGCGTCGGCGAGCGCGCGTCGCGACGCGGGGCTCGGAAAGTCGCGCACGATCGGGCCGAAGCGCGGCATGATCCCGGTGTATCCGTTCATCAACGGCCGATCGTGGTGCAGCCCCCACATCATGTAGAGGACTTCATGGTCCCAGTGCCCGTATGGGATCTGGAGCAGCCCGCCGCGAGGGTCGAGGCGCGCCGCCAGGGCCAGCGCGGCCGGAATGTCGGCCGCCGTCGGTAGCCAGGTGAGCGGCGTCGGTTCCTTCAGCGTGCGCGTGTCCACGACGACCGCGGCGGCGGCCAGTGCGACGACCACCATCGCATGGCGGCGCCGGCGGATACGGCGGAGGATCGTCGCGAGCGCGATGCCGAGGAGCACGGCACCTCCGAAGTCGACGAGGATCGCAAGGCGGCCTCGTCCGCGAAGGCCGTCGAGTCCGGGCAGCGAGAAGAGAACATCGATCGGATGTCCGAGCGGCCCGAGCCGGTCGGGGTGGATCGTGAAGACCGCGGCGGTGACCGTGAACGCGACCGTGGCCAGCAGATGGGCACGTTCGGACGCCGGTTGCGCCGCGACCGGCCTCCGTGCCACCGCCACGATCGTGGCCGTGGCGAGCGCGAGCAGCGGCAGCGGCGACATCGCGAGTACGAATCGGTCTGGGGCCGTCAGCCGTTGCACGTAGGTCATCGGATGCCGAAGCGGACCGAGGTACCAATCCCATCCGCCGCCGACCTCCGCCATGCCGCTGGTCACGAACGACAGCTCGTCGCGTACGACGGCGAACGGCCAGTAGGCGACGAGCCCGACGGCCAGCGTGATGCCGATGACGACGGCACTCGCGATCCACCGGCGAGGCGACCACCGACGAGAGCCCACGAGCACGGCGGCCCAGGGCACGAGGAGCAGGGGAAGGAGCATGCCCTGATAGACGCTCGCGTGGAGGCTCGCGAGATACGCGGCCGCGAGCGCCAGTGCGCGTGCGCCGGTCGCCCGATCGAGAAAACGGATCCACGTCCAACACACGAAAGGCGTCCACTGGACCGCGACGATCGCGAGATGACCGCGAAAGTTCCATCGCTCGCCGGCGAGTGAGAACAAGAGACCCGCGACGAGCGCGGCGCGTGGGTCGTCCGTGATGTCGCGGACGAGCAGAAACGTCCCGAACGACGCGAGGGCGACGGTCGCGAGGTAATAGAGGTTGTAGGCAAGGACGGTATTTCCGGTGATCCACGTGACCAATGCCGTCGGTATGGCTGCCGACAGCATCGTTTCGGAGTATGCGAGCGAATGCCGGAGCGGCGTCAGGATGTCGCCCTCGAAGAGCGACAGCGGCGCGTGTAGGAGTCGCTTCCCGAGTGCGGTGATGATCCAGTAGCAGAGGAACTCATCCTGGCATCCTTGTCCGAGGCAATGCCAGCTGTGTGTCGGAATGGCCTGCGACAGCGCCGTCGCGAGTGGCCACGTCGAAACGATCGCCGTTGCCAGGGCGGCTGCGAACGCAATGGAGTTCCAGTGCCGTCGCGCGAGCGCCGCTGCGGCCGTCATGCGTGCACCTGCGGATCCGGGCGCGCGTTCAGGAACGCGGAACGCACGCACGTCGTAACGGTACCTACCGGACCAGCGGCTGCACCGCCGTCGGCATCGTCTTCGCCACGCGCACGATCGGGATGCCCGTCTGCACGTTCAAGAACATCTCGTGCATGCACCGCGGCAGGGCCTCGAACGCGTAGATCTCGCGGTGCACCGTCGGCTTGAAGACCGTGCCGTAGAGCTCGGTCGCTGCTTTGCAGCCGTCGATGGTCTCGTAGTGCGCGTGGTCGAGCGTCACCTGCCGAACCGACAGGTTGGCCGAGTTGTACGCGCACTCGCGCGCGAGCTGCCAGCCCGCGCTCACGTTCACGCCCTCGCGCGCCGCCGCGACGATGCCGGCCTCGAAGACGGGGCCGCGCAGCATGTCGCACACGACGTGCATGCCCTCGCCGGCGGTGAGCTTCTTCACCGCGTTGTTGAACGCCTTCACGTCGTCGCGCGACTTGAAGCGGTTGAACTGCTTCTGGTCGATCGGCTCGATGCCCATCTTCGCGAGGAAGTCGCGGCGCTCGGGGCTGCCCGAGCAGAAGAACGCGCGATGGCCCCCGTGCCGCGCGAGCATCAGGAAGAGCTCGCCGACGCCCCCACCGAAGCTCAGCACGTTCACGTGCGCGCGCCGCTCGACGGGCACCTTCACGCGAAAGATGCCGAGCGCGCGGCGCCACAGGTGGTACGCCGTCGGCGCGCGCAGCGGCAGCGCCGCGATCTCCCACAGCGACAGCCCGCACGCGAGCGGGGCCTTGATCACTTGCCACTCGCCGACCATCGCCTCTTCGCCGTACCAGCCGACGGAATCGGGCTGGTCGTAGGCCCAGATGCGCAGCGGAAAGCCGTATTGGTCGGGCTCGCCGTTGCAGTGCGTGACGACGACGTCGCCCGGCGCGACGCTCTTCACCTCGGCGCCGACGGCGACGACCTCGCCGACGGCGCTGTTGCCGGGATAGATCTTGCCGCCGCGGAGCTCGGCGATGTTCACGGTATCGGCCAGGACCGCGTGATCGACGTTGTGCTCGGCCGACACGGCGAGGATGCGCAGGTGCACGTCGCGCGGCCCCATCGGCCGGAGCGCGAGCGTGTCGAGCTTCAGCACGTTGGCGAAGTCGAACTGGTCGTGGTCGCCACCCGTCCGTTCGCGCTCGGCGGCGATGTCGGCGGCACTGATGGAGAAGGCACGGGGCATGACGGCTCCTTCGCGAATCGGGCGCGCTCAGCCGCCAAGCGGGCTCATGAGCGCGAGAAAGTCCTTCAGGCTCTTGAAGCGCATCATCATGTTCGTGCGCTTCTCGTCGCCGAGCGTCGAGCGCGGGCGGTCGGCGTAGTTGTGGCCGGGCAGGAGGATCGTCTCGTCGGGCAGCGCGGCGAGCACCTGCGTCAGACTCCGGTACATGTCCTCGGCGTTCGAGCCGGGCAGGTCCACGCGGCCGCACGAGCCGATGAAGAGCGTGTCGCCCGAGATGCACGTGTTGCCCACGAGGAAGCACTGCGAGCCCGGCGTGTGCCCGGGCGTGTGGACGAACGTCACGCGGATGCGGCCCACGTCGGCCGTGTCGCCGCCCTCGACGCCGACGACGTCGGAGTCCGACAGCCCGCAGACGCGGTGGACGAACGGCACCCCGGACTTCTGCACCCAGCTTTTGACGCCCGCCTTGCCGGCCAGCTCGAGCGCGCCGGTGATCTGGTGGCCCATCAAGTCACCGCCGAGGTGATCCGGATGGAAGTGCGTCACCAGGTTCTTCGTGATGCGGTAGCCGTCGGCGTTTGCGACCTCGAGGATGTGGTCGATGTCCCACGCGGCGTCGACCGCCGCGGCGTCGCGCGTCTCGGGATCGCCGAAGAGGTAGACGTAGTTCTGCATCGGCCCGATCTCGAGCTGCTTCATGTACATCGACGCGCTCATCGACGGCTCCTCGCCGCGGGCCGCGGCCTCTTCGCGCGCGGCGTCTCGCGCGCGGCGCGGAGCGCGGCCTCGCGCTCGAGCGGACGCTCCCAGAGCCATTCCTGTTCGCCCTGGTGCTTCCCGATCCAGCGCGACAGCACGAACAGCAGGTCCGACAGGCGGTTCAGATAGCGCAGCGGCCCGGCGCCGACCTCCTCCATCCGCATCAGGCGGAGCACGTCGCGCTCGGCCCGGCGACACACCGTGCGTGCGACGTGGAGCAGCGCGCTCGTCCGCCCGCCGCCGGGGAGGACGAAGGAGCGCAGCGGCGCGAGCTCGCGCTGGCAGCGGTCCATGACCGCCTCGAGCGCGGCGACCTCGGCGTCGCCGACGCGAAACATGCCTTGCACGAACGACGCGGGCGGCGTCGCGAGCTCGGCGCCGAGGTCGAACAGCTCGCTCTGGAGCTTCCGGAGGATCGCATCGAGCTCGGCGCGCGCGCGGTCGTGGCCGGAGTCGGCCGTGTTGAAGGCGCGCACGACGCCGACGGCGGCGTTCAGCTCGTCGACCGTGCCGTACGCGTCGATCCGCGCGTGGTCCTTCGGCACGCGCGCACCGCCGACGAGGTCGGTGTCGCCCGCGTCGCCGCGGCGCGTGTAGACGCGCGTGATCCGGATGGCCACGAGCCCAGGTCTTAGCGTCGTGACCCGAGGGAGTCCACCACCGGCGCGCGTCAGCACGCGGCGTCGCGTCGCCGGCGCGCGTGGCGCTTGATGATGTCGCGCAGCCGCGGCGGGTCGATCGGCTTCTTGTAGAGCACGTCCTCGAGCCCCTCGAGCTTGCTGCGTTTGATGATGTGGTCCTTGTCGAAGTGGAACGCCGTCATGAGGACGACGGGGACGTCGGGATGCCGCTCGCGCACCTGCTGGAACACCTCGTGTCCGTCGAGGTCCGGCATGACGACGTCGGAGAGCACGAGGTCGACCGCCTCCTTCGCGAGCTTGTCGAGCGCCTCGCGGCCGCCCGTCGCGACGACGACGTCGCAGCCCTCCTGCGTCAGCAGGTCGCGCAGCGACTGGCACACACCGAGGTCGTCGTCGACGACCATGATGCGCATGCCTTCGAGCTCCGGATCGCGGCGGGTCGCGCGCGGCGTGCCGCCGGCGCGCCGGCCGTCGAGTGGGCGGAGGTCGAGCATCTGCGTGCCGTGCAGGTACTCGCGCGTCGTGTACTCGGTGCCCTGCGCGAGGTCGGTGAGCGTCGCGACGATCTGCTGGATGCGGTCGACGGCGGTCTGCGTGGAATCGAGGCGCTCGCTCTCGACGATGAAGTCCTCGTCCGAGCTCACGCGCTCGATGTAGGCGGCGAGGAGGTTCAGGTTGTTCACCAGCACCTCGAGCGGGTTGTTGATCTCGTGGGCGAGGCCGATCGACACCTCGGCGAGCGTCACGAGCTGATCGTGCCGGCGGATCTCGCGGAGGTCCTTCGCGAAGCCGATCGACCCCATGTCCTCGCCCTGCTCGCCGGAGATGATCGACCCCGAGATCGCGACCGGGATGCGCTCGCCGCTCTTGGTCACGAACGTGGTCTCGAAGTTCCGGACGCGGCCGTCGTGGCCGCCCTGGCCGGCGCGCATCGCCGTCATCACCTTGCGTGCCTCGGCGAGGTCTGGATACAAACGCGTGACGTGCTGGCCGAGGACGTCGTTCGGCGTGTAGCCGAGCGTCTGCGCCGCGCCGTCGTTGTAGAACGTGATGATGCCGCGCTGGTCGACGGCGACGATGATGTCGGGAGAGTCCTCGAGCAGTTGCTCGAAGTAGATCGCAGGAAGACGAGGAGCAGTCACGGCGTGCAGCGCGAAAGGCGCATGCTAGGCCCCACACCGGGAGCGGTCAAGGCAAACTACGCGTTGGTGGCGCTCGCGGGCTCGGTCGTGCTCGCCGGCGGGTGCTTCTGGCACGGCTATCCCGCGCGCGTGCGGACGCACGCCGAGCTCCTGGTCGCCTTCGCGCGCAAGGGGCGCGACCTCGTCGCGACCGGGCGCATGCGGCCGGAGACGGTCGCGGAGCTCGCGTATCCGCTCGAGCGCGCGACGGCGTTCGCCGCCGACGCCCACCGGCGGACGGCCGCGCCGCCCGACTCGCTCGCCGCGTTGGATCGGCTGCTCGAGCGCTATCGCGCGTTCGTCACGCGCGTCGACCACGCGCGAGAAGCGAGCGGCGCCGACGCCGCGGCGGCGC
>JACXTT010009991.1_pt1 | contig 12871 bp, 9 predicted proteins | sample 9270951 | NCBI WGS metagenome assembly JACXTT01 (sample SAMN15532306, study PRJNA645909) | rock metagenome | isolation source: weathered quartz diorite | place: Puerto Rico | collected 2017-06-21 | reverse complement strand
CTGACTTTTCTTCTATTTTCAATTCACCATCGAAAAAACAATTTAGTTGATAAACATCTTCTGTGATTGTATTTCCTCTTACAAGCTTGCGAACACGCTGACCCTTTTCGGCACCTCGTAGTCCCACTCCTTTGGATAAAAGAATGTATCTTCTAGCGCCTCCATGAATATCAGCTCGAAGAGAAATGCCAGATTTATCGCTACCCCCAGTTATCTTTATCTTGCCAGCTTCTCCTATGAGAGACGCGTCTAGTTCATTTCCCACTTGCAAGCCTAAAAACGGGCCGGCTTCTTTCTCCTTTACCTCTTTTGTGATAGTTTTTCCTTTCTTATCAGATATATTTAGCTTGAATGTGGCCAAGAATTGAAAAAATTCTTTCTACTATTAATTAATCTTTGTACCTAAATCTTTTAAGATTAGCAAGCTGAAATTGCGTTAGTGAAGGAAAAAATTAAGTGTCCTCGTTGTGATAAAATAATGATCTCAATGCAATCATGTCATATGATATGTGCAAATTGTGGTGCACATTTGGATTGTTCAGATAAAGGTTCTTTTTGGTAATCAAAAACCTGGTCGGTCAAACTGAAAGTTTTCTACCATCTCACCTATTTTCTCTTTCATTAACTTTAGATAGTCATCGTATCTGGCTTCAAAACCACAATGTGGACATTTTACTATCGTTATTTCATCATCAAGCACTGCAACCTTGTCACAATTAGGGCATTTAGCGTCCACATGTTCTATTTGATAATTAAACTATATAATGTTAGGTATTAAATCTCGATTGAGCGGAGTTAGTCCAGCCCGGCACGACGTCAGCTTCCCAAGCTGAAGGTCGCGGGTTCAAATCCCGCACTCCGCATATAGTAATCATGGAACACATTCTATTTTTTCCTAAGAATCTCAACTATTTCATTAAATTCGGCATCAGTCAGCTTCGGACGTTTAGAAAACATGTTATGAACAGGTCCTACCCCATCTCTAACATTTCTTGGAATAACATGTACGTGTACATGTGGTACTTCTTGGCCACTCTCCTTCCCATTATGAATTGCTACTAATGAAGACGGTGCAAGGCGCTCTATTCTATTAGATATGATCCTTACGCTCTCAAAAAGATCAGAGTTATCTTCTACTGTCAATTCCTGAATCTTCACATAATGACTCTTTGGTATAACAAGTGAGTGACCCTTTGTAAGTGGAAACGCATCTAGAAATGCAAGAGACCTTTGTGTTTCGTGAATTTTCCTTGCCGGAATCTTTCCAGAAACTATGTTACAAAAAATGCAATCCATCGATCATGATTGTGCGAGGATAATTAAATCCCTTTAGCAATAATTATAATTCTTGAATTGCTTGCCTGATGCTCATAGCATCTGAAGCTTCTGGCATTTGTTCTAAATATTTCTTGAAATCTTCCGAGGCATCTTTGTATTTCTTTTGTTCAAGTCTAGAAATCCCGCGATTCTTGTATATTGGTGCAAATCTTTGTGGATTAATCTCTATAGCCATAGTGTAATACTTTTCTGCGCTGAGGTAATCTTTTGACTTTATATAATAATTACCCAGTCCTCTATAAGCTAGATAACATAGAGGATTCAGCTCTATACTTTGGTTATAATATTTTACTGTATCAGGTGAGCTTGTGTCATTGAGTATTCCTGCAAGTAAGCACATCGCAGTGGAATTTGATGGATTTATTTGAATTGCTTTTTTTAGTAATTGTAGCGAGTCTTCTATCTTTCCTTGAAGTCGTAGTTTCTCTGCACTAAAGCATAATCTGTTTGATTCCAATTTATTTTTGTTATCAAATTTTATCTCAAGCATTATGTCAGGTGGCATCAATAGAACAGCTAGCCTATCATCTTCAGCCCATTGCTTGTCAAATTTTGTTTCTGGTATAGCACCTATTTTATCAGGTTCAGGGATGTAATGAAAGATCGTTTTTTCCAGTTCGTCATATCCAATTATAAGAGATGCATGTTGAACAACATCTCTTAATCCAGGCAAGATTACAATGGGAGGTATTCCCATGTCAATCATTTTTCTTAATTCTTTCAGTGATAAGTTTGAAATAAAACTAGATAGTCCATGTCTTTCCGCGAGCTCTACTCCTTCTATCAATATGGAACCTTTTACTCCAACATATTTTTTTGCAATCTCAATGGCTTCTGTCATTGACAGATCAATGCCCCAGTATTTTGATACAGCATTGATGACCAATGGAAGACATATGTTCTCTTCTTGAACAATAGGTAATGAGAGGGTGTGAACTGATTCCATCAAAAAAGAAATTATCTTTACAATATTAATACTATTGAATCTCTGTGAATTTTCGTAGCAGATTTTTTCCATCTGGACTCATTTCTGGATGAAATTGTGTACCAAAAATATTCAAATGATCCATTTGAAATATTTCAAATTCACAACTGGCAGACTTTGCAATTTGTCTAAAAGTTGAGTCAAGCTTTGCAATCTTAAATGAATGACTCTCAAAAGCTTGAATTTTTCCAGAACAAAGCAAATTATCGTTTATTGTATCGATTTCGTACATGCCATAACGAGCTTCGTTCATTTTTTTTATCGTTCCTCCAACGGTGAGAGCAAGGATTTCCCCACCATAGCAGATTCCGAGTAAAGATTTTTTTTCTCGTACTGCATGTTTAATCAATTTTGAGTTAACTGCATTCATCATAAGATTATTTTTTCTTCTACCTGATAGAATAATTGAGTTGTAACGCATCATATCTAAGTTTGGTATTTCTTCAAAAGTATGACATGCAAAATCTATGTTTAATTCGTTAATACAATTTAGAAGAGATTGTGTGTAGACAGAACCATTGTCTACCACCAGTAACAATTATCCTACCCCTATTGAAATATAGTGTAGTTCTGGTATATTATTTACAACCATAATTGTACCAATTTTTACAGTATTATTTTCTTGCCAGAAGATAATTCTATTATTACCAGGTTGAACAAAGTTTTTCACAAATGTAGAAATCAATTTTTTCGTATTGTCTAGATCAGACTGTTGTAGAAATGATACAGAACCTTCTTGGAATGATAGCGGTAATTGTATAGATGTTGGACTGACAACAGTAAGATTGCTCCCTTGTAGAATTGATCTTATTGTAGATATTCTGGAGGATTGATCAAGCTGCAGAGCATTAGTAACATTTGAAGGTGATACACCGCTAAGCTTGGCAAGATATGATGCAAATGCCTGTTGTGGGGTATTACCCATGCCTACGAAATATTCACCATCAAATGCAGCTCCAACAGCTGCAATTGTTCCAAGTTGTGTCACGACTCCACCAGAACCTGCTGTATATACAGGAATAAAATAGACATCTTGATCCCCTATCCTATACAGGATGTTATCTCCAAAACTGGGTGTCTGCAGCAGCGTCTTCAGCTGTCTAAAATCAGAGTCTTTGTTAAGGGCCTCACTAACAGAGGAAGGTCCAAGAAGCTTGGTTTTGGAATCAAGTGGAACTTCATAAAATTGCATCTTTCCTAGGTTCGGTAAATCGTTTTGCACAGTCATAAAACCTGCAAGGTTCTTACCTTGGGATCCGCGTAATTCTAGCGAAAGTAGTCCCAGAAAAGTTGGTTTATCAAATCCAGGCGGTTTTGATTCAACATAATAGGTTCCAAGATCAGGTGGAACTTCGTAAAAGTTTTGACTATTTATGAAGGTGGAGGGATCTGTCACGTGATATATGTTGAACATGTCTACTTTCCAGTTGAAGAGTTCCTCTGGATATCTGAGTTGTTTCTCAAGCCAATGTGGCATTTCAATAAATCTATCGCCATATTGACTTGCAAACATCTTTGTGAAGAAATCATCGCCTGATTTTATCAGAGTAATATTACCGTTGTATACATCAATCAATGCATAACCTACCAACCGCAGATACGGATTACTCATAGACCAAGGAATATTGTTTGTGTCAAATCCTACAATTAATGGAACAAGCCAGTAAGTTCTTTGTCCATCGGTTACTGGAAGTACATCTAGTTGTTTACCAAATAGATCATATTGAAAATATGGATACAACAACTGCATTCTGTCATGTATATCTCTGTACCTGATGATGTGAATTGGTTCCGTTGGGTATGATAGGAAAAAGTTTGGCTCGAAGATTTGGCTTATGGGAGGGTAAACGTCTATGCCGCCCAGTCCATGATATGATGCATTGTTTATTTCAGACGAAACTTGTCTGTTTGCAGGATAGGAAGCCCATGTTTCAGAGAATAATCCTCCTTCTCCATAGTAAATTACTCTTTGTTTGAATAGTTCGCTACTGTCTACAATGGTTCCATTATGAGCATTAAGTGTCAGAAAACCATTATCAACGTGGGTATAAACAAGATGTTCTGTATACCATCTGTCTGCAAGACTTACTGAATCTGGAAGTACTGGTTTCATCGATGCACTCCAGTATAGGGTATCATTGAATCTCAGGATGTCATTATTTTCAAAATTGACATATGGTATAAGACCTATTTCTGGTCTTAATTTTGCATAAGCAGCATCCCAGTTCCATACTCTTATCTTGTCTAGCATCTCTGAGTTTTGTGAAATGTATTTGGGAATATCACTTGGTGAAACAGGGTTGAGTGTTACTTGATGGTTTACTACTGTAATTTGATCCAATTGGCCCAAATATCGGTTTACGCCTATTTGTTGCGCTTTATAAGGACCAAGAAATTCAATTTTCCTCGCATCAGCAATGCTATTGTTGACCGACATGATGGAACCAGCGATTATGGCTATCGCGACGAGGGTCAGAATACGAATGTAGATGTCGCGTTTTGATGGGTGTATAATTACTTTGGACTTGAATTTGTCTATGAAGTAAAATGCGATAAGTGCAAAACCTATTGCAAGAGTTCCTCCTATTGCGTATTTGGTGTTGTAGTCAATTTGATTTGCGAAAAACATGTTTATTGCGGCCCAGATTACGCCGACTCCAATAATGCCTTCTATTGTTGATACATAATCCAAGAATTTTGGTTTACCCTTCGAAGCATCTTGAATATAGCTTATGATTACTCGCACTACATTGTGCAATCCTACGTAGAGAGCTAGTCGTAAACCAACTACTGCAAGTAAAGCGGGTATCAGAATGGTAAGTGACGGAATCATTGGTACAACCTTATCTAAAGAATATGTTGGGTCAGTCGGAGGCGTGGTAAAGGGTAGTGAAAATATTTGCCATACACTTGAAGTGCCTAGATCATTTCCTTCTATCAAGTATGATAGAGCGAATCCGAACATAAGATTAGTAAAGAATGCTCCAAAAAGGAATACTTTTGTTATTTGCCAGATGATAAAGTTTGGAACGCTTAGTTTGTAATCCCTAAAACTTGGAATACTATCAGGTACTGAATAGCTGCTTCCCCTCTTGAGAAATGCCATAGCTGTATGAATGCTATACCAAGCTATAGACGAGCGGCTTGCAATGTTTACTCTTATTAGAGATATCGATGCCAAAACCAAAGCGGAAAGAATAGAATAATAGAGCGGTTTAGTAAAAAGCGTATCAAACTCTTTTACGTTCATATAGAAAATTACTGCTTGATTACTTGCCATCACAAAAATTACAATTCCGATTAGGGCCGCAATCCCTATTCTGATATATTTACCTGCATCCCTAGGCGGTGGGTTTGATTGAGTTGATGAACTGTACAAAATCAGGCTACCTTCTTATCTGTCAAATTAATGTCTTACCTACCATGATACCTCAAGAATGCGCTTAATAAGTCAAATACTAGTTTCTTCATACCATGTTCCCCAACCCTTTACATACCAAGTAGACTGCAGCATATTTTGGTAAAATAACAGTCTCATTGTTATATGGACCATATTTTTTATTTTTTAATTTTATTGACGCAGGACAATTGGATATTATTTGTACTTCATCTTCGCTTAACAGACAGGCCTCTGAAAACGGGTTAAATGAATCTAGGTTACTGCATTGAATTTTTGACAAGCCACTCTTACTGTTAATTGAACCCTCAAGCCTGAAAATTCTATGAATATCCATCGTTACTTTTGGATCAATTTTGACTCCTAGAGTGTGTTTGATTTCTTCCAATCTTAGCTGAAAAGATTGGTATCCTTCAGAAATTATCTGTTTAGTAAAACGGGAGTTTTTAGCCTTGGTTGTAAATAAATTCTGGGCTATCCTTCCCCTCCATCCATTTTCATTTTTAGTTGGAAGTAGCGTTTTGGAATTATTTTGCCTCTTAATTCCTAATGTCTCGGGCATTATTCCATTGAGCATAATATAGTCTACAAGATCAGCTCTTTCTTGAGAACCTAACGATTCATATGCATTGTTTGTGATCCGGATATGAAATCCTTCATTTCCTGAGAAATACACATGGATTTCCTCTTTTTTAACAGCCAGATCGGATGTGAGTATATCAAGTAGCTTCTTTACTTCTTTTTTGGATTCAGATATACAGTTATTGCAAACTACAGATACTGACTCAAGTTTAATAGAATTGCACAGCGAACATTTTGCTTGTTCTCCAATACCGACATTTTGACAAGATGAGCATTTGTAGATTGTATGATCTTTTCTACACGGTAGAGCCAGATCCTTGGCATCAATATCAAAGATTAGGTCTGCACCTTTCCAATCTTTTTCAGCCATGGATAGATTTGGAAAGGAATAGTATGCGTTAGAACAATAAACATCCGATGGAATTTCTTTCATAAGCAAAAGATGTAGATCCTTATCGTTTTTTATGGTAAGATGTCTTGTCATGCCACCATTAATTTTTTGATAACCAAACTCTCTCTCATTTGCCCTCACGGGTACATGCACATAGTCAAATTGGTTGAAGTAATATTCTTTGAATGCACTTTCTACCAGTGCAACGTTTTTTTCTAACATTACTTTCTCCTTTTTTTACCAAACTGGACTGGATTTATGATTCCATCGCAATCAGGTATAGCAAAACAAAGATTTTCGCTTCTTAATTTGTCGCACGATGGACATTGGTATTTTGTTCCTTTTCCAGATGATCCCGAAATATGTTCTAGTTGATATTTTGTAATTCGTTCATTGTAATCCGGCGCATTTTTGAATAATGGAGCTATCTGATCAACATTCTGTCCCCTTGCTAAAAGATATGTAGCAAGAAGGAACCTGCCTGAATGTGGTAGATTTTCACCTTTCTCCAGCACTTCTATCGCGTGCTTTACACATGGTGGATATTCAGAGGAAACCACCATAGTATCTGGAAACTTTTTTGCAAGTAAAATTAGGTCTTTGACTCTTTCTCCAAAGCTATCTGGAATAGAGCTGATACTAATTGATTGAATTTTTGAATTAATATATTCACCAAGCTCTGTACGTATCAGCCTTACTGTTTCGTGAGCAGTCAAGTACACAAATCCATTTGCTACCCTTCTGTTTACTAGCTTCCATTCTTTTTCATGAAAATGTACTGCACGTTTAAGATAGTCTGCTATTTTTATCACAAATTCCTCATTTTCTATTGAAACTCTAATTCCAAATAACTCTTGAATTATTTTAAGTGGAAGCTCCAAGTTCTTTTCCTTGCCAGCCCAGAGGTCTTGTTGGAGATATTTTTCCGCTCTTCTTGCTTCTGCAAGAGAAAACCTTCTTGTGAGAGTGTTGATTGCAACGGACTTTAACAAGATTATTGCCACTATGAAAGAGAGTATCTCAGAATCGTTATCAAATCGTTCAATATCTGGACTATAGATTTGCCCAGATGATGCGATAACTATACGGCCATATGCTCTTTCTAAGATCGGTTTCCAATCAGGATCCCCTAGATTATCGAGACTCAATCCCGTATCTTTCAAATATTCGCCTGCTTCTGCTAGAAACGGATATTTTGCTAGGTCTTTTACTCCGGGCTTTAGCACATTCTCATTGCTCCTACTAACCTTAAAAATTTGATTATGATTCATTATTATTATTTTAACGAACAGAAATTTTGTACAAATTATTGCTAAATATTCCTACGAGTTTAAATTATCCTCAAATAAACTATTTCACATGCAGGTAGGAATGCATGTATCCATAGCTGGCTCCATAGACAGGGCAGTAGATAATGCTACTGCCATGGGATGCACTGCATTTCAAATATTTACGCGAAATCCACGTGGCTGGGCCGCAAAACCGTTATCAGGTAATGATGTAACTAGTTTCAAAGAAAAACTTGACGCAAGTAAAATTGATCGATATGCAACAGTAGCTCATATGCCATATCTTCCAAATTTATCATCACCTGATGAAGATCCGTTTGCTAAATCCTTAGGCTCCCTGGTAGATGAAATAAAAAGATGTAGCAAGTTAGGGGTGCCTTTTATAGTGGCCCACTTGGGTAGCCACAAGGGAGCAGGAGACAAAATTGGAATTGAAAAACTAGTAAAGGCCTTTACCAAAGCTGCACATGATAGTTCAGATGATGTTATGATTCTTCTTGAGAATACTGCAGGCCAAAAAAACAGTGTAGGTTCTGATTTTGAACAGCTCGCTTCCATACTATTTCAGCTTAAACCGGCAAAAAGATTTGGGATTTGTTTTGATACTTGTCATGCCTTTGCTGCGGGATATGACCTAAGGAAAGAGAAAACAGCTGCTCAAACACTTGCCAAGTTTGACAAGGCTATAGGTTTTGAACATCTTAGAATACTTCACTTAAATGATTCAAAGGGTGAATTAGGCTGCAATAGAGATAGACATGAGCATATTGGTCTTGGTCAAATTGGTGAATTGGGTCTTTCATATGTAATAAAGAAAGCAAATTCCAAAAAAATTCCTATAATACTTGAAACTCCAATAGATGAAAGACGTGATGATGTGGGAAACATGAAAAAAGTGAGAGAATTAGCCTAGTCACAGGGTTCCAAATGGAGGTTTTATTCTATGAATTATGAACAAATAATGCAACTGGCTCTAGAACGAGGATTCTATTTCCCAAGCTGTGAGATTTATTCAGATTCACAAGCTGGGTTTTGGGAATATGGACCTAGTGGAGTAAGTTTAAAGAATAAATTCATTGAACTCTGGAGAAGAGATCTTGTAAGAAGAGATAGAATGTTAGAAATCGATGGTTCACAAATAATGTCTCAATCTGTTTTTATTGCGTCAGGTCATCTTTCTAGTTTCGCAGACCCTATTGCAACATGCAAAAAATGCAATTCTATCTTTAGAGCCGACAAATTAATTTCTGAAATCACCTCTATTACAGTTCCAGAGAGTGCCGATCTTGAAGAATTTGATAAAGTGATCTCAAACAAAAATATTTCTTGCCCGAAATGCAAAGGAAGTTTTGATAAAGTTAAAAAATTTAATATGATGTTCAAAGTTGGAATAGGACCTGAATCTGAACCTGCTTATCTTAGACCGGAAACATGTCAATCCATTTTTGTTGATTTCCCACGACTCTTTAAGACTATGAGAGGCAAGCTACCTGTTGGTGTTGCACAGATTGGAAAGAGCTTTAGAAATGAGATTTCACCTCGTCAAAGTCTTCTCAGACTGAGAGAATTTTACCAGGCAGAAATCGAAGTTTTCTGCAATCCAAATAAATTGGATGATATTGAGAAATTTCCTGAGGTAGAAGATACCGAAATTAGGCTTATGATTGGTGACCAGATAAAAAATATGACAATTAAAGAAGCGGTAAATGCAAAAATTCTTCCAAACAAACTTGTCGCCTACTATCTCGGACTTCTTGTGGAATTTTATAAAAAAAGTGGGATAGATATGAGTAAGAGCAGGTTTAGGAAACTGACTGATAAAGAAAAAGCATTCTATGCAACCACGGCCTTTGATTTCGAAGTTGAAACTACAATTGGATGGCTTGAACTAGTTGCATGCAATTATAGATCTGATTACGATTTGAAGAGTCATGGAAATATTAGTAAAGCAAAGTTTGAAGTCATAGACGATGACATCAAAGTTCTTCCTCACATATTTGAGCTCTCAATGGGAATTGACAGAAGTTTGTACACCATCCTAGAGCATAGTTTTCGTGAAGATAAGGAGAATGAGAGAATTGTTTTGTCATTAAAGCCATATCTAGCTCCCATTCATGCTGGCATACTTTCGCTTGTCAAAAAAGACGGTCTTGCAGAGAAGACAGAAGAAATTTTTTCAAAGATGCGCACAAGATTTGATGTGTTTTTGGATCATTCTGGTGCCATCGGAAGAAGATATAGGAGATTGGATGAGGTTGGTGCTCCGTTTGCTGTTACAGTAGATCATCAAACTCTTCAAGATGACACTGTCACTGTAAGAAGTCGCGATTCTATGGATCAGGTGCGAATAAAAGTTTCAGAACTTGATTCTTATCTTGTAAAAACTACTGCGTATCCGTAGTAGTAAAATTATAGAGCAACCTATCTTTAACAAATTCAATTCTTGATAAACCAAACTACTTTGATGGTAACGTGATACGCGATACTGCTGTATCTCTGTACTTGATTTTTAGCATAATATTATCTAGCGCATGAGCTTGTGGGATGAATCCTTTTTCCTGAGAATCAATGTCTACTTTCCATTTACCTACTATTGGATCTACTGATGTGATGGAGAATCGTTCAAGTGGTGAGTTGGGGCCTGAATACCTTACTCGGAATATCTGATCTCCTATTGTTATTGTCTTGAAATTACCAGCAAGTCCTACGGTCGATTTTGTTATAATACAGTTATCGGACATGCCTATAACACATGTTCCATCTGGAGCAATTACTTTGTATCTCATAGTACCTTCATTGTTAAATGACGAATACAGTACAGCTGCAGTGGCAATATCATGATTATTTTCTGATATGCTAGTAACATCATGCAGATCTGCAAGTGGCATAGATTTAGTACCTGGGAATGTGGTGATAGTTCCAACGTTGGTCTCAAAGGAATGGCCGTAGAATTCTGCTCTTGCCTTAACCTGATAGTCAGCTATTTTACCTATGGTTGGAGTCTTCCATTCTAGGTTTACTGCAGTCTGGCCTTTACCGAATAGCTGTGGTGATGATGTGTATACAGTATTTCCATCTACGACAAGTGATACTGAACCATAGATAGGCTCTGTTGCCAAATTAGTAAAGTATACTGTGGGATGTGCGGTCGTACCTTCTGCTCTTGTTGGTCTCATATCAGTCTCTAGCTTGCCATTAATTGCATAAGCTGGCTTGACTCCAATTGAATACTGATCTGAATCAGAAGTTTTTCCTGCCTTGTTGTGTACATCAATCCAATATGCTATTGCTGGTGCTTGCATCATTTCTTGTGGGATTGTTCCCGATACAGCATAAGTGGTGTTTGATATTTGCAATGGTATTACATTCATTTTTATGACTTCATATTTTTCAGTAGCTTCACCTATCTTGACATATCTTAGTTCTACATTGTCAGGCATGGAAGGACTATCGATTATAGCATGAACTGACATGGATTGTGAGCTTGCAAACTGGCCTGATTCAAATGATGAAATCTTTGTGCCATTTCCTAGTTGGAATTTTACACTAAATATTCTTGGTGCTCCAACTTGAATCTCATGGGCTTGGACTAGTGTCTTTTCTAGGTTAATCGTTTCTTGGCATTGAGTTATGTCTACTGTTCTACCGACAGAGTTTGCGTTATTGCCCACTGCTTGCATTGCTACAACCTCGAATGTCTTTTCTCTCGTATTTATCGGCGCTTGATATACCAGTCGTTGAATTGTCGAGTTTTTATTTTCATCAGCAAATGGTTGGTCCTTTGCTAGTTGCGCTTGAACTATACCTGATAATGATGTACGCAAGATTACAGTTGGATTGCTGCCTGTATAACCAATTGTGATGGTGACCATTTTCTTGTCACATGTATCATAAGAGATTTGGTAGATCTTTAGTTCTGATGATAGAATTCCACTAAATTCTGTAGATGACGGACCGACAGCTCCGCCTCCACCTGATGAGCTACCTCCACGTGCTCCTGCTGTTCCTGAAACTGATGAGGTGGTACCTGAACTCCATGTTGCAAAACCTGTAAAGTGCTTGGTCCAGACTACAAGGTCTGATCCTACATTGATCTTGCAATTTCCACTAGCTGGCAATCCATTATTTACATTCTGTGTGTCAGCACTACAGGTTGCTGTTATCTCTGTAAGTGGAGTAACTGAATTGAAATAACCAACATGTAATCCTGTATCTCCAACAAATACAAGACGAACCGCTTTGTCGAAAGTTAGTTTAGTAGAGCCAGCTCCAGTCTCAATACTATAGTCTATTTTATTCACAGGTTGTAACGATTGAGGTATTACAGGGTTTGGTATTACAGTTGGTAGATTAATTATACCATTCCAAGAAGATGGTCCTGTCATAGTTATTCCAGTAGGAAGTTTTTCAATTATGTCAGGTTGTGAATCGCCAGTTATGTCTTTGCTAATTGTCAAGTCGTTGTTAATCGTTACTTTGGTAGTTGAACCATTTGTCTGAGCTATTCCAGAGTAATTCAGTATAGAATTTGACGATGTTGAGGGTATGAACAGTGTACTTGACAAAGTATCTCTTGAGGTAACCGCATCTGTATAAGATGCTGTACCACTGTGAGCTGTGTTAATAGCATCTGTTGCTGTTACTGTTTCTGTCAAGTCTGGTGTAGTAAGAGCTGCACCTGTGAGTACTGTAGTGACTGCTGGGTCTGTTGCTGTCACTGTTTCAGATAGGGTTATTGTAAGATTGCTAGATGACGTAGGAGTATCTGTAGCTGTTACTGTTTCTGTCAAGTCTGGTGTAGTAAGAGCTGCACCTGTGAGTACTGTAGTGACTGCTGGATCTGTTGCTGTCACTGTTTCAGATAATGTCACGAAAGATGATTTTTTCAC
>JACXTT010009990.1_pt1 | contig 12872 bp, 10 predicted proteins | sample 9270951 | NCBI WGS metagenome assembly JACXTT01 (sample SAMN15532306, study PRJNA645909) | rock metagenome | isolation source: weathered quartz diorite | place: Puerto Rico | collected 2017-06-21 | reverse complement strand
TTGCCCATCCCGGCGGGGGACCATCGTCCCGCCGCCTTCGTCAACGTCTCGGCGCGCTACCTCTGGTGGCCGGTTTTCAGGTGTCGATCAGTGGCCGGTTTTGGGTGTCCACCGAGGTCCGGTACCACCTCACGGACAAGACCACGAGCTTCGTCGTGAAGCTCGGCGACACGTACCGCCCAGGCGACGCGCATGCCGAGGTCGGCGACGTGTGGGGCGGGATCCTCGTTCGGAACAGCGGCGTGGGATTTGCCTCGTTGCTCCTGTCCCTGCACCTGACCCGCCTGCTCTGCAAGAACGGCATGACGGCACCGGTGCCGGATGCGCTCCTCTTGAAGCGCCGCCACCGCGGCATCGAGGACGCCGCCTTGCGCGAGCTCTTGAGCTCGAAGCTCGACGGCGTCGCCGGCCGCCTTCACGAGAGCCAAACGCGCCTGCGCGCCGCCGCGGAGATCCGCGTCGACGAGGACGACGTGGAGGGCACGCTGAGTTACATCCTCGAGCGGGCACGATTGCCGCAGCGGCTCGTGCCTTCCATCTTGGAGGCCTACGAAACGGAGCCGTCGCCGACGGTCTTCGGATTGTCGCAGGCGATGACGCTCGCCGCGCAGTCGATGAGTCCGGAGGACCGCGTGGATCTGGAAACGGTCGCGGGCAATTACGTCCGCGATCCCAACTGACACGGAAGAACAAGGAGAATGGTCATGGCTGATCGAAACGATAGGCGAAGTGAACGCGAGGAGGCACGTGAGCGAGGCGACCGGCGGGATGACCGTCAGGACCGCGATGCCTCGGCCGAGAACAGGAAGGTCGTCTACGCTCTCACCGAGCGGGACGAGCGCACGTTCTGGACCAGGATCGGAGTCGCGTTTGTGAGCAAGAAGGACAACTCCATCACGGCGATCTTGGACGCTTTCCCTGTCTCAGGGAAGCTCCAGATTCGGGACCCGGAACCGCGTGAAGAAAGGGACGAGCGATAGCGCGCTTAAAGCACTACTGGGCGGCCTCCCCATGGTGGCCGCCTTTTTCGTGGTTAAGTAATTCCTGAAATGTGCCACCTCGGTCGAGGGAACTTGTGATCTCCCGACACCTGGAGAACCCATGACGGAATCGATACAGGACTTGCCACTGCTCAACCGACCGAGGGCCGATTACCAGGCTCCCTCTGGGCAGCACATCGGCTTTGAAGGATCACAGGCCGGATTGTAGCCGTTGTTGATGGTAGTGACTTTCAATTGCCCATCGGGTCCGCGCATGAGCCACAGTCTCCCGTAGGGCAAGGACAGCCCCAGGTCGTGGTCTTCGAAGTCCGCCACAGTGCATCCGGAAATCGTGTTGCGTACACAAGGTGATACAATCGCATCGAACCGAGCGAGAAAGTCCTCACGGGAGAGAAAGCGCCTGACGAGTTTGCCGTCGAGCACCTGGACACGCACGGGGAATCTCACCTCCTCCGCGAACTGCTTTGCATCTCGGTCCCTCAAGGCCTGCTGCAGGCGGGCGAGTGCAGCGGCGGCATCGGCCACTGGGATGCCAGACTTGGGGAGCCCCACGGGCGCTCTATCATGCTGCGCCGACGTAGCGACGGTCGCGGGCGCGGACGGCGCCACGGTGGCGGTAGCTGAGGCACCGGCACTGGGCAAGGAGCCTCGCGGCACCGCCTCCCTGGATTCACGATGGCCGCATGCGATCGCCAATATCGCGACAGCAGCGACCTTATTTCGGGTATACCTTGTGATAGGCATCCGGAGTCTTTCCCCTGTTTTGCTCTGCCACTACGTCCGCAGCGATTTTGCGGTCTTCGGCCGTTGGCTGGTCGCGATATTCGCCCTCGACAAACATGCGGGTCTCAAGAACGCGTCGGGTCGCAAGATTCGGGTCGTGCACAACTGTGCCCTTGTCATCCTTGGTTCCGGTGGTGGTGAGAATCTCGTTCATTGCCTTCTCTTTGTCGCCAGCATTCAACGCAGCAAAGGTTCTAGGTCCCACGGCGCCATTAAACGACGCTATCACGAGTGCATCGAACTCGTTCTGCGTAAGATCAGTCTTGACGTTCTTGCGGATCGTTGCCTCATGAAAGGCGAGGTCCTTTCGGAGCTGCTCCTCGGCTTGGGGTTCAGTAAGGTGTGCGCCAGTGAAGCGCTTCTTGTCGGCGTCAGTTCGAATGAGATGGCCGAAGCCGATGGTGGGCTTGCCTGTGAAGTCCCCCTTGATTTCGGGTTCAAACCCCTCACGCGTCTTCAAAAATTCTATGCCCTCACGACTTAGGGACATGGGGCTCGTCAAGCCGAAAGATTCCGCTGCCGAGCTTGCTTCGCGGGCGACACCATGCGCCGCGGCTTTGAACGGAGCGACCAGAGCGTTCAGAGTTGCCACCGCCCTTGCGGCAGCGCGGCGATCCTGTGCGGCTTGCGAAAGCGGGTCACTATGCGGTGTCCAAGCGGGTTTGACGTGCAGACCGCGGAAAACGGGTGGCGACAGCATGGTGCCGTCAAGCCGGTCACCGATGCCGGGAAGTTCAATAGGGTGCTCCCAAAGGTTGTTCTCGTCGGGCGGACCCGTGCCGCTCGGATCAGTCAAACAAAGGGGGCTTCCCCGCACGTACACGTACAAGTTGGTTCCGTCGACCGTCCCAATCGGGTCGGCCGCGGTCCATCTGCACATCCAGGGGGCGTAGTACCTGGCGCTGACGTAATAGAGTCCGCTCTCTTCGTCCCGTTCCTTCCCTGTGAACCGGTACCGTTTTTTACCGAAGCTGCCGAAACTGGTCTCGCCATACGGTCGGTACTCCTCGCGCTGGATCAGGCCGCCGTTGTTGCCGACCAAGACGTGGCTACTTCCCAGGTGATCGCCGAGTTGGTACTTCACCGGCGGTGTGGGATCGCCGTCCAGCGGGGCCCCAACCCGAGTAGTGGCGATCCGCTTCACGCCGTCCATCACGTGCAAGGTGTAATTTTCTTCCTGCGTTGAGCCAGCCCCGCGATCATGCTCGAGGATACCATCAATGTAGGTCGTGACCCGGAAGTCGCCGCCCTGCATGCGAACAAGCTTTTTAACGCGCTCGCCGCCGGACCCGTACAAGTAGTGCGCATGGATACTCGGCTCCGAACCGGCGACCTGCGTGCGAAAAACGCTCATCCGGTTGGCATAGTCCCACTCGAAGTGGCGCGACGTCGTTTCCGTCATCAGGTTGCCCGACGCGTCGTATGTCACGTCATAGGCGGTCTTGCCGATGAGTGTTTTCTCAAGGCGGTGACTCAACGCACTCACGATATACTCGCGCGTGAAGTCTCCACTCTGGGCGGAATGCTTCATCTCGGCGAGATTTCCGACGCGGTCGTAGATATAGTCTTCGGTGTACGGCCGCGTGAGCGTTGGATCGGCGGGCAACGGCCGTGGATCCCAAATATCACGATCTGCATTAGGCGGCGCCATTGCTGCCTCACGGCCATTCGCCGCCAGGAGCCGATAGATGGGGTCGTATTCGAACGCCCTGTCGAGCGCGTCCTTCCCAGCAATGCTGGCCGGGATCCCGCAGTGCGGAACCCTTTCCTGGATGCTCGTAATGTTCCCCGCGAGATCGTACCCATAGGCGAAGTCTTGCAACGGATCGCTCGGAGCCGTGGGCGCATACGATAAGCCGTCCTTCGAGATGAATTTCTCGGTGCGCAGCCGCGCGAGGCGAAACGTATCCTCCTCGTATGCGTACCGGGTCATGAGGCCGTTGCCGTACGCGACGAGGAGGCGCTGACCCTTGGCATTGTAGGCGATGCGCGCGACGAAGACGCTGCCCCCAAGAGTCACCGATTCGATCGCACCGGCCCGGTTGTAGCGCGGCACGAGGACTTTGCGGTCGTGGGTCACGTCCTCCGGATAGAGGGCATGCTTCACGCGCCCGAGTGCGTCGAAGCTCGTGGTCGTCCGGTACGCCTTGGTCTCGAGGAGGGTCGCTTCGCGCTCTTGGAGCACGGCCCCGCCCCAGTCCACGCGAAACGCCTGCACCACCCAACCATTCGCTGCGGCGCCTTGGTAGGCGGTCGAGATGGCCTCGTCGGAGATGATGCGGCGGGCCTTGTCCGTGAGGTTACCCTTGAAGTCGTACGCGTCGAGCATCACGAGGCCCGCTTCGTCGTACTCTCGGTACGCCCGTCCAAGGAGATTCTTGGCAGCGGAATCGCTGCCGGTGAGCCCGCTGTCGGCGGCGTCTCCGTAGATCACGCGACCTCGGAGCGTCATGGCGTCGGTCGCCATGTCGCGGGCCCAGAGTCGTGCTGGCCGTCCGGCGGAATCCAGCGCGTGTAGGCTGAGCGCCCCCTTCGAGTCGCGGGCCTCTAGCGCCGCTCCCGCTGCGTCGTAGACCATGCGGCGCACACCGGCGTCGATGCTCTCGGCTCGCAGCGTCCGGTTGGCCAGGTCGTAGACCTGCCGCGCTGCGACGCGACCCATCGGGTCCGTCAACGCAACCACGTTCCCGCGAATATCGTAGGTGGTCCGTGTGACATACCAGTCGCCAAACTGTAGATCGGGATTCTTGCCATTGCGCACGATCGCCTCGACGACGCGCCCGAGCGCGTCGACCCGCGTGCTCGCTGGCGTATTCCAGTGAGCCTCGGGGGCATTGCCATTGGCTTTGGGCGTGCGGCCCGCGTTGTCGTTCTCATCATATGCGTAGGCCTCCCATGGCGTAGGCGCGTAGCCGGTCGGATCGCTGAGCGACGTGGGGATGCCGTGAACCACACGCTTTTCGGACCCGTTGGGGTTCAAGGATCGAATGACGGCCCCACGTGGGTCGTAGTACAGCCGCACTTTCTTCGCCGTCTCCAAGTCGACCGGCTTGGCTGCGTCCCAACCGATGCTGAACACAGGCTCGTACTTTTCAACGATGTGGCCTTTGTTGTCGTAGATCTGCCAGCCGGTCACCACGACCCGCGGCGGCGCTCCCGACGCGAACTGAGTCCCGACAGCCGGGGCCACGTCCTTGGGCGCTCCCTGCACGGCCGCGAGCCCGGCATCGCCGAGCGGCAGCGCGCCGAACACCACATCCTCGGCCTGCGAGCGGGTCTGAAAGACGCGCCCGAAGCCGTCCGAGTACGCCACCGCTACGATCGTCTCGCTGCGCTCGGGCTCAGGCACATCGGTATCCTGCACGTGGTGGACGCGCTTAATCGAGCGCACGGAGACAGGCTCTCGGCGTTCGACGAACGCAAACAGATCGTACGCGAACACGACCCCTGGTACATCCATCGTGTCGCCGGCCGCTTCGGTAGCCTTTCCCATGGTGGCGAGGGCGAGTACGAGTCCTGACGGTGAATAGGCCACGCCAGTGCGGTTGCCATTCGCGTCGGTAATGAGGATCGGCCGCAATAGGCGGTAATCGTAGTCCGCCCGGGTCGTCAGGCCGGCTGGATCGGTGACCTTCACCGGGAGCAGCGCGGACTCGTCGTACTCGGTCGTCGTTTCACGTCCGAGCGGATCGAGCTGCGCAACCGGGAGTCCACGCCCGTCCCCGCTCTGAAAGTCGTACTTTCGACGGCTCTGCTGCGCGTGGTAGCCGGGGTGGTGGTCGTCGGCTTCGGGATAGTAAGTGTAGCCTCCGATGTTCGGCGTGAGGTCGCGAAACTCGCCCGGGTAGTCGTCGGTCCATGGCGGCGGGCTCCCCGGCACGAGGTAGGGCGGCAGCTCTGGTGGGTTCGCGGCACCGAGCCCGCTCCGATAGCCGTCGACGAGCATCGCCGTCGTCATGACGAGTGTCTCGGTCCGGACTATCGCACCGTGTGTGCCTAGGATCCCGAACGGCCGCCCCACGAATGCCTCGCCGTCGTAGTAGTTGATGGTATGACCGATGACTCTCGTTCCCTCGCCTGAGGCCGCCGCAGCGGCGAGATCGAGAGCGCTCGTCGTGCCGGCGTTCACGAGCTCGTAGGTTGTTGTGCTGCTGACACGATCCACAGGGTAGGCGTCAGGGGCGCTGGGTTTCGCATACGTCGTAACTTGGTGCGTCGCGAGGTAGGGATCGGCCTCTAACGCCGCGACCCGGTAGTCGCGACCACGCGGGACCGCCACAGAGGTCGACATCGTCGGTTGGCCGTGCATGTCGTAGCCGCCCGTCAACGACAGGCTCGTCATCGGATCGTCGCCGCGCTCCCACTGCGTCGCTCGCGACGACTCGCCATGCGCAAAGAAGATGTGCCTCCGCCCGACCTCGGCCGCGTCAGGCGGGGACTCTTCGCGAAGGCCCGATACGCTTTCCGTCACCGTGTAGGGGCGGGCTTGCCGGGGTGCGCCGTCGAGCGCGTATAGCTCGCTCCGCAGAGTGCTTCCGCGTAGCGCCCGGACCGCGTCGCGGCGGGCGCGTCGCTCGAGCCCTTCGAGCAGCTGGGCCGTCGCCGGCGAGCGCACCAGCGCGGGCAGATCCTTCTGCCAGTACTCGGCCGTGAGATCGAGCTCCCGCCATTCGCCGTGCTCAGGGCCGACGGGGCCGAGGTGGAACCACGTCCGCGTTTCCGTGGGCGGCGAGTACATCTCATACGGCACCTGCTGGACGTCCGCGTGCGGATGAAGGCTCGGCGATCCGTGATAGGAGTTCCGGCGGCGATGAAGAGTCAGAACCCGCGAATGACTTGCAACAACGCCGCGGCGAGGTGCGAGGCGCCGAGGCTGACCACGACGAACCTCGTTTTCCGCCGGGAGAGCGAGACAGTCGCTAAGGGGCCGCCAATGCGGAAGCGCGGCCATGTCGCGCATGATTAAGGTACAGTGATGGCAAGGAATCGAAAGTAACGGTGTCATTCGCCTTGCCGAGAACCGATCGCTGTCGACCGCGTACCGTATCGATCCGCCTTGCCGGGAAACGTGAGGTACTGAACCTGCCGAATGGTCATCGACTTCTCGAACGACTTCAGGATTCTCCGCTGAGGTCAGCGAAAGTCACCAAGTCAGTAGGTAGCAACAGAAGGCGCTTTTTAATGCACAATTACAGTAGCCGGCGTGGCACTGGTTGAGCAGCGCCACTTCCGCCCACGATGCGACAGGATGTAAAGTTAATCGGCCGTGCATAGCTTGGTCGCCGGGAATCTTGTAGCTTATGTGTTACACGCGCTTTGGTTGATTGATCCCAAGGCTCGTTCGCGTTGGCTCAAACCTCATGGCACGCAGCCTGAGAGCCTGCCGCAGCTCTGACTGCAGCGCTCCTCTTTGCGAGCGCATTCGTCAGTGCACTTGTTGAATTCGTCGGCGTCTCGGCAATCCTGGAGGCACGAAGAGAACTTCTCAAAGCACCTTGCAACGCAGTTCGCTCTAGTACAGACGCAATCAGCCACTTCGTCCGGGCAAGATGACCTCTGAAGACAGGCGCACACAGCCAGGTTGTCGGTCTTTCTCTGGTACACCCGGTCGATACATTCCAGCGCCTCGGCCTTGCACTTTCTCTTCGTAGAGGGCTCTTCTTGTGGAATGCTGGGTCCGTCGCCCTCGGCGGCTGCGGGAAATGCCACTGCTCCGATCATGAATGTGAGCAGCACTGTTAGTCGCGTGATTGTCGCCATCATCGCCCGTGGCCGACCAAGCTAGCTAAGCTAGTCGCCTCGTTTAGGATCTTTGAAAGTGCACTCCTTTTCGTCGGTGCACGCCGCCCATTTGTATCGGCCAGTGGATGCGCACGTCCAAAACCCGTTTTTCTTCGCGGGCTTGAGCGAGGAGTCGACGCCACAGTCCCAATCGTGATTGGCCCTCTCCCAGCAGACTTTGACGTACATCGGATCGCGACAATTGTTGGTCACGAGGAGATCGGCAGACTCTCCCTTTCCGCAGTGAGTGCCGCGGAGAACCTCATGCTCGACACATGCGGCACCATCGTACGCGTGTGTGTTGGCTACGGCGAAAAAAAGACATCCCCCGAATGCGAGAATCGGGGCGCAGCTTCTGGCGCGCATCGCATCCTTCCCTTTCCTTGTGGGATCGTACGTCTTGCGTCTGCGTGAGTCAAGCATCTCCTCCCGTCCGGCGCCGCCACAACAAGTCCGTCGGCGACGCTGAAGTCGAACTTCGCTTTGCCGCGCTCGCCGGCCGATTGCCGGAAATCCATCTATCTCGCTTGCTCACGGTCGGGGCAGGCGGCCGGCCGGGGCACGATCGCCCATCAGCCCCTACCTTGATTCGAACTCCAAGGACCAAAGGAAATCGAGCTTGGTCTTCCCTGCGAAGTAGGGGTCGTTTGGCGCCAACGCGCCGCGGGTAATCGGAAGAAAGACGTTGGTATCGAACACCGCCCGCTGATGGCAGGTCATGCAATTTGACTGCATCCCTCGTGGAAATCGCGCCTCGAGCCACGGGTTGAAGCAAACATGCGGCTGCTGGTCGGCTTCCTTCGGCAACTCCTGGCTATAAGCCACGTCCATGAGGTAATTGCGAAAAACCCCAGGCACTTCGGCACGCCTATCTGCGGCAAACCGACCAGTCGTCGGCGCGTCGTGCCACCAAAACGTGGCCCAGACCCATTCGGGAATTTCTTTCGTTGTCATATGCATGCCGACGAGAGCCGCGTAGTCGCCCACTTGGAGCGAGGAATCCCCTAAAGCGGTGCGCGCCGAGTTGACTTCCTCCTCCGTCTCGAAACGGACGGAGTAGAACGCGGCGAGCGCCACAACGTGGGCGCGCAGTTTGCGCCCGCCAAAATCCACGTCGGTCTCTTCACCTGGTGGGACTTGAGTCCGCGTCGGATCAACGGCGACGACTCGCTTCCAAGTTGAGGGTGGGTTCCCCTTTTCATCGGGCCTCGTCGGCTCGTTATCCCAAACGGGCAGCGCAGTTTTTCCTGACTGCTTGACCGGCAACCATACAGCCTTCAGGCTCATGGCGCGGACGGGGAAGTCAGGTACAGTCCGCTTTTCTAGGGAAACGTTGCCAAATGAGTCGTTTAGGCGCTTGAGCTCCTCCTTGAGATAGAGCTTATTCGTCAAGACGTGCTTACGCGTCTCCTCGTTGAACAGTACGAATGAGAGAAGAGACTGCCCCTGCGCCTCCGTGGCCAGCGCCGGCTGAAATTGCCGTGGTGCGCGAAATCGGCGGCCAGGTTTTCGGGATTCGATCATTTCGGGCGGAGCGAAGACCCCATCCGATGGATACCAGGTTTCCCAGAGCGGACCGCCGCCCGGGGCGGGCTGGTTCATGCCTGCCCACACCATCCACGCATGAGATCGCATCGCTGGCACATCCCCAGCGTCGCGGTACCTCAACAACGCGGCTTGCTCGGCCGGGAAGTCAAATCCACTCGGAATCGGTTGATATGAGTCAGCCTTCGCATGCGCGGCGCCTTCTACGATCGGCGCACTGCCCGTCGGTGCGGCACGGTCCGTGAAAGCGGGGGGAGGCTGCCGCGCGCCGGAGCACGCAAAAACAGCCACCGCAAGTGGCGCGAGTGGACGAAGCTTGTTCATGGAGCATCTTATACGGAGGGCAACCTTCGGTTATCCAGCGCTCAAAAAGGGAAATCCACTCCGCCGGCCATGGTCCTGTTGTTGATCGGGGAGGCATCTGGCGAACACCGGGTCCGCCTTTGAGACGCGCCAGGATGAGGGCGCTGTTGGCCTTCACATCCGCGTGCGCGGCAAGATCGATTCCGGCCGCTTTCATGTGGTCGACGTCCGTCGCAGTAAACAGCGGCAATACGTGAAGTGCGAAGCTGGTGGGCCTCATCGTGGGCTCGCGAGGATTGAAATCCGCTTACTTAGCTTAGTGGTCGACTCGTTGTTCGTCGGCGTGCCACCAAGGACGGCAATGGCGGCAACGGCCGCACTGACGTGGACCGAGGTCGCAGCTCTGCGCAAGCAAACACAGCCCGCCCAACATGCTCGCGTCGACTCGTAGGAACATTTCCCCATCGCCGCGCGCTGCCTCCTCCTGAAGGATATGGTCGTCTGTACGGACCGGCTCCTTCCGCATCGCGTGCGTCCGCACCGTTGTCGCCGAACGCTCGGCGCTCTTCCTGATCCATTCCGCGGTTCCTCCCCCGAAAGACGTATCGTGCCGCCGCGTTGAGTGGGCCACGGAATGCGCGGCGTGTCAATACTGAACCTGGAGTTGCCGCGGTTTCGTGAACGACCTTCTCTGCCTCGACATCTACGCACCCTCCAGCTCGGACTTCACGCCGAGTCATCGAAGGTGTCCACAAAAACCGCGGCAACTCCACCTCGGGCATCCGGAGCCAATGGTGCGAAGGGTTCAGCAGTGCCCGTGCTCGCGTGCGTGCCTACGCTCGTGATGGCGCCCCCACGCGTTTCCACCGACGGCGAAGCGCGTGGAATCCACGGGTGCAGTCAGCGCACTCGAAGACCTCCTGCTCCCGAATGACGTCCGCCTGCCGCATCGTGTTGGCTGCCGCAAGGAGCAGGTCGAGGCCGTGTGACGTGTCAATGCCGAGGCGCCTGGCCTCGGACCGAGCCACGCCCGCTCATTGCAGTTTGCCGAGATAGCGCTCAAGGTGCTCCGTGCAGGCCATGCCCAGATTGTGGCGCGTATGTGAGCGGCGTGCTCGTCACGCAGACTGGCGGCCGGGGAACCGAAACTCTTGCTGCTCGAACGCCATCGTTATCGTCGCAGGCGGTCGGGTGCGGACATCCCGAACAGCACGCTCCCCCGCCGGCTGTTCGCGTCAGGCGGATGTTCAGCGCCTGCGCGCACGCGGAAGGCGCAGAGCGCGTGCCGTCACGTACGCCAAGCCGGTGACGACCAATAGGACCGGGAAGAGCAAGACGTTGACCACACAATTTACGAAAGAACAAGATCGTAATAGTGGCTCTGCCCGCTCAAGGGCGAGGCCCGCCTCCGCGAGCCGATGGAAGATCTCACCCTCGTCAATGTGGCGGCAATCGAACAGCACGTCGACGTAGGCGGTGTCGTCGTCAGATGTTGGCGCAACGAAAGCCACGACGAAATCGTTCTGGATCTTCGGTTCGGCCCTGCCCGCCTGTAGATCCTCTAGGAGCGGGGCTGGCTCGGCGAAATAGTGATCCCTCACTGACGCGCGGCTCCAACCGCTGATTCGGTAGCGGGCGAGTCGTCGTGAGGACGAAGGGATGCCGAGGAAAAACATGTAAGCAAGAATGTTTAGCTTTGGCGTGACGCGACCCGTCGCTACAACGCCGCCATGCCCACGAGCACGTACGGCCCTGCAGCCTCTGCCACTGCCCAGGCTGCCGCTGCGCCGACGCCGACCAAGGTCATGCCCTGTTTCAGCTCGTCTTTGATCGCCTGGGGGTTCGGAGGCGTCGGATTCGGCGTGCAGAAGCAGAGCGAGCGCCACGACGCGCTCTCGTACACGCCATAGCATTTCAACGGCGGCTTCCAGTACTTCGCGAAGTGCGCGTCGAAGATCTGCGCGAAGTTGCTGTTCTTGTTGCTGCCGTAGTTGAGGCGAATGGCGTAATACGGCACGGTCTGGCTGATGCACCCATAGAGGAAGCGAATACCGAAGCCATCGGTCAGGGTAAATCCGGCGCCCTGCCAAATCACCATCGGCTCGGACACCGTTCCGTAGGTCTCGGTGTCCGAGGCCGTCGTTTCGGACGGCTTCGTGGTGAGCGACGTCATGCTGTCGGCGGCGAGCAGCGCCGTCGAGATGTTCTCCCCGAACGACACCGTGACCTGGTGCCCGGCGGCTTTTTCTGCGGCCAAAATGCCGGGCATCCGATCCGCGTAGGCATCGGCGCCGAGCTGCGTACCGTCCGGAAGCGTTGCCAGGAATTCGGCGCGCCCCGTGAGGTCCACCGAAACGACGAACGCTTGCTCCTCTTGGTCTTGTGCCGACGTCTCCCCCGGAGGGGTCGCGCACCCGATCAGACCCAGATTCAACGCCACGAAATGAACGACTGCACAACGATGCATACGTGCCTCCCGTCTCGCGCCCCGCGAGAGCAGGATCGCCGATCGCGAGCGAGACGTCAAGGCACTCAAGACGTTCCGAGCGTCTAGACGTTCAAGCGACGCAGCGCGAGCGTCTGGCAGGAGAGTCTGTTCGGGGTGGCGCCGCGTCCCTTCAGGCGTCGACGGTCCCAACCTTCGCGAGGTACTGGGTCATGCCTTCCGCAACGAAGGTGCTGAAGTCGACATCACGCGCGGCGGAATGAATGAACAATTTCCGCGCAAGCTCGGGCGGGAGGTACAGCGTGAGCCGACGGAGCTGTTTGCCGCTCTTGCGGGTCACAATGCTACGACGCGCGGGAGTTGCGCCGATGCTTTCGTGCGACGGCACGCTGAGCTTGGAGCCGGGGGTGCGCTTCTTTGCCATGGGGTCTCCTCTGGAAGAAAAGCGAGGGTTGCAACTAAAGGCGATCGCCCAGCCCCCAAGCGTACCAACGCCACGACGTGCAGGCCAAGACGTTTAGACGTCCTGGCCTCGTCGCTTGGAGGCCGTCGGAACAGGTGCGTCTTCGAAAGCGCTCCGTCAGCTCCGGCTCGAAAAGGCCGCCAGCTCGGCAACTGCCTCTCGAGCGGCGACCGCTGCCCTGACCACCTCTACCAACGCGACCACGAGGGCGAGCGCGGAGGCCACCATCTGCACGTGCTCCGGCCGCGCTTGGAGTTTGGCCTCGGCATTTGGCAGGGCGGTGCTGTAAGGTGCTGCATCAGGTTGCGCCTGGTCCCCGCCGCTCGGCTCGGCGGTTTCATTTCGCGGGTTTTCATCTTTATTCAATGATTCCGAGGAACTACGAAGCTTGGGGTCGTACGTTCGAATCGTACTGGGCGCGCTTGTTTCACTTGCCGCCGGCGTCGACCGCCGAGATCCTCCACCCCGAGAAATATTTGGCGGGCTTCAAGCCGGCCCAGTTCGGCGATCTCAAGGTGCCCGCGCGCTGGAAGCCGCTCGTGACGGGCAC